>JAEEGL016146036.1_pt1 | contig 13031 bp, 13 predicted proteins | sample 9134231 | NCBI WGS metagenome assembly JAEEGL01 (sample SAMN16246548, study PRJNA631951) | gut metagenome | biome: gut microbiome; feature: rumen; material: fiber-attached | host: Bos | place: Iran: Karaj | collected 2018-10 | reverse complement strand
CTGCTTCTGCAACTCGGACTGCTTCTGCTACACAGACTGCTTCTGCAACTCAGACTGCTTCTGCAACTCAGACTGCTTCTGCAACTCAGACGGCTTCCGCAACACAGACTGCTTCTGCTACACAGACTGCTTCTGCTACACAGACTGCTTCTGCAACTCGGACTGCTTCTGCTACACAGACTGCTTCTGCAACTCAGACTGCTTCTGCAACTCAGACTGCTTCTGCAACTCAGACTGCTTCTGCAACTCAGACTGCTTCTGCTACACAGACTGCTTCTGCTACACAGACTGCTTCTGCAACTCAGACTGCTTCTGCAACTCAGACTGCTTCTGCAACTCAGACTGCTTCCGCTACACAGACTGCTTCTGCTACACAGTCCGCTTCCGCAACTCAGTCGTCTTCAACGAGCGAAACAAAGCCTGTTTCGTCTTCGACCGGCACAGCTACCCAGACTTCCTCGCAGACCTCCGCTCAGACCGAGCCTACATCAAGCACAACTACTGAGCCTGCTCCTATAAGCGAGAACGCCGGCGACGTAAACGGCGACGGTCTTGTTGACGGTGCTGACGCTTCCCTTATCCTCTACGCAAATGCGAACGGCATTGACGAGAACCTCACTGAGGAGCAGCAAAAGGCTGCTGACATCAACGGCGACGGTCTTATCGACGGCGTTGACGCTTCTCTCATCCTCGTGTTCAACGCGAGAAAGACCGAGGAGGAAGACCTCACTATCGAGGAGTACATCAAGGAAGTGAGAAAAGCGGACAACAAATGACGTCCTGAGCTCTTACTGAATGAAAAATATCCGTGCACTGCGCACGGATATTTTTTTGCGTTCATGCGGAAACTGAAAGGGCTCCCGCTGCCGGAAGTCCTTTTCGTTCATTTCATCACACCCGATCGTTTCGTGTGCTCGGTATGGTAATGGCTCGCAGAGACAGTATTCTGGACACATGACAGTGAAAAACAGAAATACCGCACCAAAAAGTGTGCGGCATACATAACCATAAGCGATGCCAGTATTGTACATTCACAGAACGAAAACAGTATTCCGGCAGCACTTTAAAAGCACCGCCGGAATTGGGGTATGAGGATATCAGATTATCAGGAGACCAGTCCGCTGCATTTTCCTTATCAGCTACCACAAGGTTTTTGATAAGGGTCCCGCTGAGCGGCTCCGGCTCGTTTATGACGATCTGTCCCCCTCACCGAAGTCGCCGTCAATGGTGAAATTATCTATGTACAGTGACGATGAGAGCGCACCGTTTGCTCTGAATTCCACGCGGTTGTCGCCCCGATTCAGAGTTATTGTCTGCCCGGCTGTTTTCCAGTTGGAGTAGCCGTTAGTATTGCTGAGCTTCAGCGTTGTGACCTTGCTGTTGTTCACATATAGATCAACGTTGTTTATGTCGCTCGTGCAGGAATATCTCAGCGTGAGCATGAAATCTCCCGCTTTGCTCGTGCGTACAGTATCCTTTGCCATAGCGCTCGCATTCGCGCCGAATTTCAGGAAGCCCTGTCCCTGTACGCCGGTAACATCGCTTCCGCAGGCGTTGCCGACATATCCGTCTGTGTTCCTGAGGTCGAAGAACTCGCCCTCATACTGCCTTGTTCCGACATAGAAGCTCGGCTGCGGGATAGTCTGCACATTGGACTTGGTGTAGGATGTGAGTCTGCCGGTCTCGTTTCCGGAGCAGTTGATAGTGATGTCAACAGGTCCGTTGTGCTTTACCGTGAGAGTGTATGTGCCGTTGGAATAGTCCTCGGTGATCTGCGACCTGGTCTGGTTCACGCCTCTGTCCTTAGCGGTATAGGACGGCTTTGAAGCGCACCCATTGACCTTGAATGTGTCTGTTTTGAGGGTGGTCTGAGCCTTGTTGTCGAAGTTGTTCGCGTAGATGTCGATATGGTCGCTGTACTCGTTGATGAGAGCGTTGCCGTATGCATCGAAGTTGACATCGAGCGTGGTGCAGGTGTTGTATTTCAGAGAGAGGAGAGCCCCGCGGTTGCCGCCGCGGTTGTCGTTGTTGTACGCGAGCCATGTGTTCTCGTAGCGTCCAGCATAGCAGTTTCCAACGTATTCTGAGGGGAATACCTTATTAAACTCATCCTGCTTTGCGGATATGCTGCTCCAGCGAGATGCGAGCTGCGACTGCTTCAGCTGGTACCTGAAAGACTTTGCAGTATCGTCGCGTAGCGCACGCCGAAATTGCCGCAGTAGCCCGAGAGATAGGCGCCTAACACCTCGCTCTCTACGTCCTCGATGAAGCTGCCCTGCGTATACTTTTCCTCCAGCTGAAGGTTCTCGGAGTACTTTTCACAAGCCTCGCGCCATGAGGGAACTCTTTTCAGCATTGCGACGGGGTTCAGCGGAGCGCTCCAGCGGTTCGCACACCAGTTGATGTTCAGGTATCCGCCGTACTTGTTGCAGAGCTTCAGCAACTTGGCGAAGTGCTCGTAGCGCTGCACCGGAGTGACCGGAAAGTCAGCGGACTCGAAGCCCCAGAACTACTCGCTGTAGTTGAAGCCGATGAAGCCCGGATAATCGCGGAAGAATTCAGCATATACCGTGTTCTCGTAGTCATCGTCTGCGCGAGATACGAACTCGTCCTTGTTGGGGAAGGTCACGATGTTTCCTGAGCTGTCGTAGTCCGGGAAGTGGCACTGTCCGCCGCTGGCAGGCTGTACCATGCACCACACTCCCTCGTCGGAACAGGTCTTGAGCCACAGTTTTGCCAGTTCGTAGCCGTCCTGCGTCATCAGCCACTTGTGATCGGTGCTGCTCCAGTTTATCGACATAGAGACGTTGAACACGCAGTAGGGCTTGATGTCCTCGGGGATAGTTGCGATTATTTTTGCGGGGTCAGCTACGTTCCATGTGTCGATGTGGACGATGAGCATGGGGTGTTCATTGTCCACAGGACGGCGCAGGACGCCTTCCGCGGAAGCAGTCATCACTGCTTTATTGCCGAGCGGCGTGCTGTGGCTCCCCGGGAATGTCCCTATCCCTGACAGGAGCAGCAGTCCGGAGATCGCCGCTGCGCAGAGTTTTTTTATTCACATATTATACAAGCGATGAAAATGACCTGGAGGAGATCACCGACCACCTCATCGACGTTCACGGTTTCCGGAATATCCATATCCTGACCGGTCACGACTACATAAATGGCTCGTATAAGCGGGTGGAGGGCTGCCGGCGTTCCCTCGAAAAGCACGGTATCCCCTTCGATAAAAGGAATATGTTTTTCGGCGATTTCTGGATGAATTCCGGACGCGCTCACCCGGACAGATACATCAGCAGCGAGCTGCCTTGTCCCGACGCACTGATATGCACAAACGACTATATGGCTTACGGTGTGCTTGACGAGTGCATGAAAAAGCGATTTCCCATACCGAAAAAATACTCGCTTATCGGGTATGAGTATATCCGTGAGCGCCGCAACCACACTCCCCTGCTGACGACCTATCAGCGTAACCGCAAGGCGCTCGGGTCACAGGGTGTAATGTCACTGCAGAGCAAGCTGATGACCGGAGAATGGCTCCCGCATACGCCCCCGAATGGTACACTCATCAAGGGTGACACCTGTGCCTGCTGTGCAGACCCCGACGATATCAGCCGTGAGATAATAGACGTCCAGACCATGGCGACCTTTGACTTTCTGAATCTGTTCAGTCAGCTCGAACACCGCCTTACGGAATGCAGGAGCATTGATGAATTCGTGGCAAGGTGCTGGGATTTCCAGTTCATGATAAGGAACGTCGGCAGGCTGTATATGTGCCTTTATGAGAACTGGTACAAGGACGAAGCGCCATCGTCGGTCATGACTGGATACAATATGCTGACGCACGAAGCGCCGGTCACGTTCAAGAAGGAAAATGCGGATATACTGTTCGGGAGCAGTCCGGCTCCGTATTATTTCAGTCCGCTGTTCTTCGCCGACCGCGAGCTGGGATTTGTAGTTCTGAGCTTTAACGAGCCCGACACTTACGACCATATCTACCGCAACTGGCTCAAATCCATTGCGAACGGTCTCGAATTCCTCCGCATGAAAAATGATATACAGTATCTTACGGAGTGTCAGAACCTGACGGAGATGCGAGACAGTATGACTGGTATGCTGAACGTAAAGGGACTGGAAAATGCTTACAAGACTTCAAACAGGGATAAGCTGTATCTTGTTGCGGTGCGGGCGGCATTATTCAACGAGGACAGGATATCGCTGAACGCTGAAAAAAAGCTGCGTCCGGTCATGGACGCAGCAGAGGCTGTACGCGAATTCTGTCACAGTCAGGACATCTGTGCAAAGGCTGAGAGCGACCTGTTTATCTGTCTTATGCGGAGCGAGACTCCTCCGGAACACCTCGAGGAGCTGCTGACAGCGGTCATACTCCAGCACGAGAGATATATCTCGGGGTGCGGTACGGATTCCTTCGTGTGCTGTGCATTTGCGTGTGAGTATATGGCGTTTTCGGAGCTGATGAAAAAGTGCAGGGCTGAGCTCGATGATAGAGTAAATAAGATATCTGAGCGCCGCTGTGATAAGCACTACAATGAGCTGATAAAGCTACGGAATTACATCTATCTGAACCCGAACGATACATTTGATTCCGACAAAGTCCATGCACAGTTTTCCGGCAGTGCGGGACATCTGCGTGCGATATATAAAAAGTGTTTTGGGGTCAGCTTTCATCAGGACTGTATCAATGCGCGCATTGCCAAGGCGAGGTACTACCTTGCGATAAAGCAGTTCACCACAAACCAGACCGCTGACATCTGCGGCTTCTCCGAAAACAAGTACTTCATGCGGCAGTTCCTTGCGGAAACAGGGGTAACAGCGAATCAATACAGACGTATCGTTAATCCGTGATATTATGTAAAAGCCTCCGGGGATCAGTTCCGGAGGCTTGCTTTTCGGTTCCTGCCCAATATATCGTCAGCCTCCCAAAAAGCTTCTGAAATAAACAAACTGTAGGATATGTATTCCTGCGCCGAGCGCAGATCAAGCTATTTCAGCCTGTCCAACACTCTCAAAGAATAATCCTCGCTGTAACGGTTGCGGTACTGTAACGGCGTGAGTCCAGTGATCTTCCTGAACGCCGCGGCAAACGCGCTCTGTGACGAAAACCCCAGCGAGTCCGCGATCTCCGCAATGGAGAAATCCGAGAAGATCAGAATGTTCTGCGCGGTGATGACCTTCGCCTTGAGGATATACGCCTTTATCGGCATTCCTATTTCCTTCGCGAACAGCTTCGACAGATAGCTTGGGTCGAGCCGTTCGTGCTCCGCCGCCATTTTCAGTGTAAGCGGTATGTGCAGGTTCTCATAGATATAATCGACAGACCGGCGAACGTGCAAGGAAACGCCGGACTCTTTCCGTATTTCCGCCATTCTTTCTGTGAAATCGGTCATCATTACGCCCGTAAGTTCAATGATCTCCTGCGGGTCGCGGCACTTGTCACCACGCCGAATGTAGATATCGCTGAGTGTGTAGGCTATATTGTGCTTCATGCCGCCGTCAATACAGACACGCGCTATTATCCCGACGCCGATAGCGAAGTGATACTGATTGTTGCGGAGCAGGCTGTCCGACAGCATACCCTTCCCCTCGTAGTAATTCGCCTTGATCTCCTCGATGTTTTGTCTGACCTTCTCGATGTCGCCGTTTTTTATGTCGTCATACCGTCTGAATTCGCTTCGTATCTCGGTGCGGTGGAAGTCCTCCTCGGTCTGGATAAAAAGGCGGTAGTTAAGCTCCCGGTTAGTATTCATAGAATCCCCCCATATGTCTTTATGATAGCATATTTTCTACAAAAACACAATAGTTTTGATAGAAATTACTTGCAAACAAATGTATAATAACGACAGTACAAAAGAAATCATGTGAGGTGACATATATGAGCGGAACAATGGATTTCACACAGGGCAAGGTCAGCCGCGTGATACTCGCGTTCTTCTTCCCGATGCTCGCAACGGGTATGCTCCAGCAGCTCTACACCTTCGCGGACACGGCGATAGTCGGACACGGTCTCGGTGACAACGCGCTCGCGGCAGTCGGGAACATGGGCTCGCTGTGCTTCCTGATAGTCGGATTTTCCATGGGGCTCGCAAACGGCTTCTCGGTTCTTGTGGCACAGAACTACGGAGAAAAGGATTTTGTAGCACTGCGCAGTACGATCAGGGCTATGGTAAGGCTCGCGGTCATCATAACCATGACGCTCACCGTGCTGAGCACCACGTTCTTAAAGCCTGTACTGATACTGCTTCAAACGGATGGAAGCATAATAGGTGACAGTCTGACCTACGGCTACATAGTTTTCGGCGGGCTTTCGGCGACGATATTCTACAATATGAGCGCGGGAGTGCTCCGTTCGCTCGGGGACAGCAAAACGCCGCTGAAGGCTATCGTGATATCCTCGGTGCTCAACATCGCAATGGACAGCTTCTTCATCTTCTTTCTGCGCACGGGAGTATGGGGTGCAGCGGTCGCTACGCTTATCTCGCAGGTGATCTCGGGAATAGTATGTCTGAGAAAGCTGCGTAAGATAGACTTCCTGAAAAAGCAGGGCGACGAGCCCAATCCCGACGGCAGGCTGTATGCACGGCTGATGAAGAACGGTTTGCCAATGGCACTGATGAATTCGATAACCGCAGTAGGCTGCATGGCTGTGCAGTATTACGTCAACGGTCTCGGCGTCGCGTTCACATCGGCGTATTCGGCTTGCAGCAAGTATATCAATATGTTCATGCAGCCCGCCTGCACAGCGGGTCTGTCGATGTCCGCTTACACGGGACAGAACTACGGTGCGCGGAGCTTCGACAGAATAAGCGAGGGACTTAAAGTATGTCTTGCGATAGCGGGGATATCGTATGCAGTTCTCGGTTCGGTGATGATGTTCTTCCCGCGGGAACTCGCGTCGCTGCTGCTTTCCGGTGACGAGCAGATCGCTTACGCCGCGGAGTTCCTCACGATATGCGGCGGTATGCTTTTCGCTGTGGATATGCTGTTCGTGATCCGCAACGCTGTGCAGGGAATGGGCTTCCCGCTTATACCGATGATCTCGGGTGTTACGGAAATGGTGCTTCGTATCGGAACTATATCGCTGTTCATCGGACAGCTCGGTTTCCGCGCAACGGCATACGCCGAAATATGTGCCTGGACGGGCGCACTGCTGATAAACGCTGTCGCATACAGAGTGATCTTCGCAAGAGAAAGCGGAAAATATTTAAGTCACAGTAAACACAGGTTTGCGGCGCAGTAAGTCCGTAAAAAAGAAAGCGGCAGCTCTGAATGATCTCAGAGCTGCCTTGTTTTTATATTACCCTCTTGCCGCGCCCGTGGTGAGCGCCCACTTTACTTTTACCTCAACCATTGAGATCCTTTTTCATCTTCTCAACCGCCGCGATGACAGCGTCGCACCATTTGTCAAATTCATCGTCGTCGCGCTGACATTCGGGGTGAGATATCACATGCCCCACTGTACGGCGAATGCCTTCTCTTGCCGATATCTCAGCCTTGAACGACGGCACGAGCTTCTTCACCTTCGAGTTGTCGAATACCACCGAGCAAGCCTTGTCGCCGATAAGGCTTCCGGTGAAGTCGTAGTCCTTCCCGAGAGCCGCGAGCGTTGCTGACGATACATAGTACGGCTTTAACTGCACACCGAGCGCCTCCGCGATATAGCTGTAGATCTCGTTCCAGCTCACACTCTCGTCTGTTGTGATGTGGAAAGTCTCGCCTATGGCGGCAGGATTGCCGATCAGTCCGGCGTATGCTTTTGCGAAATCGCTGTTGTGGGTTATCGTCCAGAGTGAGGTGCCGTCTCCGTGGATTATCACAGGCTTGCCATCTCTGATACGCTTTACGACCTGCCAACTGCCGTTTTTGCCGTGTACTCCGAGCGGTACGCTGCGCTCGTCATAGGTGTGGCTCGGACGCACTATCGTTACGGGGAATCCGTCCTCACGGTAACGCGCGAGCAGATATTCCTCGCAAGCCTTCTTATTGCGCGAATACTCCCAGTACGGGTTTTCGAGCGGAGTCTCTTCGGTTATCTTATATCCCTGCATAGGCTTTCTGTACGCCGACGCGGAACTGATGTAAATGAACTGCTTTGTCTTTCCTGCGAACAGCCGGAAGTCACGTTCGAGCTGAGAAGGAACGAAGCCTATAGACTCACCGACGCAGTCGAACTCCATTCCCGCGAGCTTTTCGGCAGCGTCCTTTTCGTCGTTTATATCGCAGTTTATGAGCTTCACATTTTCGGGCAGCCCCTCATTTCTGTTCCCGCGGTTTAGCAGGTAAAGCTCGTCTCCGCGCTCTGCAAGAAGCCGGGTTATCGCCATGCTGATAGTCCCCGTTCCGCCGATAAACAGTATTTTCATAAGCCCTCCTTAAAGTGACGCGTGCGCCGCGATCCTGTATATCTCGGCAACATCGTGCGCGTCAAGCTGCATAAAGCCGCCCGTTTTGCCGTCACCGATACCGAACTTCTCAACAAGCACGGGTATGTCATCTTCCTTCGCTCCAAGCTCCGCAAAGCTTATCGGCATACCAATGCTTTTCAGGAATACGCGGAACTTGCGTATACCCTCAAGAGCCGTAGCTTCCGGGTCTTCAAAGTTCATCTGACAGCCGAAAACTCGCGTCGCCATCTGACAGAAGCGCATCACGTTATGCTTATGAACATACTCCATCCACGCGGGCATGATCACCGCAAGACCTGCACCGTGCGCGACATCGTAGAGTCCCGAAAGCTCGTGTTCAAGCCCGTGGCTGTTCCAGTCCTGCTGTCTGCCTACGCCGCAGATATTAGTGTGCGCGACTGTTCCCGCCCACATGATATTCGCGCGGGCTTCGTAGTTGTCGGGGTCGTCGATAACACGGGGAGTCTCCTTAATCATAGTAAGCAGCACAGCTTCGCAGAGACGGTCGGTTATCTCGACCTCGGTGGTATTCGTGAAATAACGCTCGAAAACGTGCGCCATTATGTCGGTAGCGCCGCAGGCGGTTTGATATGCGGGGAGTGTCTGTGTGAGCGCGGGATCCATTAGCGAGAACCTCGGACGAAGCAGATCGGAGCCTGCACCGCGCTTTAGCATACCGTCCTCTTTTGTTATGACCGAGTCTCCCGAGCCCTCGCTGCCCGCCGCCGCGATAGTAAGCACAGTCGCCACGGGAAGAGCCTTTTCGACGGGCTTGCCGCTGTACATATCCCAGAAATCGCCGTCGTATGGAACGCCCATGGCGATAGCCTTAGCAGAGTCTATCACCGATCCGCCGCCGACCGCTAAAATGAAATCAACGCCCTCGGCTCTGCAAAGGTCGATGCCCTTATATACGAGCGTGTCGCGGGGATTTGGCTTTACGCCCCCGAGCTCACAGTATTTCACGCCCGCGTCGTCAAGCGACTTTTTAACAATGCCGATAAGTCCCGACTTTACGGCAGAACCGCCGCCGTAGTGGATAAGCACCTTGCTGCCGCCGTACTTCTTGACGAAATGACCGGATTCGGCAGCGCGTCCTTTTCCGAATACGAATTCTGTCGGACTGTAGAAATTAAAGTTATTCATAGTTATTTTCCTCCTGTTTATTCTTTTGAGTTTGTCGATTCGTCAGGCCTTGATTTATCACACAGATACGCAAGCGCGAATACCGCAGGTGAGAACCGGTAAATCGTGATCTCGTTGAGCGAACAGCTCACCGTGTCGTCCCCGTAGCCGGGTTCCGTCAGCGGGAAGTCCTCTTTCATTGCAGGAACAGGAAAGACATACATCGATGCCAGATACAGCATCAGCCTTTCATATATTTCACACCTATTATAACATTCATAGTGCAGCAACATCTATCAATTCTATTGTGTATTTATCAAAAATATGGTGTTAAAATAGTGCGATTGCTTTGTGCTTGCCAAAAGTATACCTCTGTGGTAAATATTGACAATGTATTATGTGCTGTCCGGGATAGTTATCATCATAGTAAGCCCGATATCTCGAAGACGTATCGGTGAGTACAGACGACTTTCAAGAGAATGCTTACGAATGATAGTGGATTTTTAATCTCTGCTCAATCTATTTTTCGGACATACATTTTCATTTTGCTCAAAAAACGTGACCATTTTGCGCGATTTCTTCATTCACATTGCGTTCATATCCTGTTATGATAAATACAGAAGAAAACGCAGCTCATCATTGGAATGGAGGAATACTTATGAATGCAAACACACTTATCAAAAAGGCAGCGGCGATGTCATCATCGGTGAGGCAGCCACGGCAATGAAACTATATGCAAACGCTGACGGCTCATACACTATCCTTGCTGACAGCACAAAGGCGTTCGATGTTTACGGCATAAGCAAGGACGCCGGCGCGAATATCTGCCTCTGGACATACTGGGGCGGCAACGGACAGAAGTGGGTGCTCGTCCCCGCTGCACCGGCTGAGCCGAAGACTGTCCGCGGAGATTTGAATACCGACGGCGAGTTCAACGTTGCAGACCTTGTACTTATGCAGAAATGGCTTCTTGCTGTTCCAGGTACGGAGCTTGCTGACTGGCAGGCAGGTGACCTCTGTGAGGACGGCAGGCTTGATGTACTTGACCTCTGCGCAATGAGGAGTGAGTTGGCTGATATAGTTTAATATCAGATTTTTGCTGATGAGCTTGTAATCACCTCAGTGTTTTTCCTATATCTGTTCAGTTTTATTTTACAACAACAAAAAGTGCCCAGCAAACTCTATGAGCTTTTTGATACTTGCTCATACTTTTGCTAAGGCACTCTTTGCTTTTGTGTTATCTATACGGAATAGATGATTTTCATGCGCGGATAAAAAAATCGCGCCCCACAAGTTGTGGAGCGCGATACTGCCTGCGCTGGTGCGGATAACAGGACTTGAACCTGCATGTCCTTGCGAACATATGGACCTGAGGGATGTGTCACGATAGTGAAAAAAACATCATCAACTTTTGAGTATTTGAATATTCTCTTACGCAGAAGGAACAGACGAAGCGCATAAATGAGCTTCAGAAATTCATCCAGTCTCAGCCAAGTAAAATCACGGAGTTTGATGAATCTCTGGTGAAGAAGCTGCTAGAAAAGGTAACTGTTCACGATGACTACTTGGAGTTCCGCTTCAAATCGGGCGTGACGATCAGCATTGAAATGTAAATAGAAATGAGAACGCCTCTGTCGGTTAAACCCGTCAGAGGCGTTTTTCTGTCAGCTTTGAAGAATAAGATTCATTCTGTCATTGAATACATCAACAGGAACATAATATAGTGAACCGGGATACGGTATTTCTTCGCCTTCAATGTCCATTATAATCTCTGTACATTCATCTGTTATAAGTGTTTCCCAGTCGCTTGGAACGATATATCCGCCATCAACTTTCTCAATCTGTGGGTGGAACTGATAAATTGTGTAATAGCAACTTTCAAGGCAAGTATCTCCTTCTACGATTTCATCTGGTTCGTAGAACTTTCCGTCGCCCTTGCCGATAGGTATAACATAGCTGCTGCCTTTTTTGATTGATACTATTGAATCGCACATAAAGTAGTAGTCCTCGACTGTAACCTCATCTCCAACATTAAAATCTCCGGTGAATACTTTGTCAACTCTGATTTTATAAGACACTGTTGTTGGTTTATGATACAATCGTCCGCCGGGTTCAAACTTATCGCTTGCAGTGGCATACTCATAATGATTCACCCATATATCCAGTATTTCGCCCTCGATCATATCTATAGAATCATCAACTATTGATTCTTTAAATGCATCAATATCAAATCCTGCGTAACTTAATGAATCCGCTGCATCGTCATATCCGTCAAGCTCAGGTGTTTCAGTGTTTTTGACCAACTTGCTGTAATAACAAGGCGAACCGCTTCTCGGAGTATCAATAACCGTTGAAGCTTCTGTCATTATAGCAGCAGTGGTTTCGGGTTTAGCAACTGTTGTATTTGACACAGTAGGAATAGTAGCATCAACCACGTTTTCCGCCGTCTGAAAATCTCTTTTCAGCAGACCACTTTTGGAAACTCCGAGGACTACGATTCCAACAAATGCGAGACAAAAAGCGGAAACAAGAATACTCTTTTTCCGATTTTTATCGTTTCTGAAATCAGCCGATACTGTCTTGAAATCATCGGATTCAGCTATGAAATCCTTTTTGATGCCTGATAATGCATCCCTCAGATCATTCTTTTTCATGAAATCATCCCCTTAAGATATTTTTTGAATTTCTTCCGTGTTCTCATAAGAACAGTTCTTACATTGCTTTCTGTAATATTGTAGTTTTCAGCAATCGTGGTAATATCCTCAAGGTAATAATATCGTCTGATAAAAACGCTCCTGTCACGGCTTTTCAGTGTTGCCAGAAATTCATTCAGGTCTTTCAGCAGATCGTTACTGTCGGTGTCTGATAAAAAGCTGTACAGCTCATTGAGGACTACATCACTCATGCTTATGATTTCATCAGGCGAAACCGAAAGGATACCTGCTATCTTTTCGACCATACCATAATCAGGCTGACAGATATCTCTTTCCCACTTGGATACCATTGCTCTGGTTACATATAGCTTATCAGCAAGCTGTTCTTGCGTTAATCCTGCTTTCGTTCTTAATTCTGCAATCTTCTGACCGGTCAGCATTTTATCACCACCTCTTTTCCTCATTTTCATTATAACGTACTATTCCGAAAAAGTAAAGAAACCATTTGTGACACTTTGAAGGCAAATATAAACTGCCCCTCGTCTCAGGATGCAATCCAGTGACGAGGGGCTTGTTTGTACATTTTGACGAATGACAACCAATCTACGAAGTATCGAACCCTCTGTTATCCAATTTACGCACTAACCTCACTGACCAGATTGGTTGTCAGGCGTTTTTAGTTCGTAGATGTTTTTCCAAATACAGTAAAAAGCCGGTTAGGGTTGACTTCGCAGATTGACTGTACAGCCGAAAGCTGCCGTAAAATCGGTACTTTTACGCCTTATCCCTTGACATCAATACTACGCACTCAACGTGCAGAGTATTT
>JAEEGL015811147.1_pt1 | contig 13031 bp, 14 predicted proteins | sample 9134231 | NCBI WGS metagenome assembly JAEEGL01 (sample SAMN16246548, study PRJNA631951) | gut metagenome | biome: gut microbiome; feature: rumen; material: fiber-attached | host: Bos | place: Iran: Karaj | collected 2018-10 | reverse complement strand
CTGCGATCGACATGCTTGTATGGGTAGTATTCCAACAAGTCGCCATACGTCATGATGCCCAACTCCTCATTGAGCATCTTTTTGCGCGAAGGGCCTACCCCCGGCAGGTATTGTATGTCTTGTTGCAGAATTCCGTTCATCCTATCAGCACTTCAGCTATTTTCAAGTCGTAGGGTGTCGTTATCTTGATATTCTCACGATTGCCTTCGACGAGGGTGATGTCGAAGCCGTAAGCTTCAACCACAGAGGCGTCATCCGTAAAGCCGTCGTTGTAGGGCTGGCGGTTGGCTGCCTTGAGCAGTTGGATGTCGAAGCATTGTGGCGTCTGTACAAGTCGGTATTCGTCTCGGGGAACGGTTACGGATTCTTTTTTGCAGCGGACGACAGCGGACTTTTCCGGATTACGTGTTTGTCCGCTGTTGTCCGCTGCTATAATATGTCTAATTGTTTCTACGACGGGAATAACGGGAATAACGGCTTTCTTTTCGCGTGCCGTGTCATAGCAGCGACGGATGACTTCAATGCTGGGGAAGGGGCGCACGCCATCATGGACGCCAACAACCCCTTCTGCCTTGTCTGGAATGAGTGCCAACCCATGTTGCACGCTATGGAAACGTGTCTCACCACCATCTGCTAATTGATATTCCACATTGAAATGGTAATCAGCGCAGAGTTGCCTCCAGTAGTCTTGTTGTGCCTTAGGCAACACGAGGATGATTTGGATACTAGGGGAGTACTCACGGAACCTTTCGAGGGTCCGCATCAGCACGGGCTTCCCACCTATCGGCAGAAACTGCTTGGGGATGTCGCTTCCCATGCGCAGTCCCTTACCTCCTGCAACGATGATGATATAGTCCATTCTAGTAAGTAATCATAATTACTAATTACTCATTAAATGAACATAGCGCATGCCCTCGGCTATCTGACTGGCCGTCTGCTTGTTGACCAGCTGACTCAGCAGTTCGTAGGCAAAGGGGAAGGCGGCGGCAGGACCTTCGCCAGTAGTGACATTGCCGTCTACGGTGACGAGGTCGGCGGTATATTCTGCCTTTGCCAGGGCCTGTTCGAAGCCTGGATAGCACGTGGCACGTTTGCCTTCGAGAATACCCAGGGGAGCCAGCACGACAGCTGGTGAAGCACAGATGGCTGCCACCTTCTTGCCTGCAGCAAACTGAGCCGTAACAGCCTTGCAGACGTGTTTGTTGGCTGCGAGGTTGGTGGCACCTGGCATGCCGCCGGGCAGGAACAGCAGGTCGGCATCGCTCACGTCGGCATCCTCGACGAGGATGTCGGCCATCATGCGCACGCCGTGTGCCGATTCTACCATGTAGTCGCCCATGACGCTCACCGTCGTCACGTCCAGACCTCCGCGACGCAACACGTCGATGGGTATCAGGGCCTCGACATCCTCGAAGCCGTCAGCTAAAAATACATATACCTTTTTCATAGTCTTTTCTTTTTGCAGAGGACGACAGCGGACTTTTTCGGACAATATTTATATCCGCGTTAATCCGTGTAAGTCCGTTGCTATGATTATTTTAATGCTTGTAAGTATTGTTTGATGGTGTCGCGCAGACCCATGTAGAGGGCGTCGCAGATGAGGGCATGGCCTATGGAGACCTCGTCGGTCCAGGGTATCTGCTGGTGGTAGTAGTAGAGGTTCTCCAGCGACAGGTCGTGGCCGGCATTCAGTCCCAACCCAACACGGCGGGCCTCCTCGGCGGCAGCGATGAAGGGTGCGATGGCCGACACACGGTCGGCAGCATAGCCTGAGGCGTAGGGCTCGGTGTAGAGCTCCACACGGTCGGCACCGCACGCCTTGGCACCCTCCACCATCCGTGGGTCGGCATCGACAAAGATGCTCGTACGGATGCCTGCAGCCTTGAACGTACGACAGATGTCCGTCAGGAACGTCTTGTGCTCCAGCGTGTCCCATCCGTGATTCGAGGTAATCTGGTCGTGGCCGTCGGGCACTAGCGTGACTTGCGTTGGCTTGACCTCCAGCACCAGCTGGGTGAAGGAGTCGATGGGGTTGCCCTCGATGTTGAACTCCGTCGTGATGATAGGGCGGATGTCGCGTACGTCCTGATAGCGTATATGACGCTCGTCAGGGCGCGGATGTACGGTAATGCCCTGAGCACCAAATGCTTCCGCGTCGCGAGCAACGCAGAGAACATCGGGGTTGTTACCGCCTCTGGCATTGCGCAGGGTGGCCACCTTGTTGATATTTACACTAAGTTTCGTCATATTTTTCACTTTTCACTTTTCACTTTTCACTTTTATTTGTATCTTTGCATCGCAAAGCACATACGTGGTGCAAAGTTAGTAAAAAAGTAGCAAATAACATCGAAAAGCGACAAAAAAATATGATGAACGCGCGAAAACTACGTTTTGCCATCTTCGGCAATACCTACCAGCCCAAGAAGTCTGTTTCCATCCAGAAGGTACTGGCGTGCCTGGCGGAGCGAAAGGCGGAAGTGCTGATGGAGCAGGCCTTCTACGAGTTCCTCACTGACGACCAGCAGTTCCCCATCGACCATGTGCAAGTGTTCGACGGATGTGACTTCGAGGCCGATTTCGCCATCTCCATGGGCGGCGACGGAACCTTCCTCCGCACGGCCAGCATGGTGGGACACAAGGAGATACCCATCCTGGGCTTTAACACCGGCCGGCTGGGATTTCTGGCAGACGTCAATGCGACGGACATCGAGCATACCATTGCCTACCTCTATCAGGACGAATACAGCGTCGAGACGCGCGCCGTCATTCAGGTCGAGACTAGCGGCGAGGCTTTGCAGGGCTATCCCTGTGCTCTGAACGACGTGGCCATCCTGAAGCGCGACTCGGCATCGATGATCACCATCCATGCCGCCATCAATGGTGAGCAGCTGGCAGTCTACCAGGCCGACGGACTCATTATGTCGACGCCAACGGGCTCGACGGCCTACTCGCTCTCCGTCGGAGGCCCCATCATCGTGCCAGGCACCCATGTCTTCTCGCTGACCGCTGTTGCTCCCCATTCGCTCAACGTGCGACCCATCGTCTTTTCAGAGGATTCCGTTGTGGAACTGACCGTGGAGTCGCGCTCACACAACTTCCTTGTGGCCCTGGACGGACGAAGCGAGAAACTGCCTGACTCCACACGGCTCACCCTGCGCAAGGCTCCCTACCGCGTACAGGTCGTCAAACGGTCAGGCACGCGCTATTTCCGCACCTTGCGCGAGAAGATGATGTGGGGAGCCGACCAGCGCGGCTAATAACCACTTTCAGGTTTGCCTTTTACTCCGTGCGGACATGTGTTTTGTGCCGTGCGAACATGTGTTTTACTCCGTGCGGAGTCTCTTTTTGCTCCTTTCATAAGTTAAATCAACGTCATTGTTTGTTAAATCAATGTCGTTGATTAATAAATCACTGCCATTGATTGATAAATCGTCGTCATCGTTTTAACTTTTTCGCACCCTGACACTCCTTCCTCTTTTTAGCCGTGCACAAGGTTCAGTGATGTCTTGACGCAAGCGGATATATATTAATAAGGTGTGAATGTTAAATTCACGTTAAAACGAAAAAAAGTCAGGTAAAAGTTTGGTTGGAAGCAGGAAAAGTCCTACCTTTGCAGTGTACTATTGAAGTAGTACACCAATGCAAGGTTAAAAGAGTAGTATAAACATAAACAAATAAACGTATGATTAACGTAGAAAACATCAGTTTCAAGTATGCCGGAGGAAACACTCTGGTATTCGACGATTTCAGTCTGACACTGGAGGCAAACAACATCTATGGCCTGTTGGGTAAGAACGGTACGGGCAAGTCGACACTGCTTTATCTCATTGCAGGACTGTTGCGCCCTAAGAAGGGTACCGTATGGTTCGATGGCATCGAAACTAAGAAGCGCAGGCCCGAAACCCTTCAGGAAATATTCATTGTGCCTGAGGAGTTCGACCTGCCCGCCATGTCGCTCCGTCAGTATGTCAAGATCAATGCGCCCTTCTATCCTCATTTCAGTCGCGAGGTACTCGAGGCTTGTTTAAAAGACTTCGAGCTTACCACCGACCTGAAGCTGAATGCCCTCTCGATGGGACAGAAGAAGAAGGTCTTTATGTCGTTCGCATTGGCTGCAGGGACAAAGCTGTTGCTGATGGACGAGCCCACCAATGGCCTCGACATCCCCTCGAAGTCGCAGTTCCGCAAGGTTGTTGCCCAGTACATGACGGAAGACCGTACGCTGATCATCTCGACCCATCAGGTGCACGATGTAGAGAGCTTATTGGACCACATCCTGATTCTCTCACAGCAGAAGCTCTTGCTCGATGCTTCTGTGGCAGAAATCTCTGAGAAGTACTCCTTCGAGTATCGCACACCCGACCAGATGGACGACGCCATCTATGCGGAGCCTTCGCTTCAGGGTAATGCGGTGATTGCTCCTCGTAAGATTGACAGCGCTGAGACGCAGATGAACCTCGAGTTGCTCTTCAATGCAGTCAACGAAGGGAAGATTTGAATAATTGACAATTGATAATTGACAATTGATAGTTATGATACAGTTTAATTTAAATAGATTCGGAAAGCTGGTGCAATGGTCGCTGACCTACGACAAGCGGTACTACGTGAAGTCCTTCCTGAAGATATTGGTCATCATGCTGCTTGGTTTCCTGTTCTTTCCGATGCTTAATAAGAGTGATCATGCCGTAGGTTATACGATGAGTAGCATCATGGTAGCAGCCATTTTTCTGGTTACCATCGTGTTGGGCTCCTCGTTTATGTTCTATAGTATGGAGAACGAGCACGACAGACAGAACCTGATGATGCTGCCTGCCTCGAACTTCGAGAAATACTTGATTCGCTATGTCACATGGCTTTTCCTGATACCGCTCTATCTGGTGGCTTTCTTCTCAGCTGACCTGTTGCAGTATGTCATTCACTGGCTGCTTGGTCATGACTATGCTGCATTTGTAACGTCAACGCTGACATACAGCGTGAGCGATACGTGGCATCAGATACCAGCCGAGGCTAAGCGCATTATAATCAATACCTTACTTGTCCTCGTCATCTGGTTTCATTCTATCTATGCCCTAGGTGCCACGTTCTTCCGTTCGCGTAAGTACAACTGGGTGCTGACAACCATCGTCATCATACTGTTGACCATTGTGCAGGGGTGGATATTGCCGTTTGACGACCCTACGTCGTATAAGGAAACGACTACGATGGACATCGTCATTGCCGATGTGGTTGCAGGTCTGTGGGTCGTGCTGAACTTCTGGCTCTCCTACAAGCTCTTCTGCCGCACGCAGGTAATAGGTAGATTTATCAACCTTTAAAAGATAGTAAAAACAATGAATAGTTTTAGTTTTAATAGATTTAGCCAGACGCTGCGCTGGGTGGTTGGTGTCAACTTCCTCAGCCTAATGATTTGGTCTTTGGGCTATATGGTAGGAATATTCTTGGGCGAGCAACTGTTCTTTAGCATAAGCACAGGTAGCGATGTGGCACACGTGTTGGGTAATATCTCGCAGTTCTGCACCATCTTCATCCTGATTGCCCTTGCTGTAGGGCTCAGCTCGCTGTTCCACGATTTAAACAAAAAACCTCGTCGCGAGGCCTTCCTCATGCTACCAGCCTCGAATTTCGAGAAATTCCTTGCGGCAGTGGTGTATGTCACCATCGTCTGGACGTTCTTTGTCGCTCTATCCTTTGTCGTTGGCGACACGCTGCGAATGGTGTATCGGGCGCTGGTGAATGGTGACGAGTGGATATCGACCGTTCCGATGGTGCTTAACACTATCCAGCCAGGTTTCGTAGAGACCTTTGCTCAGGAGTCCTCATTAGAGTATTTGGTAATGAATACCTTTGTACTCAGCGCTTTCATGGTATGGTTCCACTCGCTCTATATCCTGGGTGGTACGCTGATGCGCAAGTATTCCTTCGTGGTTTCTTCCATTATGCTCATTCTGTTTATGGCGCTTCTAGGCTGGCTGACAGGTCATTTTCACCTTCAGATATTCAGCTCCAGCTGGGAAGGTGACCATTATGTTGGTCAGTATGTGGGACTTCTGGCCTATGCCCTCGCAGTCGTTCTGCCGCTGCTCTCTGTATTCAACTACTGGGCTTCGTACCGTATTTTCAAAGGTTTTCAGTTAATAACTAATAAGTGGACTAACTATGACTTTCACTAACGATAAGGCAATATACATCCAGATGGCCGATCGCCTCTGCGATGAGATTCTTGCAGGCAAGTACAAAGACGATGACCGCATCCCCAGCGTTCGTGAGTACAGCGTACTCCTCGAGGTAAATACCAATACGGCAGTCAAGGCTTACGACGAGCTGGCTCGCGCGAACATTATATATAATAAGCGCGGCTTGGGCTACTTCGTCACGCCTGGTGCCAAGAATCAGATTCTGAAGGAGCGCAAGCAGGAGTTTATGAAGCAGCGCCTGCCAGAGCTCTTCCGCCAGATGCACTTGCTTGACATTACGATAGAAGACGTGGTAGAAGCTTACAGAAGCTTATAGGATGTTAAATAATGACCTTTACTTCCGTCCATTCGTCCCAATTGTCTACAGTTTGTCCCAATTATTTTGCGGGACGTGCAACTTTTTGTATTTTTGCAGCGTCTAACTGACAAAACTTTGTTCAACTTTAAGGTAAGAAGACCGTTTTTATGATTCACCTGCAAGACGTCAACAAGACCTACTTCGGAGCCCAGCCCCTCCATGTGCTGAAGGGCATCAACCTCGACATCGCCAAGGGCGAGTTCGTGAGCATCATGGGCGCCTCAGGTTCGGGCAAGTCTACACTGTTGAATATATTGGGTATTCTGGATAACTACGACTCAGGGACGTACGAACTCGCCGGTGTTCCCATCTGGAACCTCTCGGAAACCAAGGCTGCTGAGTATCGTAACCACATGATAGGCTTTATCTTCCAGTCGTTTAACCTCATCTCGTTTAAGACTGCAGTAGAAAATGTTGAGTTGCCACTCTTTTATCAAGGGGTATCTAGGCGCAAGCGTCATACGCTTGCCCTAGAATACCTGGAGAGACTGGGCCTGCTCGACTGGGCAGAGCATTACCCCAACGAACTCTCTGGTGGTCAGCGACAGCGCGTGGCCATTGCCCGTGCGCTGATAACGAAGCCTCAGATGATTCTTGCCGACGAGCCTACGGGTGCCCTCGACTCGAAGACCTCCGTCGAGGTGATGCAACTGCTCAAACGGCTGAATGCCGACGAGGGCATTACCCAGGTCATCGTCACCCACGACCCTAACGTCGCTGAACAGACCAACCGCATCATCCGCATCAAGGACGGCGTGATTGAAAAGTAAAACACGAAAAAGGAAGTCATGACATGATAGAGTTGCTGAAGGAAATATCGCAGACGGCTAAGCGCAACAAGTTGCGCACCACGTTGACAGGGTTTGCTGTGGCGTGGGGCATCTTCATGCTGATAGTGCTGTTAGGGGCTGGCAACGGACTCATCAATGCCAATATACAGCAGTCGGAGCGATTCCTGTCAAACTCGATGATGGTCTTCGGAGGTCAGACATCGATGGCCTATCAAGGGCTGAAGGAAGGTCGTAACATCAGTCTTCAGATGCGTGACATCAGTACCACCGAAACAGGATTTAAAGACATCGTCGACGAGGTTGGTGCCCAGTATTCGGCGTCAAACACCATCAGCAACGGCGAAGAGTATATCAGCACGACGGTCACGGGTGTCTATCCTAACCACACGAAAATCGACAAGATAGAGATGCTCCAAGGGCGTTTTATCAACGAGATTGACCAGCGCGAGAAACGTAAAGTGCTGGTGCTGAGCAATAAGCAGGCTAAGGAGTTGGCCCCCAAGGACTATAAGAACCTCTTGGGAAACTATGTCAAGGTAGGCAACCTGATGTTCAAGGTGGTGGGCATCTACAAGGACGAGGAAAGCGGCTCGTCTGAGGCCTTCTCGGCCTACTCGACAGTCAAGGGCATCTTTGGCGCCAATACGGATAATGCGGGCAATATCGAGTTTACCTTCCATGGCCTGCCTACGGAGGAGGCCAACGAGCAGTTCGAGAGCGACTATCGTCAGCGCCTGAATGCCAACCACCAGGCACATCCCGAGGACGAGAGCTCCGTATGGCTGTGGAACCGCTATACACAGAACATGCAGATGGAGAAGGGCATCGGCATCATCCGCACCGCCCTGTGGATAGTCGGACTCTTTACGCTGCTTTCCGGTATCGTAGGTGTCTCGAACATCATGCTCATCACTGTCAAGGAACGCACCCATGAGTTTGGCATCCGCAAGGCCATAGGGGCAAAGCCCTGGAGCATACTGCGCCTCATCATCGTTGAGAGCGTCATCATCACGACCTTCTTCGGTTATATCGGCATGGTATTGGGAGTGCTGGCCAACGAGTACATGGACGCCACATTAGGACATGACACCATCGATACAGGATTGTTCCAGGCCACGATGTTCCTGAACCCTACGGTAGGACTCGACGTCTGCTTCGAGGCCACAATGGTCATGGTCGTGGCAGGTACCATAGCAGGGCTTATTCCAGCCTATAAGGCTTCGCGCATCCGCCCCATTGAGGCGCTCCGCGCCGACTGACCCCCCAGCTAGAAATACTAGAGATACTAGAAACACTAGAAGATTATGAGAATAGACATCGACACCTATCGTGAAATCCTCGACACGCTGACGCGCAACAAGTCGCGCTCGCTGCTGACGGGGTTTGGTGTCTTCTGGGGCGTCTTCATGCTAGTGGCTCTTATCGGCGGAGGCAACGGACTGAAGGAAATGCTCAACAAGAACTTCGATGGCTTTGCACAGAATACCGTCATGATATGGGCACAACAGACGACCAAGCCCTACAAGGGGTTCCGCAAGGGGCGCTGGTGGTCGATGGACTACAAGGATATCGAACGTCTGCACCAGCGGGTGCCGGAACTCAATGTGGTGGCGCCCATCCTTTTCTCGCCCTGGGGCAAATCGAATACTGCCTACTATGGGGAGCAGAAGACCATCCCCAAGGTACAGGGGGTCACGCCTGACTATGCCGACGTCATCGCACCACGCATGTACTACGGTCGTTTCATCAACGATATGGATATGCGTGAGCACCGGAAGGTGTGCGTGCTGGGAAAGAAGGTCTACAAGGAACTGTTCAAGGACGGTGGAGACCCCTGTGGCAGGAAGATACGCGTGGACTCAATATACTATGAGGTCATCGGCGTGGACTACAACACCAATTCGTCAGTGAATTTCAACGGGCGCGCTGAGGAGAGGATTACCTTGCCACTGACGCTGATGCAACAGACGTACAACCGTGGTAATGAGGTGGACCTGATAGCGGCAACAGGCCATAAGGGCGTCGTCATGAGCAAGATAACGCCGCGAATCCGCGAGACCATCGCCAGGGCTCACTACCTGGACCCGACAGACGAGCAGGGGGCTATGGTGTTCAATACCGAGATACTCTTCCAGATGCTCGACAACCTGTTCCGGGGCGTCAACTTCCTCATCTGGCTTGTCGGACTTGGCACCCTGCTGGCCGGAGCCATCGGCGTGTCGAACATCATGATGGTCACCGTGCGCGAACGTACCACGGAGATAGGCATCCGACGCGCCATCGGTGCCACACCGAAGATGATTCTCTCGCAGATCATCTCTGAGAGTATCGTGCTCACACTGGTTGCGGGTATGAGTGGTATCCTCTTCGGGGTCATCATCCTGCAGATGCTGGAGTTGGGCAATACTGAGGACGGCATCCTGCAGGCCCACTTTCAGGTGGACTTTTGGACCGCCATCTTCGCAGCGCTCGTCGTTTCGGCCATGGGTGTGCTGGCGGGCTTGGCCCCTGCAGCCCGTGCCATGAGTATCAAACCCGTTGACGCCATGCGTGACGAATGAAAACAAAGCATTAGAATAATATGAAGAAGTACACCAAACTGATTATTGCAGTCATCATTGCCCTGATATTCATCGGGACTTTCGTATTCCTATGGCAGAAGTCACAACCGCAGGAAGTGGAGTATCAGGAGTTTACGCCAACAATGGGCGAAGTGAAGAAGACCACCATCATCACTGGCAAGATAGAGCCACGCGACGAGGTCAACGTGAAACCTCAGATTTCAGGTATCATTACGGAAATCTATAAAGAGGCAGGACAGTATGTGCAGCAGGGCGAGGTCATTGCCAAGGTGAAGGTCATCCCTGACATGAGCCAGCTGTCAAGTGCTGAGGCTCGTGTGCGACTGGCTGATATCAATCTTCATCAGGCGAAAATCGACTTTGATCGCGAACAGACGCTCTACGACAAGCAGCTTGTGTCTGCTGACGAATTTGAAAAGATGCGGCAGAAGTTGCAGCAGGCCAAGGAGGAGGTGACAGCGGCTCAGGATGCCTTGCAGGTGGTGCGCGACGGAGTCTCCAAGTCTAACGCCTCGGCATCGTCAACGCTTATCCGTTCCACAATCAGCGGAACAATCCTTGACATACCAGTCAAGAAAGGTAATTCCGTCATTCTCTCCAACACGTTCAACGATGGTACCACCATTGCCTCTGTTGCTGACATGAACGACCTCATCTTCCGCGGGAACATCGATGAGACGGAGGTAGGCCAGCTGGTGCATGGCATGCCCATGAAGATTACCATCGGAGCCTTGCAGGACCTGAAGCTCGATGCCGCATTGGAGTATATCTCGCCCAAGGCCACCGAGAGCAATGGTGCCAACCAGTTCGAGTTAAAGGCAGCGGTAAAGGTTGACAAGAACAACAAACTGCGCTCGGGCTATTCTGCCAATGCTGAGATTGTGCTGGCACAGGTCGATAAGGCACTTACCATCCCTGAGAGTGCCATTGAGTTCTCGGGCGACTCAACCTTTGTCTATGTTATCAAGGGTGAAGGCAAGCAGAAAGAGTACGACCGCCGCCATGTCGTAACGGGCCTCTCCGACGGAGTGAACATTGAAATCAAGAAGGGCCTCACTGACAAGGATAAGGTGCGCGGACCTGAGGTCGTTGCAGAAGAGAAGAAAGACTGATGCGGAACAGCACGGAACAACCCTGAACCACGCAGAATGAAAGAAGGAGGACTTGACTGGTCCTCCTTCTTTCTCTTGACGTCTATCTGATGATGTGCTTCTTGCCTTGATGGATGTATATACCCTTGGCGGCAGGCTGATTTGTCAGCCGACGCCCGTCTAAGGTGTACCAAGAGTCATCAGTTGTCATGTCCTTGGTCATGCTGCTGATGGCTGCACTGCCATTCAGGAAGATCTGCAACTCGGCAATGGCAGGCATGGCTTTCCCTGCCGGATAGTTATAATTAATTCCATCCTTGCCTGATATCTTCTCGTCATCATTAAACAAACTGGCATTATACCAATTGTCACTGACGCGCTGGGTGCTCCAGTCGAGCCCATTCTCGCAGGCTTCTGGCCACCACCAGTATAGGCCGGTTACCTTCGGATGGGCGTTCAGCTTCTCTATCAGCGCCTTGGTGAATGCCTGCTGACCGACAGGGGTGATGGGATATGTCCCAGAATAGTCGTAGTCTATGCCTTTGGGGTTGGTATTTGACTTTAGGGCGGGCTGCCAGGCATAGTAATAGCCGGCCTCCACAATCATTATGCCCTTGTCGGCAGCTTCGGTTTCTACCGTTTGTAGCGCCTTCTCCAGCTGTGGCAGGAAACCATGGTGGTAGGGGTAGTAGCTCAGTCCTACGATGTCGTAGTCGATGGCAGCTTTAGCTATCCTGTTCAGGAAGTCCTTCAAAACGTCGGTCTTGGGTACCCGTTCGCTATGCAGGATGATCTTGGCATTGGGACACATTTCACGACAGGCAGCACCGGCTTGTTTCAAAAAGGTGAAGAAACGACTCCAGTTGGCTTCAGGACTGCTGGTGTAACAGCGGTTGGTGTGGTTGTTGTCGCCTCCTGCTACAGCTTCTGTTCCCCAGAGCATGCCATACGATATCTCGTTGCCCGTCTGGATGAAGTCGGGCGTGGCACCAGCCTTGTTTAACTGGTCGAGACAGTCCTTGGTATACTCATAGACCTTCTTGGCCAGGTCGGCATCGCTCAGGTTCTTCCATGAGTCGGGAGTCCACTGTTTGCCGGGGTCGGCCCACGAGTCGCTATAGTGGAAGTCAAGCATGAAACTCATGCCGGCATCCTTGATGTGCTTGCCTAAGGTCTTGACATAGCTGAGGTCCTGACAGGCAGCACGGTCGGTGCCTTTGCTGGGGTCCACAAACAGACGGACGCGCATGGAGTTCATCTTCAGGTCTTTCAGATATGCCAGCAGGTCGGTGATGCTGTTGCCGTTCAAGTCATAATATTTGGCGCCGTGCTCTTCGTATGTCGGCAATAGCGAGATGTCACCGCCTACGTACTTCTGTGCCGAGACCACGGTGGTCAGCACCAATAACAGAGTCAGTAGTAATGTTTTCTTCATATTATCATGTTTGTTTTGATTTGTTTTCTTACATCTTACATCTTACATCATCCATCTTACTTCTTATGTCGGTTAGCCCGCTGCTCACGGTATTTGGCTTTCTGTCGGGCAGAGCCGCTACCGTGGGCACCGGTGATATACTTTTTCTTCTTGGCCTTGGTCTTCACCTTGTCGTCTTCCTGACGGGGTCCTCCGCCTCGCCCGAAATTGATGCCATTCACGAGGATATCCTCGAAGTCTGATTCCTTACTCATGTTTTGTTTTTTGGGCAGCGGACGACAGCAGACTTTTTCGGACTTCTTCTTGTCCGTGTAAGTCCGTGTAAGTCTGCTGCTAATAATTAATGGTGGAAAAGTCTTACGCCTGTGAAGGCCATGGCGATGCCATACTTGTCGCAGGTCATGATGACATGGTCGTCACGCACTGAACCGCCAGCCTGGGCGATGTACTCCACGCCACTCTTGTGAGCGCGCTCAATGTTGTCGCCAAAGGGGAAGAAGGCGTCAGAGCCCAAGGCTACCTTGGTGTTCTTGGCCAGCCACTCCTTTTTCTCTGCCAGCGTCAGCACCTCGGGCTGACG
>JAEEGL013839651.1_pt1 | contig 13031 bp, 7 predicted proteins | sample 9134231 | NCBI WGS metagenome assembly JAEEGL01 (sample SAMN16246548, study PRJNA631951) | gut metagenome | biome: gut microbiome; feature: rumen; material: fiber-attached | host: Bos | place: Iran: Karaj | collected 2018-10 | reverse complement strand
TTCATCCTGCAGCGTCTGGCCGCCTTCCGCCATGTACCGGGCGACATAATCGTCCCAGGTGTCAAGGGAGACCTTGCCGGTGATCATATTCACCCAGGTCTCGTCGCGGATGGTGTTCAGCTCGGCGAACAGGTCATTGGAGGGCAGCGTGACAGACACGGCGTCCTGGATGTAGCTGTTGTACTGATCCTTCTTGAACCAGTTCAGGCGGTTCGCGATGGACTTGTCATTGTAGAACACCAGGTCATAGGACGTCTGGGAGAACGCGCGGTCCGCGCCGTACAGGCTGCGGCAGCCCCACAGGCCGATCTCGTTGAAGCCTTCGTTGGAGAAGTCCGCGCTGCGGGTGACGGTGCCGTCCTCATTCTTCACATAATGCTCGCCTTCGATACCGTAGGCGGCCAGCATGTACAGGTCGTCATCGGTGGCAAAGGCATCCAGGATCTTAAAGATGGTCGCCAGCTTCTCGTCGCTCATCTTGGCGTTGTAGACGGCGCTCTCGCTGACCGCGACGGCATAGCCGACCGCCCAGCCGTAATCACCGTTCGGGCCCTTCGGCCAGGGCGCGTACACGAACTTGGAATCCTCACCGTTCACGGCCCAGTACTCGGTGGCGCAGCGGCCGCCGGCATCGTCGGGGCTGGTGACGCCCTTGAGGCGGTAATGGTCGATGGACGCGTTGGCGGAAGCGCCGTACAGGCCGTTCACCATGCCGTGGGAGATGGCCCAGTAGCTGCCCTCAACGGATTCCTTGCCCGCAACGAACTCGGGATCGATCAGGCCGTCCGCGTACATCTTGGCCAGCAGGGTCACGACTTCCTTCGCTTCATCGGTCACGTCGCCGTTCACGAGCTTGCCGTCCTTGTTGATCCAGTAGGTATTGCTGCCGCTGAAGCCGGTGGCAATGCCGTAGGAGCCGAAGAGCGCCTTCATGCCCGTGATGGACATGCCGTAGGTGTTGTCCTGGCCGTCGTTATCCGGATCTTCCTTGGTGAACCGGGTCATCAGGTCGACGAACTCATCCACGGTCTTGGGCAGGTTTTCCTCGGTGACGCCCAGCTTGTCCAGCCAGTCGCCGCGGTAGATCAGGGTCTTGTAGGGCATGGAGCCGTCGGGCTTGAAGGACGGGATGACGATCATTTCATCGCCCTTCATGGCGGCATCCCACCACTGGTCCACGTCGCCCTTCAGGTCGCCGTAGGCCGCGCCGTTCTCGATGAAATCGTAAACGGCGGGAGCATTCTCCTTGAAGAAGTCCTTGCTCCAGGTCTTGATGACGCCCTGGTCATAATAGGCATTCAGGGCCGTCGCGCTCTGCGCCAGGAATACGTCCGGCGCGGTGCCGCCCGTCAGGCGGGTGTTGACGATCTCGGCATAGTTGGCCTGCTCGACGTAGACGATCTCGATGTCCACGTTGATGCCGTGATCCTCCTTCAGTTTCTTCTCGACCAGAGGCGTGATGACGTCCTTCTCGTTATCGACCGGACCGAACATGTAGCCGGCGACAGAGATATGGATCGGTTCATCCTCCGCGAGCGCCGTGGGAGCCAGGCTGACGAGCATCGCCAGGGCCAGCGCCAGGGCAAGGATACGGTTCTTTTTCATGGTATTCCCTCCTTAAAATATTTCCAAAAGGGTACTCTACCCTTTCAGGGATCCGATCATAATCCCCTTGACGAAGAATTTCTGGACAAAGGGATAGGCGCAGAGGATCGGCAGCGTGGTCACGAAGATACAGGCCGCCTTCAGCCCCTCGGAGGAAACAACGGACTCCGTGGCCGCGGCGCTGACCGCGGCGCTGGTGTCCAGGATCTCCTTGGAGCCCGTGATGATGATCCGCCGCAGAACGATCTGCAGGGTGAACTTCGTATCGTCCGAAATATAGATCAGCACGTCAAACCAGCTGTTCCAGTGCCCGACCACCAGCCACAGCGCCACCGTCGCCAGGATCGGCTTGGAGAGCGGCAGGATGATCTGCAGGAAGATCCTGAACCGGCCGGCGCCGTCGATCAGGCAGCTCTCCTCGATCTCCTCCGGCAGGGACTGGAAGTAGTTCCGCATGATGACCATATTGTAGGCGCTGATGAACCCGGGCAGGATCATGGCGCCGTAGGTATTCAGCAGGCCCAGGTTCTTGACCACCAGATAGTTCGGGATCAGGCCGCCGGAGAAGAACATCGTGAACACGATGAAGAAGGTCCAGAAGGTGCGGTGCGGGAAAAAGCGCTTGCTGAGCACGTAGGCGCCCATGGCCGTGAAGAACAGCTGGGTCACGGTGCCGACGGCCGTGCGGATCAGCGTGTTCTTGTAGCCCAGCCAGATATACCGGTTCCCGATCACGCGGGCGTAGTTGTCCAGGGTCGCGTCCCGCGGCCAGAGCAGCAAGCCGCCCTTTGTGGCGATATATGAGGGGGACAGGCTCAGGTTCAGCAGGTGCCAGAAGGCAACGACGATCGTCGCGCAGAGCAGGATCAGCAGCAGGTAGATCAGCGCCTTGCCGGGGGTGAAGCGTTTCTGTACCATTCTCTCCGCCCCCTTACCAGATGCCGCTGCCGCTGATGCGCTTGGCAGCCAGATTGGTGCCCACCACCAGCACAAAGGCGATCACGTTCTTGAACAGGCCCACGGCCGTCGCCAGCGCGTATTTCATATCGCCCAGGCCGTAGCGGTAGACATAGGTGTCGATGATGTCGCCCGCCTCGTACACCGCGCTGTTGTACAGGTTGAAGATCTGGTCAAAGCCCGCGTCCATGACCGAACCGACGTTCAGGATCAGCATGACCACGATGGTCGAGGCCAGCGAGGGCAGCGTGATATACCGCGTACACTGGAAGCGGGTGGCCCCGTCCACCGTGGCCGCCTCGTACAGCGCGGGATCGATGCCCGCGATGGTCGCCAGATACAGGATCGACGACCAGCCGACGTTTTTCCAGATATCCGTCACGATCAGGGTACCGCGGAAATAGCGGTTGTCCCCGAGGAAATAGATCGAGTCCTTCACGCCGAAAACGGTTTTGAGGATATAGTTGACCGCGCCGTTGTTCGGGGAGAGCAGCTGCTGGAACATGCCGGCCAGCACGACCCAGGACAGGAAGTGGGGCAGATAGGTGACCGTCTGCACGCCTTTCTTGAAGCGGGCGTGGGTCACCTCGTTGAGCATGAGGGCCAGCAGGATCGGCGCGGGAAAGCCGAACAGCAGCTTCAGCCCGCTGATGACCAGCGTGTTCCGCACGCTGCGGGTGAAGGTGGACGTGCGGAAGGCTTTGGTGAAATTGTCCAGCCCGCACCAGGCGCTGCCGAAAATGCCCTTGCTGATCTTGTAATCCTTGAAGGCGATGACGATGCCGCTCATGGGCACATATTTGAAGACGATAAAATACACCACCACAGGCAGGAACATCAGCGCCAGCGCGATATGCTTCCTGTAGCCCCGGAAGCCGCTCAGAAAGCTGCTTCTTCCGCCCGGGTAGATCCTTCCGCCTGTTCTTTCCATGTGAAATCCGTTCCCTCCGTTGTCCGGCCTATTTCCTTTTTTCGTCTTCTGTCGTCAACAAAATATTAGCAAACGAGCTGTATAAAAGGAAAGTGCCTACGCAAATATAAAATGTGCTGAAATTAACATCCGTTCCCTTTTGGCAAAAAACGCCTACGGCCTCCGGTAACCGTTCTTGTACTTCTGGGGCGTGACCCCGTAATACTGCCGGAAGGCGCGGGTGAAGGTGCTGGAATCCGTATAGCCGCAGGCGTCGCAGATCTCCTGGTTGCCCAGGCCGCGGGTCAGCAGCGCCACGGCGTACTGCATGCGCTGCTGCAGCAGGAACTGGTGCGGCGTATAGCCCGTCTCCTGCCGGAAGATGCGGATGAAGTAGTTCGGATGGTAGGAGAAAAGGCGGCTCAGATCCTCGATCTTCACTTCCTCCGAGATGTGCTCGCGGATGTACTGCTGCACCGTGTTCTGCATTTCGGAGGCCCGGACGTAGGCGGGATCGCCCTTCAGGAACTGGTCAAAGGCATCCGCCAGCAGCTCCAGCAGCTCCGTTTTTCCCTCGGAAATGCAGTGGCGCACGGTCTTCAGGTAATAGAAGAGGCAGCTGCCCTCCTCCGGCCGCACAGTGATCAGGCGGGTGACGTGAGCCTCAAAAAAGGAAATATGCATGTAGGTGCAGACGAAGTCCTCCCGGGTAGCGCGCCGCGCCGTATAGGGCTGCGTGGAGGGCAGGATGTACAGGTATCCCGGCCGGAAGCGCGTTTTCTGCCCGCCGGACTCGTATTCCACCTCCCCCGAATAGGCATAGTAGATCCGGGAATAGCCCGTTGCCTGCCGCTCGTCCAGGTGCCAGTTATACAGGGTGGCCGTATTGCCGTACTCGATCAGCATAGAGCGTTTTCTCCTCCTTGAACCGACAGTTTTTACGCCGCCATATCTTACTTTTTGCACATCAGATATTAATAATTCTCTTGACAGGTCCACGATTCCTTTTTACCATGAAGATATCCGAAAGACAGGATCATCAGAAAGCATTCCATACGAGGAGGGATCCTTTTGCTGTATCCCCGCAACGCAGACCTTCAGCCCGACCCGGCCCTTTTCCGGGATCCGCCGGCGGAATACCGCGGCACGCCCTTCTGGGCATGGAACTGCGCCCCGGAGGACGGCCTTTTCTACCGGGAGATCGACTGCATGAAGCAGATGGGCATGGGCGGCTTTCATATGCACGTGCGCGTCGGGCAGCCCGTGCGCTATCTCTCCGATGAATTTATGGCGCGGATCCGCTCCTGCGTGGACCGGGCCCGGGAAAAAGGAATGCTCGCCTGGCTCTATGACGAGGACAAGTGGCCCTCCGGCTTCGCGGGCGGCTATGTGACCGAAAAGGAAGAGAACCGGCAGAAATACCTGCTGCTGACCCCCTTTACGGAGGAAGAGCGCCGCGCCGCCGGACGGCCCGCGGGCGGACGCCTGCTGGCCCGCTATGACGTGGAGCTGGACGGTGACGGCAGCCTGAAGCGGTACCGCCGCCTGCGGGAGGGGGAAACGGCCGGAGGCCGCCTCTGGTCGGCATGGCTGCAGACGACCGCGCCAACGGCCTGGTTCCATTACCGCGGCTACGCGGACACCATGTCCCCCGCCGCGGTCCGGGACTTCATCGCCGTCACGCATGAAAAATACCTGGAAGCCGTGGGGGACGAATTCGGGAAGACCGTTCCCGCGATCTTTACGGACGAGCCGCAGATGACCCGGAAGACCGAGCTGCACCGCTCCTCCGACCTGCAGGATATCGTGCTCTCCTGGACCGGAGACTTTGACGACACCTACCGCGCCGCCTGGGGGGAAAGCCTGCTGGACCGCCTGCCGGAGGTGATCTGGGAGCTGCCGGAGGGCATTTCGCCCGTGCGCTGGCGCTATCATGACCATTCCGCCGAGCGCTTCGCCTCCGCCTACAGCGACCAGATCGGCGCCTGGTGCAGGGCCCACGGCCTGCTGATGACCGGACACATGATGGACGAGGCCTCCCTGTACTCCCAGACCCGCGCCGTGGGGGAATGCATGCGTTCCTACCGCTCCTTCACCCTGCCCGGGGTGGACATGCTCTGCGACGGGCGGGAGTTCACCACCGTGAAGCAGAGCGCCAGCTCCGCCCACCAGCAGGGCTGCCCCGGCGTGCTGAGCGAGCTGTACGGCGTGACCAACTGGGACTTTGATTTCCGCGGCCACAAGCTGCAGGGCGACTGGCAGGCCGCCCTCGGCGTCAGCGTCCGCGTGCCGCACCTGTACTGGGCTTCCATGCACGGGGAATCCAAGCGGGACTATCCCGCGTCCATCGGGCACCAGTCCTGCTGGTATCCCGAATACGCGTACCTGGAGGACCATTTTGCCCGGGTCAATACGCTGATGACGCGCGGCCGGCCGCGCGTCCGCGTCGGCGTGATCCACCCGATCGAATCCTACTGGATCCGCTTCGGCCCCGGGGACCGGACCGGCCTGCGCCGCGCCGAGCTGGACCGCCGCTTCAGCGAGCTGACCCGGAAGCTGCTGGAGAACACCGTCGATTTCGACTTCATCTGCGAATCCACCCTGCCGCGGCTGCACCGGCCCGGCGGGGACCGCTTCACAGTGGGCGAAATGGCCTATGAACTGGTCATCGTGCCCGCCTGCGAGACCCTGCGCTCCACGACCGTGGAAGCCCTGCGGGCGTACCGCCGGGCCGGCGGCCGGGTGCTCTTCCTGGGCGATGCCCCGGAATACACGGACGCCCTGCCCTCCACCGAGGGCGCGGCGCTGGCCGGGGAATGCGAGCGCGTGCCCTGGGACTATTTCCGCCTGCTGCAGGCGCTGGAGCCCCTGCGGGACGTCGCCGTCACCCGGGAGAACGGAGAGCCCGCGCAGGGTATCCTCTACGGCCTGCGCGAGGACGGAGAGGCCCGGAACCTTTTCCTCTGCCACGCACAGCCCTGCGATCGCAGGCGCGTGCCGGAGGAGGAGCGCCTGACGGTCACCCTGGCCGGCTGCTGGCAGGCCGAGGTCTGGAACACGCTGACCGGGGAGCGGGAAACGGCCCGCGCAGCCCTCCGGAACGGCAGGACCGTGCTGGAATGGCGCTGCTGGCCGGAGGACAGCCTGCTGCTGCGGCTGACCCCCGCGGAAAAGGGCGAAAAGGACACCGCCCCGTCTGAGCATGGGGCTTCCGGGAGCTACGGCATCCGGATGAGCGAGGAATTCGTGCCCGCGGACGAGTCCGCCCTGCAGCCGCTGACGCCGGACCCGGTGCCCTGCACCCCCGAAGAGCCGAACGTATGCCTGCTGGACACGGCCGCCTGGCGCGTGGACGGCGGACCCTGGCAGGAGGAGGACGAGATGCTCCGCATCGGCCTGAAGGTCCGGGAACGGCTCGGCCTGTCCGCGGATCCCGTGAACGGCGCCCAGCCCTGGATCCTGCCGCAGGAAAAGCCGGCCCACACGCTGTCCGTCCTCTGCCGTTTCCGGAGCGAGGCCGATCTGCCGGCGCTGACGCTGGCGCTGGAGGACGCGGAATGCTCGGAGCTTCTGCTGGACGGGAGGCCTGTTCCGGTCCGCCCGGACGGCTGCTTTGTCGACAGCGCCCTGAGCCGCGTGCCCCTGGGCCCGGTGTCCGCGGGGGAGCATACGCTGGAGATCACGAAGCCCTTCGGCGCCGCTTCCGCCGCGGAAAACTGCTTCCTGCTCGGAGACTTCGGCGTGACCGTGCGCGGGCGAGACATCCGGATCACCGCGCCGGCGCGGGAGCTGGCCGTCGGCGACTGGACGGCGCAGGGCTTCCCCTTCTACGGCGGGAAAATGACCTATCACTTTGAGATCGCGGGCGGCAGGAGGATGCTGCTGCAGCTGGGCCTGTTCGCCGCGCCCTGTGTGACCGCCGCGCTGGACGGAAAAAAGCTCGGCAACCTGTCCCTGGCGCCGCACCGGGCGGACCTCGGGGAGCTCTCCCCCGGGCCGCACGCGCTGGACATCACCGTATGGCCCAGCCGGATCAACACCTTCGGCACCTTCCACCTGAACGACTACTCCGTGATCTGGTACGGGCCGAACGCCTGGCGGAGCGGCGGCATGCGGCGGACGCTGCAGTACCGCCTGGCCCCGACCGGACTGCTGTCCGAGCCCTTCCTGCTTTATCCCGGAGAGAAACGCTGAACAAAGGAGAACCAGGCAATGAAGATCTATGCTTTTTCGGATGAAGCCGCCTCCTCCCTGACCGGACAGATCGCCGCCATGAAGCGGAACGGCCTGAACGGCAGCGAGCTGCGCGGCGTGGACGGCGGGAACGTGTCCGACCTGAGCCCCGCCAAAGCGAAGGAGGTCCTGCGCCGGCTGAAGGACGAGGGCCTGGACGTCTGGTCCCTGGGCTCGCCCATAGGGAAGATCCATATCGAGACCGGGGACTGGCCCGCGCACCTGGAGCGCTTCCGGCGCACGCTGGAGAACGCCTGCCTGCTGGAGAGCCGGCGCATCCGCCTGTTCTCCTTCTATCTTCCGAAGGATGCCCGGCCGGAGGACTGGCGGAGCTGCGTCATTGACCGCATGGCGGAAATGGCGGAGATCGCCGCCCCGTACGGCGTGCTGCTGTGCCACGAGAACGAAAAGGGCATCTACGGCGATACCGCCCCGCGCTGCGCGGAGCTGCTGGACGCGGTGCCCTCCCTGCGGTGCATTTTTGACCCGGCCAACTTCATCCAGTGCGGCCAGGACATCCCGGAGGCGTGGGCGCTGCTCGGGAAGCGCGTGGACTACATGCACATCAAGGACGCGCTGCCTGACGGCACCGTGGTCCCGGCCGGAGAGGGCATCGGCCACCTGAAGGAGCTGCTGGCGGACTTTGCCGCCCGCGGCGGGGAGAGCGTCACCCTGGAGCCGCATCTGCGCGTGTTCGACGGGCTGGCGCAGCTGGAGCAGGGACAGAAAACCGAGATCCCGGAGGGGATGTACGCCTCCTCCGACGAAGCCTTTGACGCGGCCTGCGCCGCGCTGAAGAAGATCATCTGAAACAGGAGGATCGCCATGAACTGTGTCAAACTCGGCGTCATCGGTGTCGGCAACATGGGTACCGGTCATCTGGAAAACTTTCTTCAGGGCCTCTGCCCCGAAATTCAGGTCACCGCGGCGGCGGACCGCCGGGAATCCCGCCGCGCCTGGTTTACGGAGCACTTCCCGGAAGCGGCGGTCTTCAGCGAGGGCGAGGAGCTGATCTCCTCCGGTAAATGCGAAGCCGTGCTGATCTGCGTACCGCACTATCAGCATCCGCCGCTGGCAATTTCCGCCATGAGGCACGGACTGCACACCATGGTGGAAAAGCCCTCCGGCGTCTATACGCTGCAGGTGAAGGAAATGAACGCGGAGGCCGACCGGCATCCGGAGCTGACCTTCGGCCTGATGTTCAACCAGAGGACGGACTGCCTGTACCGGAAAATGAAGGAGATGCTGGACAGCGGCGAGCTGGGCACGCTGAAGCGGATGTCCTGGCTGATCACCAACTGGTACCGGACGCAGGCCTATTATGACTCCGGCGCCTGGCGCGCCACCTGGGCCGGCGAGGGCGGCGGCGTGCTGCTGAACCAGTGCCCGCACCAGCTGGACCTGCTGCAGTGGCTGTGCGGCCTGCCGGAGAAGGTGCGCGCCTTCTGCCACGAAGGCAAATGGCACGATATCGAAGTGGAGGACGACGTGACCGCGTATCTGGAATTCCCGGGCGGGGCCACGGGCGTCTTTGTGACCACCACCGGCGACGCGCCCGGCAGCAACCGGCTGGAGCTCACCGGCACGAAGGGAAAGCTCGTCTGCGAAAACCGGAAGCTGCTCTTCTCGCGGCTCGCCGTGGATGAGCGGGTGTGGTGCCGGGAGGCCAAAGGCGGCTTTGAGACACCGCCCTGCGAGACCGTTGAGGTGGAGACGGACGGCAGAAACGAGCAGCACGCGGGCGTGATGAACGCCTTCGCAGGACATATCCTGCGGGGCGAACCCCTGGTGGCCGACGGCCGCGAGGGCCTGCGCGGGCTGACGCTGTCCAACGCCATGCACCTGTCCTCCTGGCTGGGGAAGGAGATCACCCTGCCCTTTGACGAGGAAAAATTCCTGGAGCTGCTGAACCGGCGCCGGGCAGCCTCCCGCCACAAGGAGGAAACGGACATCACGCTGGGCACCGCCGGCTCCTTCGGCGGGACCTGAACCGATTCTGACGTCTGGAGGAAGCATCCTTGAACAACGAACAACGCATGCAGCTGGACCATGTGATCGACGCGCTGGCGGCGGACCTGTACCATCCGCTGGGAACGCTCTCCTTTGAGGGCTTCCGGGCCGCCGGGGAACTGACTCCCGAAGAGGCGGCAAAGCGGAAGCGCCGCCCGTACCGGGAGGGCGAGCACTGGGGAGAGCCCCGGAGCTACGCCTGGTTCTTTGCGGAATTCACCCTGCCGGAGGAAGCGCGCGGAGAGCGTGTGGTGATGGACCTGAACCCCGGCGGCGAGAGCACGGTGTTCCTGGACGGAAAGCCCTTCGGGACGCGGCGCGGAGACAGCGTCGCCCATCCGCATCACTATATCGTCGACCAGACGGTAAGCCTGTCCGCAGTGCCCGGGGAGCGCCACACGCTGGCCCTGGAGGCCTATGCCGGAACGCCCCTGCCCGCGCATCCCGGCCGCCCCGTTTTCCCCGAGGAAGGCGTGGGCACTGTACGGGACCGGGGCGCGTGCCTCGGGCACAGCACCTTCGGCATCTGGAATGAGCAGGCCTATCAGCTGTGGCTGGATCTGGACATGCTGCGGGACCTGTACGGCTTCCTGCCCGAGCACGACGCGATGAGGGAGCAGATCTCCGCGCACGTCGGGCGCCTGCTGGACCGGCTGGACCTGGAGCAGCCCCTGAAGCAGCGCCGGGCCGCCTGCTCCGAAGCCCGGGAATGGATCGCCCCGGTCATGCGGGCCCGGAACGGCACCTTCGCGCCCGCTATGGGCGTGATCGGGAACTCCCATCTGGACCTTGCCTGGCTCTGGCCCCTGGGTGAGACCCGGCGGAAAACCGCCCGCACCTTCGCCGCCCAGCTGAGGCTGCTGAAGGAATATCCGGAGGCGCTCTTCCTGCACAGCCAGTGCGCCGAGTACGAAATGTGCCGCCGGGCCTATCCGGACCTCTTCCGGGAGGTGAAGGAGGCGATCGCCGGCGGACGCTGGATCGCCGAGGGCGGCATGTGGGTCGAGCCGGACACCAACCTGTCCGGCGGGGAGGCCCTGGTGCGCCAGATCCTGTACGGGAGGCGCTATTTCCGCGAGGTCCTCGGCGTGGAGAGCGAGGTCATCTGGCTGCCGGACACCTTCGGCTATACGGCCGCGCTGCCGCAGATCATCCGCGGCTTCGGCATGAAGGGCCTGACCACGCAGAAGATCTTCTGGTCCTACAACGATTCCGAGCCCTTCCCCCATCACGCCTTCCTGTGGAAGGGGCTGGACGGGAGCACGGTGCCCGCCTATCTGCATATGTTCTATGAGACCCAGGTCGATGCCGCCACGCTGCACACCCGCTGGACGGCCCGCGTGGACCGGGACGGCTCCGGGGATTTCTATCTTCCCTTCGGCTACGGCGACGGCGGCGGCGGGCCGACCCGGGACGACATGGAGCAGATCCGCCGGCAGAAGGACCTGCAGGGCAGCCCGCGCCTGTACTGGTGCACGCCCGGGGACTATCTGGACAAACGCGTGAAGGACCCGCTTCCCGTCTACCGGGGCGAGCTTTATTTCCCCTGCCACCGGGGGACCTATACCACCCAGGCCGCCGTCAAGCGCGGGAACCGGCAGTGCGAGGCCGCCCTGCGCGCCTGGGAGATGGCTGCCGCCCGCGCCGGGAGGGCCGCCTATCCGGCCGAAGCGCTGGAGAAGGCCTGGAAGACCCTGCTGATCAACCAATTCCACGATATCCTGCCCGGCTCGGCCATCGCCGAGGTATACCGGGAGGCCCGGAAGGATCATGAAAGCATACTGGCCGAGGCTGACCGCGGGCTGAAGAAGGCGCTGGCCGCCTGCCGCCGGAGAGGCGGCCGCGGCGAGGTCACCTGCGTGAACCCGGGCACCCGGGGCGGCTTCCGCCTGCTGACGCTGCCCGAAGCCTTTGCCGCGGGCGCGAGGGACGAGGCCGGAAACCTGTATCCCGCGGAAGCCCGGGACGGCAAAGCGCTGGTCCGGGTCAGCCTGCCCGCTCTGGGCGGCATTACCCTGCGGCCCGCGGAAGCCCCGGCCTGCGAAGAGGTCTGCCTGCGGGAGGAAAAGGACGGCTTCCTCTTCCGAAACGCCGTGCTGACCGCAAAGGTCAGCCGGGAGGGCGAGCTGCTCTCCCTGCGGAAGGGCGGCCGGGAATACGTCCATTCCCCCTCCAACCGTTTCCGCCTCTACCGGGACCTGCCCCGGCGCTTTGACGCCTGGGACATCGACAGCCAGACGGAAAACCGGGAGGTCTTTCCCGAGAGGAGCAGCACGGCCCGCATCGTAAAGGAAAAGGGCCTGTACGCCGCCGTGGAAGTGGAGACCCGCCTCGGCTCCTCCCTGATCCACCAGACGGTCTCCCTTTCCGCCGGTGACAGCAAGCTCCTTTTCGACACCGAGGTCAGCTGGCAGGAGCGGCACCGCCTGCTGAAGGTCAGCTTTGACACGGGCATCGACGTGCCCGAGGCGTCCCATCAGATCCAGTTCGGCTATCTGGACCGCCCGGCGCACCGCTCCCGGAAATATGACGCGGACCGCTTCGAGGTCTGCTGCCATGCCTGGAGCGCCCTGCACGACGCCGGCCGCGGGGCTGCTGTGCTGAATGACTGCAAGTACGGCGTCAGCGTCTGCGACGGGGTCATTTCCCTGTCCCTGCTGCGCGCCCCGACCTATCCCGACGCCGAAGCCGACCGGGGCAGCCATCACTTCCGCTATGCCTGCTACGTCTGGGACGGTCCCTTCGGGGCCTCCGGCATCAACGGCGCGGCGGAAGAGCTGAACGTCCCCGTCACGGTGCTCCCCGGCCGGTACAGCCTGCCGTCCCTGCTGACCCTGAGTGACCCCTGCATCACCGTGGAGAGCGTCAAGCTCGCGGAGGACGGCTCCGGCGACACGGTCGTGCGCCTGTTTGAGGACATGGGCGGCACACGGGACGTGACCCTGATACCCGGCTTCCCCTTCCGGGGCGTATGCCTTTGCGATCTGGAGGAGAAGCCCCTGGAGGAGCCCGAAACGGAGAACGGCGCCGTCCGCCTCCCCTTCCGGCCCTTTGAGATCAAAACCCTGCGCTTCCGCGCGCCCGGGTAAAAAAGCGCAAAAAAACGGGAAGCCGTCTGAACGAACGGCTTCCCGTTTTTCATTTCCCGGTCAGGCCTTCTCCGGCACGCGCCGGCGGATAAACCGGACCGCGCAATCCAGCCAGCCCGTATCGTCCGGAACATCCTGCTCCGGCCCGCGGGCCGTCAGCGGTTCACAGGTCGCCAGGCCGTGGCCTCCGGTCTCATAGACATGCAGCTCGAACGGCACCCCGTTCC
>JAEEGL013622206.1_pt1 | contig 13031 bp, 11 predicted proteins | sample 9134231 | NCBI WGS metagenome assembly JAEEGL01 (sample SAMN16246548, study PRJNA631951) | gut metagenome | biome: gut microbiome; feature: rumen; material: fiber-attached | host: Bos | place: Iran: Karaj | collected 2018-10 | reverse complement strand
GACGCCATGTTCAATTCTGCTTTGATTTATGAAATGGCAGTATTAAAGACCTTCTGTCAGCCTCAGCTTTACTGTATCGAACCGGAAGATCCGCAGTATACAGAAGCAAATCGTTTACTGAAACTTTTAGATTATGTATTGCCGATGCCTACAGAAGATATTGCCAACAATTCATTGGTTCGTGAATTCATTGGCGGCGGATGCTTTGGATTATAAAATATAAAAATAAGAGGTTTTCCATGATGCTAGAAAGCAAAATGGAAGACCTCTTTTTGATTTCAAAAGAATAAGCAGGACGGTAAGCCGGGTTATGTCGTGCGTGATCATCTATCTGTGTACCAATGTTACCATTGGTCTCAAGCGACCAACCTGAAGCTGGCGGGCAACGTAAACGCTTCGTTTCGGTCTTGCTTCGGATGGGGTTTACATGGCTTCCTTTGTTACCAAAGGAACGGTAGTCTCTTACACTGCCTTTCCACCCTTACATGTCCAAAGGACATGCGGTATATCTCTGTTGCACTAGCCTTGGAGTCACCTCCACCGGACGTTATCCGGCATCCTGCCCTATGAAGCCCGGACTTTCCTCAGCCACGTCCTTTCGGAGCTTGTGGCCGCGATCACGTGTCCTACTTACGCATTACTTTATATCACATCCTGGCGCAATTGTGCAAGTGCAGGTGGCAGAAAAAAAGCTGCTTCTAGCAACAGAAGCAGCACATATTTAAGAGGAGTAGATCCAAGCAGAAACTGCTTGTGGCTGTGGAGAAGGGGCGTTCGTAGCCTCGTCCTGTGTTTCGGTACCAGGAGGTTCCCTGCTCCAAGTGATTTTGAAATCTACGATATTGAAGATTGTTTGGCTCCAAAGTAATGGCGCGCTGAATGTACACCTTTGCGCTCATGGTATTTCCTAAGCCTTCGGATGCAATAGCGGCGAGATAGTTCCAAGCTCCATTTCGATCCCGCTCATCCATTTGATTTAAGGCATTCATGGCTTCCTGATAGTAGCCGGACTGGATGTAATTCATAGCGGCACGAAGTTCATTGGGAATCGAACTTTCGGCTCCACCATATCCATAACCATAGCTGGAACGACGGTTTGAGTACGAACCGGAGGTTCCGGAGGAAAAGCCGCTTTGGCGCTCTTTCATAATCTGGTCGTAGGCCTGTTGTACGTTTTTGAACATCTCCTCTGCCTGAGCCTTGTTGGGGTTGTTTACATTGGCGTCGGGATGGTATTTTCTACTTAAGCTGCGGTATGCTTTTTTTACTTCGTCATCGGAAGCATTTTCTGACACACCTAATATTTGGTAAGGGTTCATGATGTTTCCTTTTCTTTTTTGTTTCGTTTTATTTGAATATACTCGTATTTGGTCCACACACCGGAATAGAGAATATTTCGCAAAATGTCGGCGTGCATCAATATGGGAAGGCGCTCAAAGGATTTTGCACATTCTGCCATCAGCGCGGATAGGGCGCTTTCACAGTAGGTTTCAAATCCGTCGGGACATTTTTCCTGAACTTCAATCAGGGGATTGAATTGTCCTTTTTTCTTGTCCTCCGGCAAATCATCATAGGCATCCATCATATATATGAACTTGCCCAAATGATAGCCCATATTTCGAAGTTCATTTGACCATAAATCCTGTTTCCAGTCAAATAATTCTGCCAACATCTCACCGGTATATCCGGAAAGAACGTCCAAATTGGTTTCCTTTCGGGCTTCTGCTTCTGCCGTGAGACGCATTAACTCCTCTATGGCGTGAGCCTGACGGGGATATTCTTTTGCAAGTCGCTCGTATGTGGGAGCGATAATTTTTGCCATAGCCATTTTTTTGGAATTCTTGTTGTCGTTGTAATCGTCCATTAGATTATGAAAACTTAAGAGAATATCCATTGCGGCTGCATAAGAAATGGCGTCATTTTCGAAGGCTGTTTTTTTCTTTGTGGGATGAAGTGCACAGGTGAATCGGGTTTCGTTGGAATCCAACTCATAAAGCGCTGACAGAATCAAGGCTAAAAATGTGCAGTCATAGTTCAAAATGATTTGACCTTTCATGCCTGCTTCTCTTTTTAATTGTTGGCAAAGACCGCAGTAGTAAGATTTGTAAACTGCAATTTCTTCTTCTGTCATGGTAGCTTTGTTTGCATTAATGTATCCGAACATAGAAGCCTCCGACGTGGTAATTATAGGATGTAATCCTTAAATGAGATTAAAATCAGGTACGTTTAATAAATGTGTTTTTGCACTTGGGACAAGTGATTTCAATTTTTCCTTTTCCTTTGGGAACACGAACTTTTTGCCCGCAGGTGGAGCAGGTATAAAATTTATAAATCTTTTTCTGCTCTTTTTCGTAAGCTCTTTTGGCGCGACGGGCCTGAGCCTCGTTGGAGCCGTATTTCATCTTTCGTCCCAGCTCAGTAAAAAAGGCTTTGAACTTCCAAAGGGAAGGACCATCTTTAAAAAGCAGGCGGATGCGGTCTGCAACTTGCAAATACTTTTGATTTTCCAATTGACGCTGTCCGATGTTTTTGGACATCATGCGAAAATAGGAATAGCCCAAAAGCAAAAGAGCAACAATATAAAGCAATCCGCTATGGGTAAAAATGGTAATAAACATTAACAATACGGATATAATACTGGTGAATCGACAAAGGTGATCAACTCCGTTTCTTCCTATCATAAATTCCATAAATTTTTGACGAAACATAACATCATCTCCTTCTTGGAGGAAAGTCATTCTTCCAAATTCTATATACAACAATTTACGTTTTTCTAATGGTTCGGTCAATGATTCCGGTGCAGATTTAATAAATATTTAATATTTTAATAATTTGTAAATAATTTGATTTAACCGAAGTTATTTAGTCGACAATCTACCTGCAAAGTAATATAATTATTGGCGGTATGAAAACCTTCATGCCGTCATTTTTATATGGAAAGTTTAATAAGGAGTAGGAAAAGATGCGACATTTGATGAGTCCCATGGATTTTACCGTGGAGGAATTGGATGCACTGATGGACCGCGCAGAGGACATTAAGAATCATCCGGAGAATTATAATCATGCTTGTGAAGGAAAAACGTTGGCGACTTGTTTCTATGAGCCGTCCACCCGTACCAGACTTTCATTTGAAGCTGCTATGATTAATCTTGGAGGTGACGTACTTGGTTTTGCCAGTGCCGACTCATCCAGTGCAGCAAAAGGCGAATCGGTTTCCGATACCATTCGTGTCATTTCCAGTTACGCAGATATTTGTGCTATGCGTCATCCAAAAGAAGGTGCTCCCTTGGTTGCATCTTCCCGTTCAAAGATTCCGGTAATCAACGCCGGTGACGGAGGTCATCAACACCCCACCCAAACATTAACAGATTTATTTACCATTCGTTCCCTTCGCGGAACTTTAGACGGACTTACCATCGGTTTATGTGGTGATTTAAAGTTTGGCCGAACCGTTCATTCATTGATTAATGCCTTGGTGCGTTACAACAATATCAAATTTATTTTGATTTCACCTCCGGAATTAAGGGTGCCTAGCTATATCAGAGAGGATGTGCTGTGCAAAAACAACATTCCTTTTGAAGAAGTAAAGAGCTTGGAAGATGCCATGCCATCTTTGGATATTTTATACATGACCCGTGTTCAAAGAGAGCGTTTCTTCAACGAGGAAGATTATCTTCGTATGAAAGACTTCTATATTTTGGATAAGGAAAAAATGGAACTTGCAAAGAAGGATATGATGGTGCTTCATCCCTTGCCTCGTGTAAACGAGATTTCTGTGGAAGTGGATGACGATCCCAGAGCTATGTATTTTACTCAGGCACAGTATGGTGTCTACATTCGAATGGCCCTTATTTTAACATTGTTAGAGGCAGCAAAGGAGGACAAAGATGCTTAATATCAGTGGAATTCACGAAGGCTACGTTCTCGACCATATTAAGGCAGGCATGAGCCTACAGATTTATCATGATTTGAAAATTGATGAGCTGGATCACTGTACTACAGCCATCATTATGAATGCGAAAAGTAATAAGATGGGTTACAAAGACATTATTAAAGTTGAGTGCCCTATTGATTCTTTGGATTTGGATATTTTGGGATTTATCGATCATAATATTACGGTAAATATTATTAAGGGGGATGCAATTGTTGAGAAGCGTCCTCTTCACCTGCCAAAAGAAGTGAAGAATGTAATCAAGTGTAAAAACCCCAGATGCATTACTTCCATTGAACAGGAACTGGATCAGATTTTTGTTTTGACCGATCCCGAAGAAGAAGTTTACAGATGTAAATACTGTGAAGAAAAATATCGGTAGGGAAAGGATTATGTATGAAGGATTTAAAAAGTTTATTTGAGCGCTTGGAGTATGAAGTTATTCAAGGTAAGTTGGATGGCGAAATTTCCGAGCTTGTATTTGACAATAGAAAAGTAGTAAAAAACTGCTTGTTTGTTTGTATAAAAGGTGCTGCTTTTGATGCACACACCGTTGCAGGCACAGTGGCTGAAAACGGTGCAAAAGTGTTGGTAGTGGAGCATGAAGTGGAGGTAAACGGTGACGTTTGTGTGGTAAAAGTAGCGGATACCAGAGTTGCCCTTGCCATGCTTTCTGCAGCTTATTTTGATTATCCTGCAGATACCTTAAAGGTAATCGGAATTACAGGAACAAAGGGAAAAACCACTACAACTTACATGGTAAAATCCATTTTGGAAAATGCCGGATATAAGGTTGGTTTGATTGGAACCATTGAAGAGATTATCGGAGATGAACATATTCCTGCCAACAATACAACACCGGAGTCTTATATTATTCAAAAGGACTTTAGAAAGATGTTGGATGCCGGCTGTGATCTTTGTGTGATGGAAGTTTCTTCACAGGGCTTGATGATGCATCGTGTGGATGGTTTCACTTTTGAAATCGGTATCTTTACAAACATCGAGCCGGATCATATTGGACCAAACGAACACAAGGATTTTGATGATTATCTTCATTGCAAATCTCTTTTGTTCCAGAAATGCAAAAAGGGTATTTTCAACTGCGATGATGAGCATTTTGAAAAAGTCTTGGAAGGTCATACCTGCGAAGTGGAGACCTATGGATTCAAACCCGGCGCCGATTTTGTGGCAACCAATATGGAATACGTTCTTGGAAAAGGTTATCTTGGCGTAAATTATAATGTAAAGGGTCTGGAAAACTTCCATGTGGAAATTAAACTTCCCGGAAAGTTCTCTGTGTATAACTCTTTGACAGCGATTGCAATTTGTCACCATTTCAATGTTTCTGTGGACAATATGAAACGTGCCCTTATGGAAGCAAAAGTAAAGGGAAGAATCGAAATGGTTCATGTATCTGACGAGTTTGCTTTGATGATTGACTATGCCCACAACGCTATGGCTTTGGAAAGCCTTTTGAATTCTTTGAAGGATTACGCGCCGGAGCGTTTGGTTTGTCTTTTCGGATGTGGAGGAAATCGTTCCAAACTTCGTCGTTATGAAATGGGTGAAGTTTCCGGAAAACTTGCGGATTTAACCATTATTACATCAGATAATCCCAGAGATGAGGATCCTCAGGCAATCATTGATGATATTAAAACCGGAATCGCGAAAACCGACGGAAAATATGTGGAAATCATTGACCGTAAGGAAGCGATTAAGTATGCCATTGAAAATGGAAAGCGGGGCGATGTTATCGTTCTTGCCGGAAAAGGTCATGAGGACTATCAGGAAATCAAGGGAAAGAAATATCCCATGGATGAACGTGTGTTGATTCAGGAGATTTTGGAAGAACTTTAACTTGCAATTTTCCAAATGCCTTTCTCAAATTCATAGTAAAGGCGAATCGTTTTTGTCTGTTTGAAAACAGTAATCTTGCATTCAAAAATCATAGTTTTGTTGCATACGAAAATACCATCAGGAGTGGTATAGGCTCCGTCTCTGGAAATCTTGCGGTATTGCTTAATGGAGTAAGCCTGGTATATACCGTCTTCGTCAGTGACTCTTATACGCATAGGTATAACATCTCCATCCTTTGTGTGCTGGCATATGACGTCAACGTTTGTTGGTTCCATTCTACCCATGAGCGGATTCTCCTTTCTAAGATGATGGTATTCATATTATAGAACAAATGTTCGAAAGTGTAAAGGGGCGTGTATAAGGGAAAAAACTTGAAAAGGAATTATAAATTACATGAGTTACACTTCGTTTAAAGAGCGTTTTAACATTGAATTAAATAAACAGCAGGAAGAGGCCGTACAGGCAGTTGATGGGTCGGTGCTGCTTCTTGCGGTTCCGGGAAGCGGAAAGACTACCGTGTTGATAGATCGTCTTGGATATATGATTTTCGAGTGCGGAATCAATCCTCAAAACATCTTAACAATTACATACACAGATGCTGCAACGAAAGATATGAAGCAGCGGTTTCAGAAGAAGTTTGGAGAAGAATACGCTAATCAAGTGGAGTTTCGTACCATAAATGGCTTTTCGCAAAAGATTCTTATGTACTTAGGCCAGAAGATTGGTCAAAAGCCATTTGAAATCATTGATAGAAAAACACAGATTTCTTTGGTAAAAAATATTTATTATCATGTTACAAAAAAGTTTGCCACAGAAAGTGATGTGAAAAATATTGAATCATCCATCACATATGTAAAGAATATGAGACTTTCGGAGGATGAGATTTCCAAGCTGGAAGTTGACGTGAAAAAATTCCCTGAGATTTATAAACTTTATCAGGCTGAGCTTCGTAAAATGAAGATGATCGATTATGATGACCAGATGGTGTATGCCTTAATGGTGTTGCAGACCTATCCGAAAATTTTGAATCATTTTAGAGATTTATATCAATATATTTGCGTGGATGAAGCTCAGGATACATCAAAGATTCAGCATGATTTAATTGAGCTTTTGGCCGGTGAGGATGGAAATCTTTTTATGGTTGGAGATGAGGACCAAAGTATTTTTGGATTCCGTGCAGCTTATCCGGAAGCTTTGGTAACTTTTGAAAAAAGACGAAAAAATGCCAAGGTGCTTCTGATGGAATCAAACTACAGAAGTAATGAAGAAATCGTAGTGGCGGCCAATCGATTGATTCAGGACAATACCAAGCGTCATGAAAAGAAATTTGTAGCTACTCGTCCATCCGGTGGGGTGTTACGTCAGTTGGATGTAAAAACAAGAAAAGCGCAGTATAGTTATTTGCTTAAGGTGGCAAGACACTGCGACCGTGAAACTGCGATTTTATATAGAAATAACGAGAGCGCATTGCCATTGATCGATGCCTTTGAAAGAGAGGGAATTCCCTATAAAATGAAAAGTAGGGAAATGACCTTCTTTAGCCATCCGGTGGTTTCCGATATCTGTGATTTTATTCGTTTAGCCCTTGATCCTTTTGACGAGGAAGCTTTTATGAATATTTATTATAAAATGGGTGCCGGCATCAGTAAGATGAATGCGACCAAAGCAGTGGAAATGAATCGTAGAAAAAAACCACTTATTGAACTTATGGATGATTTGGACATTCCTGTCTATACAAAAAAACAGTGCAGAACCTTGGCCACCCATTTTATTAATTTAAGAGATGAGAGTGCTGGAAAAGCGGTGTATCGCATTTTGAATTATATGGGATATGCTTCTTTTATGGAGGAACATGGATTAGATACGGGAAAAGCGGAAATCCTTCAATTACTTGCGAACCAAGAGGACAGCGTAAGTGACTTTTTGCCCCATTTGGAAGCATTGAAGGAAACTGTGGCAAAGGGCTCCGCCGGTATAGACGGTAACATTGTGTTATCTACCATTCATTCCAGTAAGGGCCTGGAATATGACCGCGTCTATATGATGGATATGCTAGACGGCGTTCTTCCATCATGCCCCAAACCCACTAGTAGTTCGGATGATGGGGAGGTTTCCCTTTATGAAGAGGAGCGACGTTTGTATTACGTTGCAATGACCCGAGCCAAAAATGAGTTGTACATCTTTACCATGGGTAAAGCGGAAACATCTGCCTTTAGTAAAAAGGTGTTTGATGGAAAAGTTCAAATGGAACAAAAACTAAAAGAAGTTGAATCCCTTTTGGGTAATCTGAAAGCCGGAGCTATAGTAAACCACAAGAAATACGGTCGAGGCGTGATTGTTGAAAGAAAAGACAACATGGCAGAAATCAATTTTGATGGTGAGTCTGTAATGAAAAAAATATCCCTGGAAATTGCTATAGGGAAAGGGCTTTTGACATAGGGGACGGTTCTTTTGTCTTCATCTTTTTTTGTGGGAAGCTTTAAATTCAGATGGAGTGGTGCCTGTGACGGCTTTAAAGGTTCGCCCAAAATGAGTACAGGATGCAAATCCGCATTCTGCTGCAATTTGAGTGAAGTTATGTTCTCCATCCATGATTTTTTGCTGCGCATATAAAATTCGAATGGTATTGATGTATTGGTTGATGGTTCGATTGGTGTACTTTTTAAATTCGTGACAAAGATAATATTTGCTTACGAAAAAGTGATCCGCTAAATGATCAAGTTTAATCTCTTCCATATAGTGAGTATCTATGTAATCAATTAGACGACTGACTAAGGTCTGTGATTCCGGCTTGTTTTCTTGTACACCTTTTTTTAATAGAGATACTACGATGAGATTTAACAGTGCCTTCATGGTGGCATCGTGTAGTTCATCATCATTTGTTTGCTCCATAAGAATCATGCCGAGCATACCATGAATGTAGTGACCAACTTTACTATCGATATGGTAAAGACCACTGCCTTTCGTAAGACGGCTCAATACCTGAGAATCCTCTACACTCTCAGGGGTAAAGTATAAAACGATTCGTTTGAAATCGGCTTTGGGATCCTCTGAATAGGAGTGATGCATGATAAATGGTGCGAACAATATAATATCTCCGGGCGTGGTTTGATAAATATTGTCTTCTAAAATATGAAGTCTCTTTCCTTCTTCCATATAATAAAGTTCAAAATAAGGATGGTAGTGAGAACGAGACATATTACTATTGTCATATACTCTTTCTGCAGCAATAGATGAACCTTGCTGCATCATTATACCGGCTCTATCAACCATGAATCATATCCTCCTATCAATCTATCTTGAAACTAAAATTTCCCCGCAGATTTTTCTATATGTACATGAAGTATACCACAAGATTTGTTGAATTTTGAGCTGATATCCGCAAAATTTGTAAAGTCTTGCTGTTATAACTCTAGTATTATGTTACTTGTCAGGGGGACAAAGACAAATTGTAGTTTTTATAAACAAAATTGTAGGGAGTAAACATGAGAGTAGCAAAAAGAATAAACACAATCGAATGCAGAGACAACATTGTTTCTATTAAAACCAATGCAGTAGAGATTCGAATTTTGTCCTTAACAGAAGATATTCTTCGTATTAGGGCTGGCTTTGACGGAGATTTTGCTGAAGAGTCATATGATTTGACAATGACTGCTTGGGAAGATCGCATGGATGACTATATGAAAGATTATAGAAAACGTGTGGAAGCGAAAAGTGCAAAGGTTACTTCTATAAGTGAGAATCTATCTGAAGTCTTGTGTGGAAATTTCAGAATAGAAGTTTTCCATGAGCCTTTCTTAATGAAAGTTTATGACAAAGAGGGAAATCTTTTACATGAAGATATTCCTCAGATGGGATGGCAACTTGATTCTAATAATAGAAGAATCCACACTTCAGTGATTGAAGAGGGAGATCACTTCTATGGATTTGGTGAAAGAACAGGTCATTTGGATAAGAAGAATAAACTTCTTGTTTTAGCGCCCGGAGACAGTATGGGATATAACCCAAAGGAAACAGATCCTTTATACAAGCATATTCCTTTTTATATTAAGTTAAATGATTCCACAAATCGTGCAGTTGGATATTTTTATCACAACACCTTTGAATGCGATTTTAATATGGGAAGAAGCCATAGTAATTATGTAAAGCATCACAGCACCTATCGAAGTGATGGTGGAGATGTGGATTTGTTTTTAATTGCAGGTCCAAAGGTGAGAGATGTCATTGAACGATATACCGATTTGACCGGTAAGAGTGCAATGCTTCCCAAGGCAGCCTTAGGATATCTTGGAAGTTCTATGTATTATGCCGAACTTCCACAGGATGCGGACGATGCAATTTTAGAGTTCATTGATACTGCAAAGGAAGAAGATATTCCGATTGATGGATTTCAGTTATCCAGTGGATATTGTAATATTGATACAAAGGAAGGTCAAAAGAGATGTACCTTTACCTGGAATAACAAGAGATTCAAAGATCCTGCAGATTTCTATCATAGAATGACAGAAAAAGGAATTACGGTTTCTTCTAATGTAAAACCGGGAATGCTTTTAGTTCATCCTTTAAAGGAAGAAATGGAAAAAGCAGGATTCTTTGTTAAGGATTCAGAAAGTGATGAATCTGCTGTTGGACTTTGGTGGGGCGGCGATGGAAATTATGTCGACTATACCAGCAAGGAAAACAGAGAACTTTGGAAAAAGTATTTAAAAGAAAATGTCTTAGACTATGGAACCACTTCCGTATGGAATGATAATTGCGAATACGATGGACTAACAGATAAGGATGCAAGAGTTTCCTTTGAGGGAAAAGGTGCCACTATTGGTCAGACCAAATCTGAAATGGCAAATATTATGTGTCACATTGCACAGGAAGCGATAAAGGAATCTCATCCAAATGAAAGACCATTTGTGGTCTGCAGAAGTGGACACGCAGGAATTCAGAGATATGCACAAACATGGGCAGGAGATAATTATACGTCCTGGGATACCTTGAGATATAACATTGCAACCATCTTGGGAATGAGCTTAAGTGGTGTGGCAAACCAAGGCTGTGATATTGGTGGATTCTATGGACCGGCACCGGAGGAAGAACTCTTTGTCAGATGGGTTCAAAACGGTGTGTTCCAGCCAAGATTTTCTATTCATTCAACCAATACAGATAATACGGTAACAGAACCTTGGATGTATGAAAATACAAAGAAGTACGTGGCAGATGCCATTAAGTTCCGTTATAGATTAAGCCCTTATTTATATTCACTTATGAGAAGGGCAGCAGTGAAGGGGCTTCCAATTATGGAACCACTTTTAAGTGCATTCCAGGAAGATAAGAATGTATACGAAGAAGATGTAAACTTCATGGAAGGGGATTCGTTATTCATTGCAAATGTGGTAGAAAAAAATGCCACTACAAAGAAGATTTATTTCCCTAAAGGATATAGTTTTTACGATTATTATACGAGAGAAGAATACGTGGGTGGAAAGGAATATATTCTACCTGTTTCACTTTCATCAATTCCGATATTTGTTAAGGAAGGTGGAATTGTTACAGAAGCTACAAATCAGCTCTACAACTTAACAGATGAGGTGGTAAAGGGATTAAACATCCTCTGTGCACCTGCAAAGAAATCCGGAGAGGTTAGCGTATTTGAACTTTACGATGATGATGGTAAGACGTTTAATTTTGAAAAAGGTGAGTTTAATCTTACCACCATTACAATGACATCCGGTGAAAAAGTTGAACTGGATTTCAAGCGTGAAGGAAGCTATAAATCAACCGTAGAGGAAATGAATATTGATATGATTCATAGAGCTTCAAGCCCATATTGGGTCAGTATCGATGGAGAAGAAATTCCGCACTTTTTGCATAAAGCTAAATTTGATCAGGCTAAGTTGGGCTGGTACTATGACCAGACCAAAAAAAGCGTCAAGATCAAATATCCAAACAAGGCAAATGACTATAAAGTAGTGGTTAGCTTCGAGAATTTTGACTTATTAGGAATGTAAGGAGGGGTAGTCACACCCAGGGTTTTACATAGGACAGTTATTTCGAAAGAAATAGCTGTTCTTTTTGTTACCACTTTTGAATTGTATATTCCTTACTGGAGGAGGATTCTGTATAATTGAAGACAGTGAAATTAACAAATCGGAATTTGTAGTGCTATTTCGTAAGAGAAAGAGCTAGATAACTTCCAGTTTGTCGGTCTCTTCCTACAAGAGAAGACATCGATAAATCTTTCAAGTTTGCGGAGGAAGAAAGTTGAAAGAATTAAAAGGTAAAGAATATATAAGATTTGAATCAATAAAGCATACACGCGAGGATGGCTCTGAGTATTGGAGTGCTCGAGAACTCGGTCCTGCACTAGAGTATTCAAAATGGGAAAATTTTCATAATGTCATTAAGCGAGCAATGATTGCATGTGATAATAGTGGACACAGTATTTCTAACGATTTTCCTGAGGTCAGGAAAATCGTTGAGGCAGGCGCAACTTCAAAGCCAAAAACAGATTACGAACTTACTAGATATGCATGTTATTTGATAGTTCAAAATGGTGATCCACGTAAAGAAGTGATTGCTTTAGGTCAGACATATTTTGCAATTCAGACGTATCGTCAGGAACTTGCTGATCATTACAATCAGCTTGATGAAGATAGAAGAAGACTTGTAGTTCGTGGTGATATTAAGCAATGGAACCAACTTCTTGCTGAAACGGCTCATGATGCAGGTGTAATCACCAATGAGGAGTTTGCTATTTTTCAAAATGCTGGTTACATGGGGCTATATGGTGGCCTTGATGTAGACGACATTCATGCGAGAAAGGGGCTCACTGTTAGTCAAAAGATTCTTGACTATATGGGGAGCACTGAATTAATCGCTAATTTGTTTAGAATTTCTCAGACAGAGGAAAAACTTCGTAAGGATAAAGTTCAAGGCGCAGAAGCTGCAACAAGTGTACATTATAATGTTGGTCGTGAAGTTAGAACAGCTATTGAGAAAATTGGCGGTACTATGCCAGAAGATTTGCCTACTCCTGAAAAGAGTATACAGCAAATTGAGAAAGAGCAGATGGCTCGTTTGCGGGAAAAAGCAAAGAAGGGCAAAATTATGCTAGATGAATAAGTTTTAAGCATATATTTGATAAATTCAAATTTGTAGGGGAAAGTATGGTTTTATATCATTATTTTGATAAAAAGACAGGTCCGTTTCAGAATCTTTCGGACCTTAGTGAAGAGGAAGCAAATCGAAT
>JAEEGL013010197.1_pt1 | contig 13031 bp, 14 predicted proteins | sample 9134231 | NCBI WGS metagenome assembly JAEEGL01 (sample SAMN16246548, study PRJNA631951) | gut metagenome | biome: gut microbiome; feature: rumen; material: fiber-attached | host: Bos | place: Iran: Karaj | collected 2018-10 | reverse complement strand
TCGGTGGACTTGTGTGGTATCTCAAAATTGAGATGAAAGATTTCTAGTGGACGTGTATGGACAGTAATGGTCGTGGATGATAAAGACCACTCTAATTATCCTGGCAATGTAGACTGTCGGGAATACCATTAAAAACAGAGGAAACCACACCGCCTGCATTCCCGGATCTGCCGTCATATCCCTGTAAATAAAGATTATGAACAGGAAAAAGTAGAAAATAAGGCATAAAGAGTCAGTGACAACAGGCGGGATGTTATCCTTTGTTCTTGTAAAGAGATTGATCAAATAGTAAATGGCAAGGAATGGTATTAACAAAACATGGGCCAGACTAAGTCTGAAATAAGGCACGACAAGATAAGCAATGATAATCATTGCCACAATAACCATGGAAATATACATGCAGGACTTTCTAAGCGAATATCTGTTGCTTTCGCAGATGGAAACCTTGCACTTATCAAAGTATTCACGGATGAGCTTATATTCTTTTTTCAGGCTGTAATCACTTAAATCCAAATGTGTCATATTTTACCTCAAGCGTAAACGTGTATCTTCAGAAAATAAATCCAATCATTTTAATACAGGTAAGGATTCATCTAAAATTACATCATCAGTGTGGGTTACCACTTTCCATTCAGCTATCTCGTAAGAGTTTTCGCTATCTTCCGAGGAAGGTCTTATACATACATCCAAAGTCTGAAACTGACTTAAGGGAATACTCCTTTTTATATCACCTTTTTCATGAGAACCATTGCGAAGTCCGGGCTCATTTTCCGCAATAAATCCGTTTGCCTCATGACAGGCTTTGTAATACGAAACCGATCGCTCATACATCTTTTTACTGAGCACATAATCTGCTCTTGAGTTCACCAGTGTGAGAGCAGCAAAGGAAATAAGGCTGAGTACCAAAAAAATGAGGAGCACGGAGGCTGCGCCGATATGGGTGCTGTAAACAGGATTACGTTTCATATGCATCGTCCTCCATTATTCCGATGTAATAGTCCGTGAATCTGTCTGAAATAATACTTGGATTATTCTCCTCCGGAATGTGATCAATTATTGTGCTGTCTTCCATTTTTAAAATTACAATTTCTCCGACTAACGCATTGCCATTCATAAGAGAGGTATTAGCCGAGGTGTCTGCATAAACCTCGGCAGCAGGGAGCTTTGATATGCAAAGAAGAAGCTCATATCTTGCATTTTCCAAAGCGCCATTTTCAGTGGGGAAGTTTATAAGCTCCCAGTCTTCATCAAAAAACATAACAAGGGTTCCGACCTCCGGGTTATCCTCGTAGGAGACAATAACAATGGAACTGTCTGAAAAGAAGTCGGCGATTGATTGAAGACTTCCATGCATACCATGAAATGTCTCAGAGACATTCTGCGTCCAGCGCACGGAATTGTTCATCTCGACAGAGGTTTCCGAGAGCATATGAGCTTTTACAAAAAGCTGCACGCAGATAGCCCCTGATATCGAGAAAAACAGGATCGCTATGATGAGCTCCATTAGGAAGAGACTCGTTTTACTGTGTTGTGCCCGGTTCATATATAAGTATTAGTCTCCTGATCGTTTGGCGGTTATAAAGGTAAGTTCTTCTCCGCTGGTAAGTGTGATGGTTATTTCCAAAAGTCCGTTACTTCTTGAGGTTACAAGAAAATCTTCTATATCCATTATCTTCTGACCGGATTCCGGCGGGAGTTCACCGGCGTCAGCCCTGGCAAAGAGTTCCATCAGTGCGCCGTCGTAATCGTAAAGATAGGTTACGTAGGGAGTATCACCAATGGTTGTGTCTATGCGGATGGCCCCGGATTTGTTGAAGATATCGGTACTGATACTTCCCTCGGAATCATATTGCCGCAGTTTTTCGGTTATATATGCATAGGCCGTGCGCCTGTCATAGCTTTTTGTGAGAGTGTCCACACCGCGTTTGTAAATGCTTGAGCCAAGGGCAATCAGCATCAGCGCTCCCATTGCGAACAGGAAAAGGAGTGCTATTACAAAAAGCATATCCACGGTATGTCTGCTTTCCATATTTTTCTTCATGGATTAACACCTATGAACTTTTTACCTTTTCGTATTATGGTCACATCCGGATATATATTGGATGCGATGGGTCGGTAGTCTACAAAAAACAAATCCTTGTTATAAACAAGAGCATAGTGCTCCTCAAGGTACTCGAGGCTCGGAGGATAGATGCCTTCTAAGGAGTAGCATTGTACAATGTCTCGCTCTATAGCTGTATACAGGCTGTCCTCCTGCTTATCCAAAGTGCTGTCGCTTATTTGTGTTACTCCTATGAAAAAAAACACCACGACCGCAACAAGGATAACAGTGGGGATAATGAATCCAAGCACTCCGGACATAAAACTTTCTTTTTTTCTTAAAGTAATTTCTTCCATATATCATTAACCTATTGACGACATTATTCCCATAAGAGGAAGTATTACTGACAACAGGATGAGACCGACAATAAGTGACAGAATGATAACAAGTGTAGGCTCCAGGATGGAGATGAAGTTATACATTTTTCGCTGAGTCTCATCGGCGTATTTTCTTGCTATCTGCTTCATTACGGTGTCCATGGAACCTGACTGGAAACCTATTGCGACCATCCTTGAGTAAAATTTGTTAAATATACCTGCTTCCTGGAGAGCTTCAGGAAAACTGTCACCTGAAGCAATAAGAGAGCGGCAGGTGTCTATCTTTACGGCCATTTCCTTGTACTCAACAAGCTTACTCACAAGTCGCAGTCCCTCATAGGTATCCATTCCGCTTGATAATGTGAGAACCATACCGTTGGCAAATCTGGCGGTGGATATCTCACTATAGATTTTTCTGATGGGCGGAATATGCATTCCTATCGATCTGAAAAGTGAGTGACCTTTAGCTGTTTTTACAAAGAAAATGCATGCGCCTGAAAAGAGCACCATAATTATTATGAAAACAATGGAGTATCTGTTCAGTGCGTCTCCAATGGACATAAGGGACCTTGAAAATGAATTCATACTTGTTCCAAGCTGGGCAAATACCTGTCCGAAAATCGGCAGCACCTGTGTGATAAGAACTATGATTACGACAATCATCATACCTATCATGATAAGAGGATAGGAGATGGCACTACTGATATTGTTTCTTATCGTATCCTCCTGCTCGTAATAATCCGCCAGTGAGTCCATGACAAGATCGAGATTACCGGACTCCTCACCAATGGTTACCATGTGAATGACATACCCCGGAAAGGCACCGGACATCTGCAGGGCGATATGGAATTTTTCACCTGAACTGAGAATCTGTGAAATTGTTCTAAGAGTTGAATCGTCATCATCCAGTTTGAAATCCTGAAGCATGATTTCGATTCCCTCAAGAGGCGCAATTCCTGCCTTTATAAGCAGAGCCATCTGCCTGCAAAAAACAGAAATCTCATAATCATTTAAGACTTTATTTGCCTTAGTTTTCATTTGTGTAGTCTCCTTTGCCTTCCCCTTGGGGGCGCAAATCGTCCGGGGGACGATTGCTTTGCGCGGACCGAAGCGGAGCGTAGACAGGTGGCGCGAAGCGCCGGATGAGGGGTATTAATATATATACTTCCTCTGATAATTCTTCCCATCACCGATAAAGTTCGCAAGCTTCTCCGTATCCGTCGTGGACGCGAAGGTCGGATCCATAAGCGACCATTCTTTTCCGTCAAACTTGATCATTCCGTTTACCCACCCAATATCGGTTATATATGTACTGATCCAGGCGTGATAAGCAGTTCCGGCGTAGCCGACCTCCATTCTCGTCGGAATCCTCTGGGAGCGGAGCATAGCTGTCATCAGAACCGCATAGTCAAGGCAGATACCTTTTCCTGTGGTAAGCACCTCGTCCACATCAGGAATGTAACCACTCTGTACACTTTCAGCCTCCTCGTAGTCATAAGTAAGACTGCTAATCAGGGCGTTGTACACGTTTGAAACTACATCCAGGTCACTGTTAGCGGTATAGGCCAGGTACTCGCTGTAGGCGATGGCCTGATTACCTTCGTTGAAGTCCACATACTGATTTGGATACAGGAAGGGCAGGAACTTGTCCTCTATTGTCACGGTCACCTTTTTGGAAAATGCTGTTACATACTGAGTAGCAGCAAGATTCTCATATACACAGATAAGATATTCACCGTCTCCTGCCTGTAGAGGGAAAACCTCCTCCTTACCTCCGTCAACAGCGAGGTTATAGGTATAAACTATTTCGTCGGGACCGGTTATTCTTAGCTTTACTTTCTTCGAATCTCCGGTGTATTTGACGATGATGTAGCCGTCTTCCGCGTTGGTTATGTCAACCATTGTTATGTCGTTTTGAAGAATATCCTTTCTTCCAGGTGTTGGTCTTAAACATACCGGAGTGTTATCGCGGGAGCCTTTTACCAGACCTGATACATCATATGTTTCCCTGTTTGCCATGGCCTTTGCGGCCATCGCTCTTTCTTCGCTAATGACCGGTCCGCTCGGAAGAATAAGGAGCAGTAGGGGTGAGAAAAAGATGAAAACAAGCATGGCAAGACAGGCAAAAATCCTAAGGGTAAAGGGTTCTGTAAAAAAGCACTCTTTTACAGGGGGGCTTTTCGAATTACCGTCTTCTGACAGAAAATCAGGATCCTTGCCATTGGCATGAAGGACATCTATCAGAATTCCGGAGGCCTCATCATCGCCTATATGAAATTTGTTTGCGCGGTTTTTTATGTATTTCATAGCGTTTCGGCTCTGGACATTTTCCGCAACTGAAGCATATGCTCACGCGCCAGGGAAAGCGTCCTTAAAACATGGCTTTTTCTTAAATGTAGTGCACCTGCAATTTCCTTATCAGTCAGACCTGTAAAGTCATGAAGGAAAAAAATCTGTCTCTCAAAAAAAGGAAGCGATAAAAGCTCCTCAGGATGAAGGAGAGAGTACAGGTCAGTCCTGGTTCCGGCGACAGCCCGCTGATAACAGACGTCAAAGGCAATGCGTCTTATCCATGCCGGAAAAAGTGCCGGATCCTTGAGCTTTAAAATGTTTCTCAGGGCTATTGAATAAATCTCTTCAACAGCCTGCAGGGTCTCTTTTTCATCATCCAGGATATACCTGCAATAGTTGTAGGTGTCATCCACAGTGAGGCAGTAGAGCTCAGCAAAGCTTTCTGTATCATCATTCCATGCACCAAGCACAAGTTTTCTGATTTTTGAATTGGTATCACGTTTCAGCATGCCTGTTTTCCTTTGGTTATAGTTACACCAGTACCTTTGGGTTTTCTTCAAAGCGCTTATAAGCATTTGTTATCAGTGTATAGAAATGATCTGCATTGACTTCTGTTTCCAAAATGCTTGCATATTCAAGTTCTATGGCACATTCCGGACTAATAGTGTTGTGGTTGTGTATCCTTCTTTCCAAATCGCTTATGAAGGCATCCACGGCGTTGTGGTCACAGCCTTCTACTACTACGATGAATTCGTTTCCGCTGTTTCTTCCGATAAGTCCGTACTGCGTGCCGACGGACTCAAGAATAGCGCAGAAATCGGAGATGACTTTATCGCCTCCGGATCTTCCGCTTTTTTCATTTATTTCTTTCAGGTTTTTTATTACCAATAGCACACATCCAAGACCCACGAGCTTAGATGGAGTGTCATATTTTTGAGATATTCGGTCAATGCTGTATCTGTTTGGCAGACCCGTAAGCTTATCAAGAAAGGCCAGGTCGTTTAGATCACGGGAGATTTCAGTATTTTTCTTCAACAAAATAAAATCCATGAGTATATTCACAAATCCTGTCAGAAGGCAAATCCAGGTAATAAAAAATGTTGTGAGAAAGAACTTGTCATGTACAATCTGGCTGCGAAAATCCTTGTTGACGATAAGGATTGTAAAGTATAAACAGGCCAGGATTATGAATATTGTCATGATAATTGTTTTTGTTAAGCGTAGCTTTTTTACAAGCTTTTTTCTTGTTGGCATAAACTCCCCTTTGTTAACCCAGGTGATGTATCTTATTCACTTGGACCCGGCAGGACGTGGTGTGATTTTTAAGTAATTAATTAGCGATATTTTGAGCGCATAAATTCCTCGTTATCATTATAAGATATAGGTCTTTTAAAAAAATGCATTAACCATAAACTAAGGATAAAGATACCCTAAAATATTGGGAAAGTCCGACATTTACTGAATTTGATTTGGTAAAATGTAAACTGAGGTGAATAGCTATGATCTTTTTGTTTGCAATTGTTGTAATTTTTGCTATTGGGATTGTAATTGCAGGCTATCTTTATGCAGAGGAGTGCTCAAGACTGCGCAAAAAGCTTCTTAGACTTGGTGTGAAAAAGGAAGAAATAGCATCTTTTTCCAGGAAGTTTTCATTGTTCTATCTGCAGGATATTCTCTATGAAAAGGAAACTGAGCTGGCAGAGGAGTGCTTTCTGACAGTTGAAAGGGATATATAAATCTACCCGGTAACAAACATCCTGTCTAATGAGGAGGTACATCATGGCAAAGGATAATAACGAAAAAGGAGCAAAAAAAGGGTTGAAGAGTGTGAAACCAAAGCTTATATGTGTAATGCTTCTTAGCTGCATTATACCGATTATGGTTTCTGTGATTGTGAGCTATGTAAGCTCTATGAATAAGTCACTTGAGGATGCAGAGACAATCAATATTAAAAAAGCACAGGTGATTGAAGAGCAGTACATGGGCTACCTCGAAGAGATGGTATTTTCTCTTGAGACGGCAGCGTCCAGTCCCTGGCTTGTTTCTTTTATGGAGAGTGCAGAGGAAGACAGAGACATAGAAGCAATGCAAAAATGGCTGCAGGCTATGGAGGCGAAGCTTCAGGGTGATAATTCCATCGTAGTTACAGCACCTGACGGCCAACAGGTTGTCAGATCCTCGGGAGATCTTCAGAATATTGCGGACAGAGATTATTTTCAGGCTGCACTTAAAGGACAAACTCTTATTTCAGGAGTTTATGCCTCAAAGTCTACAGGAAGTGCCACTATTTTCATTATTGCCCCTATAAAGAATTCTTCAGGAAATGTGGTCGGTACAATTCAGAGAAGCTATGGCCTTGATGGATTACATGATTATCTGGCAAGCGTCGTCGATACTTCCAAGAACGAAGAAGTGTTGGTTCTTGATTCAGAGGGTAATATGATCGGTAATTCCGGCTTTGAAGTTGACATAAATGATATGCAGAATTTTACCGGTGTTGATTTTTATACTCAGACTAAGGCGAATGGAAGCAATAACTACATTGGAAGTAACAATGGCCAAAAAGTAGTTATGTCACTGATAGAAGCCGATCTTACAGGCTGGGTTATAGGATCAGTTGCAAACTACAATGTGGTTATGGCAGAAACTCAGAGAAGCGCGAATCTTATTATTGGTCTTGGACTCCTTATGATTGTTATTGCGGTATTTGTTTCCTGGAAGATGGCAAATTCCTTCACACAGCCTCTTGTGGAAGTTAATAATACCGTAAGCAAACTGGCTGAGGGTGAATTCCTCAGGATTAACAAGTTTACCGGCAGGCAGGATGAATTCGGAGATATTATTAACAGTACAAATTCAGTTATAGATAAGCTGCAGTCTATTGTAAGCAGTATCAAGAGTTCAACGGTATCTGTGAACAGTTCCTCTGAGGAACTTGCTGATACAGCGAATCAGATTTCTCAGACCGCGGATGATGTATCCAATGCGGTTCAGGAGATAGCATCAGGTGCTACTCAGCAGGCAGATGAGATTCAGAGCGTTACTGAGAATGTTGGCAACATCGGCGAAGCTACGGGCAATGTGCAGGCAAGTACCGATGATCTGTCAAATCTTGCAAGCCGGATGCAGGAGGTCAGCACCGAATCTGCTCAGAGTCTTGCAGATCTGCAGCATAGTTCGGAGAACATGAGCGAGAGTATTGTACAGATTACCGAGAAAATCGGTGCAACAAGTAAGGCTGTTGAGAATATCAATGAAAAGGTTATGGGTATTGCTTCAATTGCTTCACAGACTAACCTTCTTTCACTCAATGCATCAATTGAGGCTGCAAGAGCAGGAGAAGCAGGTAAGGGCTTTGCGGTTGTTGCGGAAGAGATTGGAAAACTGGCTGATGACTCCAGAAACATGGCTGATGAAATCAGACGAGAGATGGATATCCTTCTTACAGAGTCACAGTCGGCGGTTTCAATGGCATCCGAGGTACAGCGCCAGAACGACGAGCAGCAGGCAGTACTGGGAAGCACAGTACAGAGTGTAAATGCGATGATAGAGGATATTTCCTCAACTGTAGTAAGTGTAAAGAGTATTGAAGCAGACGCCGGAACCTGCGTTGATGCCAAGAATGTGGTTGCGGATGCTATGGCTTCCCTGTCAGCAATTTCTCAGGAAAATGCTGCATCCTCCGAGGAGACAGGCGCTTCCATGCAGGAGTTGTCTGCTACGGTTACAACCCTTGCTTCCTCAGCTGACTCCCTTAAGGAAGTAGCAGAGAAGCTAAACGAAGAGATGGCGTTCTTTAAGTAAGGCTTTTGTTTTTTACCTATGCTTCAAGTGAAGTTTTTTGCCTATGCTTCAAGTGAAGTTTTTTGCCCATGTTTTAAGATAGTTTTTTGTTTGTGTTTCAAGTGAAGTTTTTTGCCCATGTTTTAAGATAGTTTTTTGCTTGTGTTTCAAGTGAGTTGACATTATATAAATATAGCCTTCCCCCTCTGGGGGAAGGTGTCAGCGAAGCTGACGGATGAGGGAAAATACCTACCGCGCGATTATATTTCGCATTGCAGGTATTTTTTTAGTGCATTGATAAATCTACACTTTTCCTCTAGAATAATATGAGTTTTGATTTTGGAGGTTACAGGTTACACATGAACGATTTTAATGGATATAACAGTAGGGGCAGTAAGGCAAAGGGAATAATAGGTACGCTGGTTATTGTCCTGCTCATTGGCGCAGTCATGGCATTTTTGGCGCCTAAAGCTTTGGAATATATAAAGATTGCAATGAAGAAAGTAGATGCTCCCACTAACGAAGCAAGTCAGGAAATGGTTGATTCCATGAAGCAGGAAGCGTCAAATATTGAAAACAGATGGCAGAGTATTATTTCGGAAAATCAGAAGTCTGTTCAGTCAGTTGCACTTTCACCGTCAACCATCGCTTTTCTTGAAGATAAGGACAATGCTGAACTCATGGAGGCTGAGCTTGAATACATAAAAAACTTCGATGCCATGATGGAAGATAACTCATGTACAATACTTTCCGGCACAGATGGGATGCAGGTTTTAAGAGCAGAGGGTAATCTTGTCGACATAGGTGACAGAGAATATTTCAGACAGGCTATGAATGACAATTCATACGTATCGGATATTCTTGTGTCCAAAGCAGCAGGGACGTCTTATGTTACATTTTCTGCACCGGTAAAGAGTAATGATGGAAAAATTATCGGAGTAGTGCAGAGAAATTATGATCTGTTTAATTTGCACGAAATGCTTGCTGAAGAAACATTAAGCGATGCATCCTTTATGGTTGACCGCACGGGATTTGAAGCAGCAAATTCCCAGTATGAGGTGAAGCCTGAAGATGCAAACGATTGGAGCAGTGCTGTTTTCATGCAGTCTGATTCAAAAGAAGAATGCTATAATATCGATACAGGAAATGGAGAGAGGACAGTTTATTTCATAAAGGATGATACCTCCGGCTGGACTATCTGCGTCGCAAGAGCCTTAGAATAAAAAGGGAGAGCAAAAAAATATGGCAAAAAGAATACCCGCTGATTTTCATATGCATACGCATCATTCAGGTGATTCGGAAGCTCCGATGGAGATGATGATAGAAAAAGCAATCGAGAGGAAGGTGCCGGAAATCTGTATAACTGAGCATATGGATTTTGATTATCCTGTGAATGAGCATGATACAGCAGGAATATTCGAAGTGAATACAGACGAATATATGGCTGAAACCGTGATACTAAAGGAAAAGTACAAGGATCGTATCACTGTTAATTTCGGGATAGAGCTGGGATTACAGCCGCATCTTGTAGAGCGTAACAGTGAATATGCAAAAAGCTATCCTTTTGACTTTATTATAGGTTCAAACCATTTGTGTAATGGAAAAGATCCCTATTACATGTCTTTTTATGAGGAGCGTTCAGAAAAAGAAGCATTTACTGAATTCTTTGAATCAACACTGGAGAATATAAAGCTCTTTGATGATTTTGACGTACTCGGACACCTTGACTATATTGTACGATATGCGCCAAATCTTAATAAAAGCTACAAATATAAGGACTACAGTGATGTTTTGGATGAGATTTTAAAAACACTTATCAGCAAGGGAAAAGGACTTGATATAAACACAAAATCCATATATTCCGAACCCTCATTGGGAGATCCTAATCCTTCCCGCGAAATTATATCGCGCTACAAGGAACTCGGAGGAGAAATCCTTACCTTTGGGTCAGATGCCCACAAACCGGAACATGTAGCTCTTGGCTTTGAAACGGCAGTACATATTGTAAAATCCTGCCATTTCAAATACTACGCCACATTCTCGCAGCGCAAAGCTTCATTTCACAAGCTATAATGATACATTGAAAAAATTAAGCCCCCGGAATGAATATATCTTCCGAGGGCGTATTTATGTCATTATTCTACCGGTGTGTATTATTCAATTATGAACTTGCTCAGTTCGTCGTTGATAGAAAGTGCGGAATCTGATACGGAGTTTGCAACATCCTCAACGCCTCTGGATTCGTTAGCAATATCCTGAGCACTCTGTGCAAGGGAGGTGACAGTAGCGGTTACTTCCTCACTGCTTGCTGACTGCTCTTCGGAGATAGCTGCAACGCTGGATGCTATGTCGTTAACATTGCCCATCATTCCGATCATATCCTTCATGGTGTCAGCAGTTGTATTCAAATCCTGATAAATCTTATTGAAGCTGTCACCTGCCTTAGCAACGGCCTCGCTGTTCTGGTTGATTGCCGCCATATTGTTCTGGGACTTATCAGCCAGGGTACGGATGAGCTGCGTGATCTCTGAAATGATCTCACTGATTTCCTTAGTAGCATCCTGAGAATTCTGAGCCAGTTTTCCGATTTCATCAGCAACAACCGCAAAGCCTTTTCCTGCTTCTCCTGCGCGTGCTGCCTCGATGGAAGCATTGAGAGACAGGAGATTGGTCTGCTGTGAAATAGAGTCGATCATTTCCACGATTTCCGTGATCTTGTCAGCGGATTCACCTACGGTGGTAACAACATCGTTCATTTCGTTCATGGATGCTGTGATTGTTTCCATGTTCTGCTGTACGGTGTTCATATCATGCTGGCCAATGTCTGCCTGGTCTACCAGCTCAAGCATGATTTCATTTGTCCTGTTTCCGCTGTCTGTAAGATCTGCAACTGCTCCCGCAAGCTGGGTTGCGTTGTTTGCAAGCTCGCTGACGGCGTTAGCGATGTCATCCATTGTTGTCTGAATCTGGCCCATTGAAAGAGACTGCTCATTGGCACCTTCTGACATTTTACCGGAGGCATCCAGGGAGGTTGAAGAATCGGCTTTTAACTGCTCGGCTTTTGACTGAATTGATGTTATGGTACTATTCATGATTTTTACATAATTATCCATTTCCCTACTGATAAGACCAATTTCATCACCAGTGTCTTTTGGCATCTTTGCAGTGAAGTCACCGCTGGAGATTTTGACGATGCTGTCTGAAAGACCATGAACAGGCTTTGTGATAACTCTGTTTATTGTAAACAGAATAATAGCAGCAATTATTAAAATCAGAATAATCATGGCAATGATGCCGACTTTCATAAAATTGTTGGCAGTCGCTTCAACGTCATTTACGTTAACAGATGAAACCAGTGTCCATCCTGTGCCCTGAATAGGAGAAGTTGCAATATATAGCTTGTCCTTAGAACCATCCTGCGGAACTGTTATTATCTCACCTGAACCACTGTCTATATGTGACTTGATTGTCTTAAGATAATTGTTGCCTGATTCTGAGACCTTTGTTCCGACAAGTGAAGGATCAAAAAATGAAATGATATAATCGCCGGCAAGTATGAAAGTACCACCGGTGTTAAGCGGCTTTAGTTCATTTGCACGTTCTGTCAGATCATCAAGGAAAACATCAGCGGCACAGACACCTATTTCGCCATTATAAAAATCGTTCTGGCGTACAAAAGTAACACAAAGAGAATTGGTGGAAGCATCGACATAGGGTTCTGTCTCTACAAAGGTTTCATGTCCGAGACCTTCCTTATACCAGTCACGCTGCGTGGGGCGCCAGTCAGCAGGCATTTCTGAGTGATCTGCGAAAATGTAGCTGTCATCTTCGAAACCAATATAGATACCGGAGTTCTTTATTGCGCTGTAGCTTGCTGAAGGCTCTATATATTTCAAAAGTGCATCATGATCCTCGAAGGGAACCTGCTCCATTGTGTCACAGTATTCACCGAATTTTGCAGTCAGCATTCTGAAGGAAGTACCGAGCTCTAAGGCATTGGCATTGGTTTCTGCCTGCAAATCCATAAGTGAAATTTCAGTTATGGTATTTTTAGCACTGATTGTCAAAAATAAGATGATTGCCACAATACCGACAGTGATAACAGGCATTAGCCATAGCAGAAGAGTAGTACTGATACTTCTTTTTACTTTCCGCCCTGAACCATTTGCTGAATTCGATACATCACTAGTGTTTTTTCCAGACATTTTCAGACCTCCATTCATTAACGGCTAATCGCCGGAAGATTGACATTCATAGTAATATTTTATACGAAATATCAGTAAATAAAATGGAGTTTATAGAATTCTTACTGATTTTAGAATTATTTAATCAACTATTAATATGTATGTGAAAAATACAGAAAAATTGAATATCTTCTATTATAAATGTGAGTGATTTTGGAATGTTGTGTTTTTATTGTGATTATTTTATGTTTTTGCCCAAGATTACTTGAAAAAATGTGAGAAGTTAGATAAAATAGTTTTGCTGTCAAATTTTTGACAATCACGTTGTAAAGAATTAGTAACAGCAAATAAATT
>JAEEGL012915056.1_pt1 | contig 13031 bp, 9 predicted proteins | sample 9134231 | NCBI WGS metagenome assembly JAEEGL01 (sample SAMN16246548, study PRJNA631951) | gut metagenome | biome: gut microbiome; feature: rumen; material: fiber-attached | host: Bos | place: Iran: Karaj | collected 2018-10 | reverse complement strand
TCGTTATCTTCTCTGCCTGATGTTGCTTCAAGCAAGCGTTTTTCAGTAACAGGATATTCACCCAGAATTCCGGCTGACCACTTATAGAATTCTTCCTTTTTGTTTGTCCATGTAATAATTGTTTTTGCATCATTCTTTCTAAATGGTCTAAGCCTAAGCATTTTTCTGACTCCTGTTCTTTATTCTTTTTTCGACAACATTTCCACGCCCTCAACCCTATATATCAATCGCAATATTTGATATGTATCATTTTTGCGATTCTACGAACTTTTCACTCTCTGACAACATTTTGACGCACTACAAAAAGCCAATTATCATTTTGACGCACTAACCTCAGTGTGCAGAAATGTTGTCAGCCGTTTTTAGTGCGTAGATGTCTTTCCGAATACAGCCAAAACCATACCAGCGCCCTATGTGCAGTTTAACTGTATAGTCGAAAACTGCCGTAAAATCGGACTTTTCAGCTTTCATTCCTTGACATCAATACTACGCACTCAGCGTGCCCTGTCCGCGGGAAGAAATCCGCAGGGCGCAGGACATCCAGCGCATATCCCCTGCCGCAGAGATATGCTGCATCTCTTGCAGCAGTCGCCGGATTGCATGAGATCATCACAATCCGCTTCGGCGACATGGTAAGACAGGCATCCAGCGTGACCGTATCGCAGCCCTTGCGCGGCGGGTCCAGCACGATGATATCCGGATGCGTGCCGTCGGCAGCAAATTTCGCCGCAATATCGCCGGCATCTCCTGCATAGAATTCCGCATTCGTGATACCGGCACGCTTTGCATTCTCCTTCGCATCCGCAACCGCCTGCGGCACCACCTCAACGCCGATCACCTGTCCGACGGCATCCGCCATGGAAAGACCGATTGCACCGGCGCCGCAGTATAAATCCAGCAGCAGTTCATTTTTCTGCGGCGCTGCAAGCCGCTTCGCCTCTGCAAAGAGCCGCTCCGCCTGCGCCGTATTGACCTGATAAAAGCTCTGCGGGCTCAGAGAGACCGGCACGCCGCAGAGTGTATCCGCGATTGTTTCGCTGCCGCAGAGACAGACTGTTTTCTTTCCGAGAATGACATTCGTCCGCTCCGGATTGACATTCAGCATGACAGAGCGGATATCGGGGAACGTCCGCATCAGCTCACTGCCGAGCGCGGTAAACTGTGCCGTGAGCCGCGCCGACTGCCTTGCCGCAACAAAACAGACCATGATCTCGCCGCTGTGATATCCCTGCCGCAGATAGAGATGCCGCAATATCCCCTGCCCCGATTCCTCGTCATAGGGCGTAAGCTGTGCATATTCCGGCTGCGAGAGCAATTCCTCGCAGATGCGCAGAATATCGCCGAATGCGCTGTGCTGCAAACAGCAGTCCGTAACCGGAATCAGGCGGTGCGAACGCGGCGCATAAAAGCCGAAGCAGGGCTTTCCCGTCTCCGGATGCACACCGCAGGGATACTGTGCCTTATTGCGGTAACCGGAAGGCTGCGCTGCGCCGTAAACCGGCAGGATCTCCTTCGGGGTCAGATGCCCGATGCGTGCAAAGGCATCGCTGACAATCTGCGCCTTGATGCGGCATTCCGCCTCGTAGGTGATATGCTGAAACACGCAGCCGCCGCACTTCGAATACACGCTGCACTGCGGCGCCGAACGGTCCGGCGAGGACGTTCTGATCTGCTCAATGATGCCATATGCGAGATTCTTCTGCACCTTCACAATCCGCACATCCAGCTCGTCCTCCGGCGCTGCATGGGCAACAAATACTGCAAGACCGCAGAAGTGACCAACGCCCTGGCCTTCTGCGGTCATACCGGTAATATGCAGCGGAATGATCTGATTTTTGCGAAGCAGCGGTGCTTCCCTGTCGCCGCGGCTCATCTGAGCTGTGCGCCGCAGCCCGGACAGAATGCGTCCTGTGCGGAATTCAGCTTGCCGCAGGTCGGGCAGGTGACGGTGCCGCCGCGCTGCGCACTCTGCTCCATTGCAAGCTGCTGCTGACGGAGCTCGGTGATCTTCTGGATCAGCATATTGATCTCATCCATGCTGGTAACGCCGTTGACGGCAGCCTCATATTCCGCTCTGCCGAGGCGGCGGTAGTAGTCATTGAGCTGGGAGCGCAGCTTGCCGCGCTCGACAAAGCCTCTCGAGCCCTCCAGTACATCTGCTGTGCGCTGTGCAGCCGTATCAAAGACGGAGCGCAGTCCGCTCATTTTATCATCCAGTTTCATAGCAGAAAATCTCCTTTCCGGTTTGGATTACTGTTCAAACTTCCACGGGGTACCCTTGCGGTCATGCTTGTTGTCCGAGCCCTCGGTCTTGCTCATCATCACGCCGAAGAGGATGATATTATAGAGCACGAGAACGCCGCAGATAATTGCGATGATCCAGAACGGTACATCGAGAATGATCATGACCGTAAATGCAATCAGCTGTGCAAGCGTCAGAAGCAGCATCACGCGCTTGACACCTTTCCAGACTTTATAATCCTTCTCATATTTCGTGATATGCGGGTTCATATAGTTCTGCGTCATTTTGTCCCATGTCTTCGCTTCACCCTTGAGCTTCAGCGCGGATTTTTTCGACTTGTTGCCGAGGAAAATTCCCCAGAGCATATCGCGGATAATCGCATAATTGATCAGTGTAATACCGACGGGCAGCATTGCGAGTAAAATAGAACGGGCATCCATGGTTTATAAACCTCCAAAAATGATTTTTTATGTTTTCCGCAGACCGAGCGGAGAAAGAGCTTATGATTTCCGTTTGATGATCTTGTTTGCCGTTGCGAGCAGCGGCTTGAAATTGAGGGCGGCAAGCACGAGCAGTCCGGTGCCGAGCCAGATCACATTCGTGACTGTATAGGCATGATATGCCGGCACTCTGACCTCCATGCGGCAAACCACCATGCTCATCAGAAACAGCAGCAGCAGATTTGCGGCGAACCGCAGATGCGATACGCGGAACGGCACAAAGCGCCGTGCATCAAAGAGCCGGATCAGATAGCAAACAAAATAGCTTGCAAACGTCGCAATGATCGCGCCCTGAACCGCCATAACCGGAATCAGCACCGCATTCAGCACGAGATTGACAACCGCCGCAACAAGACTCGTCCAGAAGCTGTTTCTCGTGTGCTTTGTGACGGTATAGATGCTGGAGAAAAACTGATTATAGCTCAGCATCAGCACCGCGATCACCAGTACAGGCGTATAGAGAAATGCATGCTCATACGCTGCATCCGTTTCTGTCTTGATCAGATATGCGGAAAGCAGCGCATCAAAGGCGATAATGCCGCCGGCTGCAAGTGTCAGCATCGCCTGATAGGCATCATAGACCTGCTCATAGAATTTCGATTTCGTCGCAGAATCATTCTCCGCGATAGCGCTCATATTCCACGCCTGATAGAAGATCGTGGAGACCATTGCGAGCAGATTCGGTATTTTGGTCGCTGCGCCGTAGACACCGGCCTCTGTCGCGCTGACAAACGCCTTGACGAAAATACGGTCAGAGAAGCCGGTAATCAGCCACAGCTCTGCGGTGGGAATCAGCGGCAGCGAGAAGCGCAGCATCGTTTCCAGCAGTTCCTTGTCGATATATTTGAAGCTGAAGAATTTGCCGTGCTTCGCAATGCACCAGACACCGATACCGGAAACCATATCGGCAAACATATTCGAGAGCATGAAGCCGGTGATGCCGAGCTTCAGCTTTGCTATCAGGATAACATTGGCGATGAAGAACATCAGCGTGCAGATGATACCGTCCGCGGCAAAGAGCTTTACCATACCGCGTGCTCTTGCAAACTGCGCCGAAAGCTGCCGGAAACAGGAACAAAGAACAAAGCCGATCAGCAGCGGGACATGCGGACGGATATCGCTGTAAAGCAGCAGCAGCGGCGACAGCACCAGAAATCCGGCGCCGCCCGTCATCATAATGACAGCCGCATTGGAGAAAACGGATTTCTGCTCATAGTTCTTATCCAGTCCATAGCGGATGATCGCATCGGTGATCGACATGCTGACCAAGGGGATCAGCATATTGGCACAGGTTTCAAGAATCTCCTTTGTATTGAACTCGTAAGCACCATCGAAGAACTTTGTATACAGACTTGTAAGCAGAAACGCCAGAATCTTGGAGCCGAAGCTGCCGATTGCAAAGACAACCGTATTCAGCGCCAGCGTTTTATATTTGTTCATTGGGAATTTCCTTTTTGAGATTTACCTTTCAGGATATACGAATCTATTATAGCAGAATTTTCGCAGTTCGTCAACCGTTTTTTTCCGTCGGCGGGAATCCTTCCTCTATTCATCAGAATTTCATTTTTTGTTCACAGTTTATTCATATCATTGAACCGGAAATATAGTATACTTTATATTGTATAACTATACATATTTACACCGCACAAGGAGGATATTCAACATGGCTATGGAAAAAATCCTGATTGTTGACGATGAACCGAATATCTGCGAAGTTCTGCGCACAATTCTGGTAAAGGAAGGCTATACGGCAATCACCGCAACCGACGGCGAGGAGGCGCTTGCAAAGTTTGCATCCGTACATCCGGATCTTGTGCTGCTCGACGTCATGATGCCCGGCATGAACGGCTATACCGTCATGCGCGAGATCCAGAAGCGCTCGAATGTGCCAGTCATTCTCGTAACGGCAAAATCCGAGCCGAATGATGAGGCACTCGGACTGGACCTCGTCGCCGAGGATTACATCACCAAGCCGATCGACAAGACCAAGCTGCTCGCCCGCATCCGCGCACGGACACGCAAGAACGGACAGCCTGCGCCGGAACAGAGCCAGCGCCGCGGCAGAGTCGATTACGATAAGCTGACCGTCGATATGGACGGCTATGTGCTGCGCGTCAACGGCAAGGTCATCGAGACGCCGCCGAAGGAGCTCGAGCTGCTTTACTGCCTCGCCTCCAACCCGAACCATGTCTATACCAGAGACCAGCTCCTCGATGAGGTCTGGGGCTTTGAATACTACGGCGACTCGCGCACGATTGACGTACATATCAAGCGCCTGCGCGAAAAGCTCGAGGGTGTCTCCGATAAATGGGGACTGCGCACGGTCTGGGGCGTCGGCTACAAGTTCGCCGTGCCGGATGAATCCAAAGCCGCACCGGATGCAGCGGAGTAACCGATGCTGAACAGTGTTTACAGCCGCATTTTCTATCTCTGTACGATCATGCTGATGTTCGCCTGCGCGCTGACGGGTCTGATCGTCGTCATCTACGGAAATCATATGCACGAGCAGGAAGCCTATGACCATTTCAACAGCACGGCGCGCATCATGCTCTCCAGAATCCGCTCTGATTATGAGGAGCTGGATCCGGAAGCACTCCGCGCAGGCATGCAGCTCTATACACTCAATGAAAATGTGGACTGCTATATATTTGATTCGGACGGAAAATGCCTTGTCCGCTCCGATTACAAGGATCCGGCGGATATGCAGCTCAGCGCACTCCTGCAAATGGAGGCACAGCGCGAGCCCTACTGCCAGATCGGCGCACCTGCCGGAAACTTTACCGAATCGACGGCGACCTATGTCGAACAGTTTGAACTGGATCAGTCTGTCTACTATCTGATGCTGCTCTTTCCGGCGGCATATGTCGATGCATATTATTCCAAGCTGATGATCGTTCTGGTCGTTGCCGTACTCGTGACGGGACTGCTCGGCGCACTGCTCTTCTATTTCAATACGAAGCAGGCGCTCAATCCCGTGCTCCAGATCACACGGCAGGCGGAGAACTACGCCAAGGGTGATTTTTCTGCAAGACTTGAGCAGACCGGCGATCCGGAAATGGACCGGCTGATCATCACCATGAACCGCATGGCGGATTTCATTGACAAAAACGAGCGCAGCCGCAGACGCTTTGTCTCGGATGTCTCGCATGAAATGAAAACCCCGATGACAACCATCGGCGGCTTTGTGGACGGTATCCTCGACGGTACGATCCCGCCGGAGCAGGAAAAGCAGTATCTCCGGACGGTTTCGGCAGAGGTACAGCGGCTTTCGCGGCTTGTCCACTCCATGCTGAGCATCTCGCGCTTTGAGGAGGGCACCTATGCGCCCGATTTCGAGCGGCTCGATATCACGAATCTGCTGATTACGACGCTGCTGCTCTTTGAGCAGAAGGTCGAGCGGAAGGAACTGCATGTCGAGGGGCTGGATGTCTGTCCGCGCACCTTCGCCGAGGTAGACCGCGACCTGATCCAGCAGGTATTTTACAATCTGACCGAGAATGCAATCAAATTCGTCAACCGCGGCGGCACGCTGTTCCTCGCAGTCGATTCTGACGAAACGCAGGCGCATGTCCATATCCGGAATTCCGGTGAGGGTCTGACCGAGGAAGAGATTTCGCATGTCTTTGAGCGTTTCTATAAGACCGATGAATCGCGCGGCAAGGATACGACCGGCGTCGGGCTGGGACTTTCGATTGTCAGCCGTATCATGCTGCTCCATAAGGGCACGGTCACGGTCAAGAGCGTCAAGGGTGAATATACCGAGTTCATTGTCAGTATGCCGCTGACACAATCCTGATGATACAAAGGAGACCGTTTCTATGACGGATGAAGAACTGAGCAGACTGCTCGGCGAGGATTTCCGTACGCGGAGGCAGGAGGAAAAAGCCGCCGCGCAGCATTCTCAGCCGCAGGAAGCCGCAGACGATGCCGAACCGGATGTGCCGGAACAGGAAACCGCTTCGGATATTCCGGCTCCTGCCGATGCGCCGGAGGCAGCTGATATTCCTGCCGCTGAACCGGCTGCGCCGTCTGCCGAAGAACCGTTTTCTGCCGATATCGGCGATCTGTTCGATACACCGCGCCCGATTCCTGAACAGTACAGAGAACCGCCCGCACCGGAGCCGGAGGAAACGCCGGAACCGTTTGCAGAGCCGCTCCCGTTCAGCGACGAACCATTTGCCGCATCGGCTGCGGAGCCTGTCAAGCCGAAAAAGCATACGGCGCTTGCCGTCCTGATGACGCTGTTCTGCATTCTGATGCTTGCAGCGGCAGTATTCTGCATTGTCTGGGATGTCAGCCGCGGCACGACCGCAGGCGGCAAATACCGCGCAGGCGATATCGTTCAGGTAGCGCTTGTGCAGCATGAGAAGCCCGAGGTTGACAATACTCTTGCCGATGCAGACGGCGTCTATTCGATTGAAGGCGTCGCAAAAGCCGTGATGCCGAGCATCGTGCAGATCTATACCTACTCGAAGGGAGAGGCAATCGGCAGCGGCTCCGGCATTATCCTGACCGCGGACGGCTATATCGCAACGAATGCGCATGTCGTCAAGGATACCGACCACTACTCCGTCAAGCTCTTTGACGAGGCGAACAGTGAAACGCCCTATGACGCCGTGCTGGTCGGACATGATACGAAAACCGATCTTGCGGTGCTGAAAATCTCCGCAAACGGTCTGACCCCCGCACAGCTCGGCAACTCCGATCAGGTACAGCTTGGCGAGACGGTCTGTGCACTGGGCAATCCCGCAGGTCTGAGCGGTTCGATTTCTATGGGCATCATTTCCGGCATGAACCGCAAGGTGCGTGCAAAATCCACGAATTTTGAAATGGACTGCTTCCAGACCGATGCAGCAATCAGCCCCGGAAATTCCGGCGGCGCGCTGGTCAATCTCTGCGGGCAGGTCATCGGCATCACCTCCTCCAAATACGGCAGCAGCACGATTTTCGACGGCAGCTATGAGGGTCTCGGCTTTGCAATTACGATCAACGAGGCGCTCCCGATCATTCAGGAACTCATGGAGCAGGGCTATGTCGGCGGCAGAGTCCGCATCGGCATCCAGTTCCTCGAAAATGAAAATGCCCACGAAGATGCAGCCGCGCACGGTCAGACGCTGCCGAAGGCACTGGACGGCATCGGCGTCAAGGTCGTCAAGCTCGCAGAGGATTCCGATCTGCGCAATACGATCCTGAAAGAGGGCGACTGGATTCTCTCGATGAACGGCAAGGAGGTCTCGGATTACGATTCGATCAATGCAGCGATTGCAGGAATGAGCGCCGGTGATTCGGTGCACTGCCGCTGCGCAAGCATTCAGGAAAACGGAACCCTCAAAACCTATGAGATCGACTTCCGTCTGCTTGAGGACAAATCCGGCGAATACTGATCATCAGCAGACAGCGCCAGCCGATATACAGGCATCCTCACAAGTTATATCTTCAAAAACAGCGCCCGTGCAGAACGAAAATCCTGCACGGGCGCTTTTCTGTTATTTTTCAGACTGTGTGTCACATGCCAGTCTGTAGCCTTCTCCGGCAGCAACGACCTCCTGCGTACCGTCAATCGTCATAACCGGACGGATATACAGCTCCGCGTTCGTTCCTTCCGGACCGAAGCTCTTCCGGCTCGTCGCCCATGCACGGACATCATCGTCAAAATACGCCGAGCGAAGCCAGTTCAGTTCCTGAACCTCATAAGCCTCCAGCTCCGGAATCTTGTTTCCGTCTTTTTTGTGGAGCCCGTTATTTCTTCCGTACTCGGCAATAGAGAGCAGAAAGCATTTCCGCCGGATCATCTCCGTCTTCTCTTTTTCCGGATGCTCCGTATTTGCGCCGTACACAACGGCGTCATGCGTCAGCACCTCGACATTGCTTTCCGTCAGCGCACTGCGCACCGGCTCCGAAAAGCGTTCCTCGAATTTCTCATGCAGAAACCGATCAACCGTGCTGTCAGGATAATATGCAGGTCCCGTATGATAGATCGCATCGCCGTTCCGGAAGCAGAAACGCTCCGGCAGCACTTCACGGCGCATCAGCAGACAGTGCCCGTCATAATCATCACTGATCACCAGATACGGCGTATCAGTCCCCTGCTCGACGATCATGATTTCTTCCAGTCCGTAGGGATTGCCAATGACGAAATCGGCTGCGCGCAGATGCGCCGGCGGTTCCTTGCTGACCTTGCCGACTTCATCCCCGTTGATTCGCACATGAAAGCCGCAGGAAGTCAGAAAAAGCAGTGAAAACGCTGCTGCTGCCGGTACAAAATGCCTTCTTCTGAACATATGCCATACCCTCACAAATCAAAATGTCAATGCTGTCCGTCTATACAAGGAAGCCGCTCCAATCTGCTGTATCACATGCCGGAGCGGCTTTCCTGTTACTATTATGGATTTGTAATTACAGTGCGCTGAGCATATCCTTGAGATTCTGGATCAGCGCCTTGACCTTTGCCTCACGCTCGCGGATATCGTTGACAACCTTCTCCGGCGCCTTCGACATAAAGCTCTCATTTGACAGCTTGACCTGTACAAATTCCAGCTCTTTCTCCGCCTTTTCGAGATCCTTCGTGATTCTTGCGCGCTCGCTCTCGACGTCAATCAGTTCCTTGAGCGGCATGCAGAGCTTTGCATCCGCCGTCGCAACGGTCACCATGCCGGAAAGATCATCCGGCTCTGCGCTGACTGCATTCACGCCCGATGCACCGGCAAGTCTTGCGAGGAAATCGCCTGCCTCGGCATATTCCTCCGGATTTGCGGTGATAATCGTGATATGCGACTTCTTGGAATTCGGAACCTTGTGCTCCGAGCGGCACTCACGAACAGCCTTGACAGCCTCCATGATCTTCTCCATACGTGCCTCATCCTCGGGGAAGCTCAGCTCCGGACGCACCTCCGGCCAGCTTTGCAGCATCAGGAAGCCCTTGTCATGCGGCAGTGCCTGATAGATTTCCTCGGTGATGAACGGCATGAACGGATGCAGCAGCTTTAAGATATCGCGCAGCACATAGGCAAGCACGTTCTCGACATTCTGCTTCTTCTCCGCATCGTCGCCGTTAAAGCGGTTCTTCGCAAGCTCGATATACCAGTCGCAGAAGCTGCTCCAGATAAAGTCATAAATCTTCTGCGCGGCAACACCCATTTCAAAGTGCTCGAGATTGTAGGTAACCTCGCGGATCACGCTGTTCAGGCGCGAAAGAATCCACTTATCCTCCAGCGCAAGCTCCTCCGGCAGACGAATCTCATCAATCGACATATTCATCAGCAGGAAGCGCGATGCGTTCCAGATTTTGTTCGTGAAGTTGCGCATTGCAAGGATTTTCTCCTCACTGTAGCGCATATCGTTTCCGGGCGAGCTGCCCTGCACGAGCATAAAGCGCAGTGCATCGGCGCCGTACTGCTCGATGACCTCAAGCGGGTCAATACCGTTGCCGAGCGACTTGGACATCTTTCTGCCCTGTGCGTCACGGACAATACCGTGAATAACAACCTTCGAGAACGGAGCCTTGCCGGTGTATGCAAGACCGGAGAAGATCATTCTGCTGACCCAGAAGCCGATGATATCATAGCCCGTGACGAGCGTGCTTGTCGGATAGAAGAAGTTGTAGTCCGGATTTTCGGTATCCGGCCAGCCGAGAATGGAGAACGGCCAGAGTGCAGAGGAGAACCATGTATCCAGCGTATCGGGGTCCTGCGTCAGATTCGTGCTGCCGCACTTTGCACACTTGCACGGTGCTTCCTTTGCGACATTGGTCTCGCCGCAGTCATCGCAGTACCATGCAGGAATGCGGTGTCCCCACCAGAGCTGACGGGAAATACACCAGTCGCGGGTATTCTTCATCCAGTTGAGATAGCTCTTGGTGAAGCGCTCCGGCACGAACTGAATCTCGCCGTCCTCGGCAGCCTTGACAGCCGGTTCTGCGAGTGTCTTCATACGGACGAACCACTGCTTCGAGATCATCGGCTCAATGGTCGAATGGCAGCGGTAGCAGGTGCCGACGTCGTGCTTTAAGTCCTCGATCTCTTTGAGCTGACCGAGTGCTTCCAGATCGGCAACAATCGCCTTGCGGGCTTCATCGGTCGTCATGCCTGCGTACTTGCCGCAGTCCAGAACCTCCGGCTCGCCCTCGGTCAGACGGTTGCTCTCTTTCAGTGCATTGTATTCCGCGACATCCGCCTTGCCGGTCATATGACCGTCATAGGTGAAGCAGCGAACCATCGGCAGATTGTGGCGTCCGCCGACCTCAAAGTCATTGGGGTCATGTGCCGGTGTGATCTTCACGACACCGGTACCCTTTTCCATATCTGCATGCTCATCGCAGACAATCGGGATTTCCTTATTCAGCAGCGGCAGAATGACATGGCAGCCGTGCAGATGCTTATAGCGCGGGTCCGCCTCGTTGATTGCGACAGCGGTATCGCCGAGCATGGTCTCCGGACGGGTCGTTGCGATTTCAAGGAACTCGCCGGTCTCCTTGACCTTATAGAGAATATGCCAGAAATGACCGTTCTTCTCTTCATATTCGACCTCTGCATCTGAGATCGAGGTGTCGCATTTCGGGCACCAGTTGACCATACGGTTGCCGCGGTAAATCAGCTTCTGGTTATAGAGATTGATGAAAACCTCCAGAACCGCCTTGGAGCACTGCGCATCCATGGTGAAGTGCTCGCGCTCCCAGTCGCAGGAGCTGCCGAGGGTACGGAGCTGCTGCACGATGCGGTTGCCGTATTTTTCCTTCCATGCCCATGCGCGCTCCATGAACTGATCTCTGCCGAGATCGGCTTTCGTCAGACCCTCCTGACGCATTGCCTCGACGATCTTCGCCTCGGTTGCGATTGCGGCATGGTCGGTACCCGGAACCCAGAGCGCTGCATAGCCCTGCATTCTCTTGAAGCGGATCAGGATATCCTGCATGGTATTGTCCACGGCATGACCCATATGGAGCTGACCGGTGACATTCGGAGGCGGCATGGAAATGGAATAGGGCTTCTTCTTCGGATCAATGATGCCGCGGAAGCAGCCGTTTGATTCCCATGCTTCGTAGGTACGCTTTTCGACCTCCGCAGGGTTATATGTTTTTGGTAATTCTTTGCTCATCGAACTTATCCTTTCAAATTTGGATATATGCGAATTTCACTATAAAACAGAATCTCAAAAGTATCTCCGACGGATTCAAAATGGGGGACGCTGCCCCCATTCCGAATCATCGCACAGCGATACATCTATCATTTTTTCAGGCTGATATGTGCCTTTCTGCCATCCTCATAGTCGATATCATATTCCGTATCGGGGGCTGCGATCTCACCGAGGCTGCTCAGCGTCTCATTGCAGATATACTCTGCCCATGCCTGCGGATAATCGCCCGAAACCGACAGTGTAATGCGGTCGGTGATTGCGCAGTTCATCTTGCGGCGCGCATCCTGAATGCTTCTCACGATATCGCGTGCAAAGCCCTCATCGCGCAGCTCGTCGGTGATTGTCAGATCAAGCGAAACGACGATGCCCTTTTCGCTGGCAACATGCTGACCTGCCTTTGCATTGTAGGTCACGAGGATGATCTCCGCGTCGAAGGTCTCCTTTGCGCCGTTGATCTCGAGCTCTGCGCCGTTTGCAGTCAGCGCAAACTTGTTGCTCTTGATTGCCTTGATGATCTCCGGCACGCGCTGCGGATAGCGGTCACGAATTTCGTTGAAGTTCGGTGCATACTTGACCTCTGCAACGCTGTCCACGCTCTCGAGCACCTCGACCTGCTTGACATTCAGCTCCTCTGCGATGATATCGCGGAATGCCTCAATGACAGGTACGCCTGCCGGATCGGAAATCGCAACGCCGAGCTTCGTCAGCGGCTGACGGTTCTTGACATTGTTCTTGCTGCGGATCGAGCGTGCCAGATAGATCACGCTGCGGACGAGCTTGACCTGCTCCAGCAGTTCATCATTGCGGAAAGATTCCGGAATCTCCGGGAAGCTGTCCAGATGCACGGAGAAGCCGCCGGTCAGGGTCTGATAAATCTTCTCGGAGATGATCGGTGCGACCGGTGCAAAGAGCTTCGTCGTGTTCACGAGGACATAGTACAGCGTCTCATAGGCATTGCGCTTGTCCTCGGACATGCCCTTATCCCAGAAACGGCGTCTGGAGCGGCGGATGAACCAGTTGGTCAGACCGTCTACCAGCTCGATCAGGCTGTCAACATACTTGTTGACAAAATATGCATCCATATTCGTCCGGATCGTTTCCGTGACCTCATAGAGCTTTGCGAGCATCCAGCGGTCAAGCTGATTGTCGCTCTTTGG
>JAEEGL012162622.1_pt1 | contig 13031 bp, 11 predicted proteins | sample 9134231 | NCBI WGS metagenome assembly JAEEGL01 (sample SAMN16246548, study PRJNA631951) | gut metagenome | biome: gut microbiome; feature: rumen; material: fiber-attached | host: Bos | place: Iran: Karaj | collected 2018-10 | reverse complement strand
GGATGGACTGTCCGCACTGCATGTTCTGAGTGCTTTCCTGCGGGAATTCCTCAGCACGGACCTTGCGTCCCTGCGTTTCTATTATTCTGTCCGTGCCATTGAATGAGGCTGTTTTATTTGCTATAATGCATAAGCTTATATCCGGAAAGGAGCATTTTAATGATGGAGAAGACATTTGACAAGATCGTATCGCATGCGAAGAATACAGGATTTGTATTCCAGGGATCGGAGATCTACGGCGGTCTCAGCAATACCTGGGACTACGGTCCCTACGGCATTCTTCTGAAGGATCATATCAAGAGGGCCTGGCAGAAGAAATTCGTCCAGGAGGATGAAAACAACGTTGAGCTTCAGGCGGCGATTCTGATGAATCCCCGCGTGTGGGAAGCTTCCGGACACCTGAAGGGATTCTCTGATCCGCTGATGGACTGCCGCCATTGCCATACCCGGCACCGTGCGGACCATCTGATCAGTGATTTCTCCCACGGTACAGTCAGTGCAGACGGCTGGACCAACGAACAGATGGAACAGTACATCGAAGAGAATCATATTCCCTGTCCTGACTGCGGTGCGCATGACTTCACACCGATCCGTCAGTTCAACCTGATGTTCAAGACCTTCCAGGGAACCCTGGAGGATTCCAAGAGCGTTATCTATCTGAGGCCGGAAACAGCGCAGGGGCAGTTTGTCCAGTTCCGCAATGTACAGCGTACCTACCGCAAGAAGCTGCCGTTCGGCATCTGCCAGATCGGCAAAAGCTTCCGGAATGAGATTACACCGGGCAACTTCATCTTCCGTACCCGTGAATTCGAACAGATGGAACTGGAGTTCTTCTGCGAACCGGGAACAGATGATGATTGGTTCCCTTACTGGAGAAAGTTCTGCATGGACTGGATCCTGAGCCTGGGCGGAAAGGAAGAGAATCTCCGCTTCCGTGACCACTCCAAGGAAGAACTCAGCTTCTACTCCAAAGGCACAACGGACATTGAGTACCGGTTCCCCTGGGGCTGGGGTGAAGTATGGGGCATTGCGGACCGTACGGACTATGATGTCTCCCAGCACATGAAGTTCTCCGGCGAGGATCTGCGTTATCTGGATCCGAAGACGAACGAGAAATATGTACCGTATGTTGTAGAACCGTCAGTCGGTGTAGAGCGCCTGCTGTTCATGTTCTTTACAGATGCCTACGATGAAGAGACGCTCGCGGACGGCAGCACACGTATCGTGATGCATTTCCATCCGGTACTGGCTCCGATGAAGGCCGCTGTTCTGCCGCTGCAGAAGAAGCATGCGCAGCTGGCGAAGGACATCCGCAAGGAACTGTCCTATGACTTTGAGACGGACTACGACGAAGCCGGTTCCATCGGAAAGCGCTACCGCCGCCAGGATATGGTCGGTACACCGTTCTGCATCACAGTCGACGAGCAGACAGCCGAAGACGGAACCGTGACCATCCGCTACCGTGACACCATGGCACAGGAGCGTATGACTGTCGCAGAGGTCAGTGAGAAGATCAGAAAAGAAATCCGCTTCTGATAGAAAGGATCCTGATGGTCAGAATCCGCGAGGATGATATCAACGCAATCCGCAGCAAAGCCGGAATCGTGGACATCATCAGCCGCTATCTTCCTGTTTACAGAAAGGGCAAATCCTATACCGCGCTTTGCCCTTTTCACGATGATCACTCACCTTCGCTGTCCATCTCCGAAGACAAGCAGATCTACAAGTGCTTTGTATGCGGAGCCGGCGGCAATGTGTTCTCGTTTGTACAGAACTATGAGAAGATTACGTTTCCCGAGGCAGTGGTCAAGGTTGCGTCCCTGATTGATTATCCGCTGGACTATGAAGCGGATGACGTACGGGAGAAGATCGATCCCCATAAGGAAACACTGTACCGGATTCTGGAAGATACCATCAAGTATTCCATGTATGAACTGAACAATACCGAGGCGAAGAAGCAGTATCTGGAAGGAAGAGGACTGGATGAACGGGTTCGGCAGCGCTTTGAGATCGGCTATAATCCGCCGAATGACGCGCTGTACCGCTTCCTGAAAGCAAAAGGGTATACAGACAAGGATCTGTATGCCTGCAATGTCATCCGCAGTACTTCCCAGGGTTTCCAGGATGTCTTTACCGACCGGATCCTGTTTCCGATCCACGATGCAAAGGGACACCCGGCCGGCTTTTCCGCCCGTACCCTGGATCCGCAGAATCCTTCCAAGTACATCAATACGAATGAGACCGAGATCTTCGAAAAGGGGAAGCTCGTCTACAACGCTCACCGGGCGTCGGGGGAAGCCCGCCGGCAGGGCAGGATCTATGTCACGGAAGGTGTAACGGACGTGATTGCGTTCGACCGTGCGGGTGTGCAGAACTGTGTCTGTACCCTGGGTACAGCCTGTACCAAGGACCAGATCAGGATCCTGAAGGATCTGGCGCCGAAGATCGTCTTCTGCTATGACGGAGACGATGCAGGGCAGAATGCGACCTTCCGCGCCGCCAAGATGGCGATGAACGCCGGTGCAGATGTATCGGTGATCCGCAATACCGGCGGAATGGACCCGGATGAAATCATCCGCTCCGGCGGCAAGGAAGCTTTGATCAGCCTGCTGAAGAACGAAATCTCCTGGGGAGAGTTTGTACTGCAGTACCTCGGCAGGAATGTCAACTTTGACAACTACCTGGAAAAGAAGGAATTTGCCAGGAAAGCACTGCAGGAGATCGAAGCCGGCGGTGATGCATTCGACATCCAGCACTTCAAGGAAGAGATCGAAAAGATGACCGGACTGCATCTGGAGAACAGACCGAAGCCGAAGAAGGAACCGGTCCGCCGGAACAATGTCCGGATCCCGAAGGGCATTGAAGAAGCCGAAGAAACAATTCTGATGTACATGATCCGCTATCCGTACGCGGTCACGCGCTTTACGGAGAAGCTCGGTTTCCTCAGCGATCCGGTCAGATCGAAAACAGCAATGCTGATCGTCGACCGTACAAGGAAGAAAAACACCTGTACACCGGCGGATCTGATCGACGCAACAGAGAATGAAGACGTACGGAAGCTGGTAACGAAGCTGGCAACGGACGAGCGTTTCGACCGTGAATACAATGAGAGCGTTCTGGACGGTGCGATGCGCAGAGTCAGAAGCTATGTAACAGAGAAGAATATCGAAAGCCTGTCTGAACAGCTGAAACAGCCGATGAACGAAGAAAGCAGAATGATCCTGCTGCAGAAATACCAGGAAAGCATGCAGGAAAGAAGGAGGTATATTGATGAAGATGACAGTCAATGAGACGGAACGGCCGGTCAATGCGGCCAGGAACAGAATCCACGCAAAGCGCAGGGCAGCGTCCGTCCGGGCAGAAGCAGCGGATATGGAGAAGGCCGTCGCTGCATCTTTGAAGAGACGCTCCTACCGGATGATGAAGCTTGCCGGAAAGAAGGAAGCTGCAGAGCCCATCGTGGAAGAAACCGTGGAAATCCAGGCAGTTCCTGCTGCAAAGACCGTTGTGGATATCAGTGCCTACCGCAGTGATGCGGCAGGCAGGGAACTCAAGACCCTTGAAGAACTGAAGGAGAACTTCCGGGAGTATTACCTGAATGAAGGTGTGATCTACCAGAAGGATATTCTGAGCGCCCTCGAGCATCTTGAACTGAGCGATGAGGAAATGGAAAGCCTCTATGTCTGGTTTGATGATGAAGAGATCAATATCTCTGAAGATGAAGATGTCGAAGAGATGAATGAAACAGGCATGGATCTGCTGGATGAAGAGGGTGATGATCTGGATGAAGAGAGCGATGTCGTCGCGGATATCAACGCCATCATCAATTCCACGGATATCGGCCATTCCGGTTCTGTACAACTCAACGATCCGGTCAAAATGTACCTGAAGGAAATAGGCCGTGTCCCGCTGCTGAAAGCGGAGGATGAGCTGGAGATCGCCAAGCGGATCGAGCAGGGGGACGAAGAAGCCCGCAGCATCCTGATTTCCAGCAACCTGCGTCTGGTTGTGTCCATTGCCAAGAAGTACGTCGGCAGAGGCATGCTGTTCCTTGATCTGATCCAGGAAGGCAACATGGGTCTGGTAAAGGCCGTAGAGAAATTCGATTATACCAAAGGATTCAAATTCAGTACTTACGCAACCTGGTGGATCCGCCAGGCGATCACAAGAGCGATTGCCGACCAGGCAAGGACCATCCGCATTCCGGTCCACATGGTGGAAACCATCAACAAGCTTACACGTGTACAGCGCCAGCTGGTGCAGGAGCTCGGCCGGGATCCGACAGCGGAAGAGATCAGTGCCCGTCTGGACGGCATCTCTCCTGAGAAGGTAAGGGAGATCCAGAAGATTGCTCTGGAGCCGGTATCCCTGGAAACTCCGATCGGTGAAGAGGATGATTCCCATCTGGGTGACTTCATTGAGGACAAGGATGCCATGAGTCCGGACCAGTATGCCAACAACCAGCTCCTGAGGGACGAAATCAACAACGTCCTGAGCGGTCTTACAGAACGTGAGGAAAAGGTTCTCCGCCTGCGCTTCGGCCTGTATGACGGCCGTACAAGGACGCTGGAGGAAGTCGGCAAGGAATTCAATGTCACCCGTGAGCGGATCCGTCAGATTGAAGCCAAAGCCCTGCGGAAGCTCAAGCACCCGACGCGCTCCAAGCGCCTGCGCGATTTCTTCGATAAATAGTATGACACCGAGGATGGAAGCGGTTGCGTCATTGGTGCCTGCGGGCAGTGTGGTGGCCGATATCGGTACAGATCATGCACAGCTGCCCATTGCTCTGGTGAAGCGCGGCATCTGTCCTAAGGCCTGCGCTGCGGATATCGCAGAAGGCCCGCTGCAGACCGCCCGCACGAACATAGCCCGCGAAGGCCTTCAGGACTGCATCGGAACGGTGCTGTCCGACGGCTTCGAACACATTCCGTCCGATGCGGACTGCGCTGTCATCGCCGGTATGGGCTTCTTCACGGCAGCGCACATTCTGGAAGCAGCAGCAGACAGACTGCCTGCCATGAGGCGCATCATCATCCAGGTGAACAACGAAGCGGTCCGTATGCGCCGATGGATCAGCGAACACAAGTGGGAGATTGTGGATGAGCGCTACGTACGGGAAAGGGGAAAGGACTATGAAGTCATTGCCTTCCGTACCGTGGCGCACATCCCCTATACTGAAACCGAAATCCGCCTCGGACCCTGCCTGATGGAGCAAAAGGGGGAAGAATGGCTGGACTATCTCCGGAGGCAGTATGATAAGGCGAAGCGCATCAATGCCCTTCGGAGGGAGTGCGCACAGCCTGCAGATGAGGATCTGGTGCAGGCAGAGCGCATTCTGGGAGATTATCTGGGAGTGTAGGACACTCCCTTTTCTTTGTATAATGATCACAGAACAGAGAGGTAACTGTATGGGATTCAATGAAGCGAGATATCTGGATACATTCAAAGCATTGCTGGATGCGGACAGCACCACCGGCCAGTATGAAGAGATCCAGGCACTGGTCTGCCGCATGGCACAGGAAATGGGATATTCAGCCCTCAGACTGAACAAGGGCGGTGTCATCTGCACCGCAGGAGAAGGAGGGGACCCGCTTGTCATCACAGCGCATCTGGATGATATCGGCCTCATGGTCAGGCACATCAACGCAGACGGCACCTTGAACGTCTGCCCGGTAGGCGGGCTGTATCCGGGCTACTGTGTAACGGAGAACGTGCGTGTATATACCAGGGACGGCAAAGTATTCACCGGTACAGTCTGCCGCACACCGAACTCCGTTCACGTAACGGAGGAAGAACTGCGCACAACGCTGGGCGACTTCCGGAAGAATGTATGTGTTGTTCTGGATGAGGATGTAAAAGACAGTGAAGGTGTACGCCGGCTGGGCATTGAGACCGGAGACATGATCGCCCTGGAACCTCGGTTCCGCATGGCCAACGGCTATATCAAATCACGCTTCGTGGACGATAAAGCATGTGCGGCAGTACTGCTGGAAATGATGAAAGTGATGCAGGAAGAGGGTCTTCACCCGGACAGGAAGGTGTACTTCTACTTCGGAGTCTATGAAGAAATCGGGCACGGAACAACCTGGCTGCCGGAAGATGTCAAGGATATCATCGCAGTGGACATTGCACCGACAGGACCGGACCAGAATTCGGATGAACGCAAGGTATCGATCTTTGCCAAGGATTCCCGCTTCCCGTACCACTACGGGCTGACAAACGAACTGCGCAAAACAGCGATCGATGCCGGAATCGACTATGTGATGGATATCTTTACACCGCATTACGGTACGGATGCGGACGGCAGTATTCTGGCGGGGTATGATATCCGTCACGCAGCGCTCGGGCCCGGCACGGCCAATTCCCACGGCTACGAACGCACCCATCTGGAGGGTATAAAGAATACCTACGGACTGCTGATGGCATACATCGGCATCCGCTGAACAAAGAAGCAGGCATGAAAAAAACAGGTCATGCCTGTTTCTTTATTATTCTCAGCCTTCGATAGAATTCACTGCTTTAGCCAGTCTGGACTTCTGACGGGCAACGTAGTTCTTTGTCTTGATGCCGTCAACCAGGGCCTTGTCCAGTACAGAATTCGCTTTGCTGAACGCAGCAGCCGCAGCTTCCTTGTCCTTCGCTTCAATCGCCTTCTGAACGTTCTTGATCGCTGTCTTTACAGCCGTTCTCTTGCTGGCATTTGCAAGCTGGCTCTTTCTGTTTGTAAGCGCACGCTTTTTCTGGGACTTGATATTCGCCATGGTACACCTCCTATCGGTTACAACGTTTGCATTATAACAAAGGCATTCTGAAAATGCAACGAAGATAAGCTATAATATACCCATTGAGTGAGGTTGATGCACAATGGATGTCAGAGTGGTCTTTATCGGTACGCCTGAATTCGCAGGAAAGGTTCTGGATGCGCTTGTAGGCGAAAAATACAATGTAGTGGCGGTCGTCTCACAGCCGGACAAACCAGTGGGCAGAAAGCGTGAAATCGTGAAGACGCCGGTACATGCCCGGGCGGATGAATACGGGATTCCTGTCCTGCAGCCGGAGCGGCTGAGGGACGGCATCGAGGATATTCTTGCTTACCGGCCGGATCTGATTGTGACCTGTGCCTACGGCCAGTTCGTACCGACGCGCTTGCTGGATGCACCGGCATACGGCAGTCTGAACATCCATCCCAGCCTGCTGCCGAAGTACCGGGGAGGAGCCCCTGTGCACCGGGCAGTATGGGCAGGCGACAAGGAAACCGGGGTGTGTCTGATGGAGATGGTTAAGGCCATGGATGCCGGAAGGGTATACGACCGCAGGATTGTCCCGATTGACCCGGATGATACCACGGAAACGCTGAACCTGCGCCTCGAAGAGGCCTCTGCTGAACTGATCCGGGAAGCTCTTCCGAAGTATCTGAGAGGAGAGCTGGCAGGAGAGGTGCAGGATGAGGATAAGGTCGTGCTGGCCAGGAACATTGCCCCCGATGAGGAACAGGTTTCCTTTACGGAAGGAGACATACATGAAATCTACAATCATATCCGTGCATTGATCGATTTTCCGGTTGCCTATGGAATTCTGGACGGAAAGCGGGTAAAGTTCTATGCCTGCAGGATCCGGGAAGAAGAAGTACGGGAAGCACCGGGCACTGTGCTCGGTTTCCGGGATCATGCCATGGAAATTGCCTGCAGAGGCGGTGTACTGCGTGTACTGGAACTGCAGGCGGAAGGAAAGAAGCGGATGCCGGCGGACGCATTCGGAAACGGTGCAGGCCGTGCCTGGACGGGCAGGAGGTTTGATTGAATCTATGGATCAGAACCATATCAGGAACTTCTGTATCATTGCCCATATCGATCATGGAAAATCCACCCTGGCGGACCGGATCCTGGAAATGACCGATACGGTCAAGGAAAGGGATATGAAGGCACAGATCCTGGATGAGATGGAGCTGGAGCGGGAACGGGGCATTACGATCAAGCTGAATGCTGTACAGCTTTCCTATACCGCGAAGAACGGTGAAGAATATCTGTTCAATCTGATCGATACACCGGGGCATGTGGACTTCAGCTATGAGGTGTCCCGTTCACTGGCAGCCTGTGAAGGCGCTGTGCTGGTGGTGGACGCAACCCAGGGTGTACAGGCCCAGACACTGGCGAACACTTATCTGGCACTGGACAACGATCTGGAGATCATACCTGTCATCAACAAGTGCGATATGCCGAGCGCCAGACCGGATTTCGTCAAGCAGGAGATCGAAAACATCATCGGTCTGGACTGCAGTGACGCACCGGAGATCAGTGCTCGTACAGGAATCAATGTGGATGAAGTGCTGGAGCAGATCGTTGAGAAGATCCCCGCGCCGGGCGGCAGTAAAGACAAGCCGCTGCAGGCTCTGGTATTTGACAGTTTCTATGATTCCTACCGCGGTGTAATCGCTCTGGTACGCATCCGGGAAGGACAGCTGTCCATCGGTGACCGCATCCGCTTCATGGCAACCGGTGCGGAATATGAAGTACTGGAAGCCGGTATCCGGAATCCCAAGGAAGTGCCGGTCAGGACACTCGGCTGCGGTGATGTTGGCTGGTTTGCGGCCTCCATCAAGTCCATCCAGGATGTCCAGGTCGGTGATACGGTAACCTCGGCCGTGAAAGGCGCAGAAGATCCGCTTCCCGGCTACAAGCATATGAATCCGATGGTGTTCTGCGGCTTCTATCCCAGTGATGCGGCCAGGTACGGTGACCTGCGCGACGCACTGGACAAACTGAAGCTGAACGATGCAGCGCTGGTCTATGAGCCGGAGACATCCCAGGCATTGGGCTTCGGTTTCCGCTGCGGCTTTCTCGGTCTGCTGCACATGGATGTCATTGAAGAGCGGCTGGAGAGGGAATACGGTCTGGATCTGATTGCGACCGCACCGTCCGTCATCTACCATGTCTATCTCAGCGATGGAACCATGCTGGCGATCGACAACCCGGCAAAGATGCCGGACGCTTCTAAGATCGACCGGGTGGAGGAACCGTATGTCCGGGCGGAAATCATGTGCCCTGACACCTATATCGGCAGCGTCATGGAACTCTGCCAGGGAAAACGGGGTATCTACAAGGATATGCAGGTCATTGATGCCGGCAGGAATTCACTGGTGTATGAACTGCCGCTTTCCGAGATCATCTTTGATTTCTTTGACCGGCTGAAGTCCTGCTCGAAGGGCTATGCCAGCCTGGATTATGAAGTTATCGGCTACCGCAGGAATGATCTTGTCCGGATGGATATACTGCTCAACGGAGAACAGGTGGACGCTCTTTCTGTCATCATTCACCGTTCGGAAGCCTATGCCAGGGGCAGTGCAATTACGGTGAAGCTGAAGCAGCTGATCCCCAAGCAGCAGTTCGAGATTCCTGTCCAGGCAGCGATCGGTGGAAAGGTCATTGCCCGTACAAACATCAAGTCCCTGCGCAAGAACGTCCTGGCAAAATGCTACGGCGGTGATATCTCCCGGAAGAAGAAGCTTCTGGAAAAGCAGAAGGAGGGAAAGAAACGGATGAAGGCGGTCGGCAGCGTGATTGTGCCGCAGGAAGCCTTCATGGCGGTGCTTTCCATGGACAGTGATGAACGCTGAGCATCCGGATGCGCTGTATGTGCACATTCCTTTCTGCCGGCATATCTGCTGGTACTGCGATTTCTGCCGGACCGTGTACAGTGAAGCGCAGGCGGATGCTTTTCTTGCGGCACTGGAGCAGGAATTCAGCCTGAGGGAGTTCTCTGTACAGCTGGATACAATCTACATCGGAGGCGGAACACCGACCAGTCTGAATGAAGGGCAGCTGGAACGTCTGCTGCAGCTTCTGGCACCGTATGCCCGGGAAGTACGGGAGTATACCGTGGAGATCAATCCGGAAACACTGAGCGAGGAAAAGGCTGCCCTGCTGTCAAAGTACGGTATCAACCGGGCTTCCATCGGTATGCAGAGCAGCGATGCCGGACTGCTGAAGCTGATGAACCGCCGGCATACCTTCACGGATGTACAGTCCTGTACAGAGCGGCTGCGCAGGCACGGAATTGAGAATCTCTCCCTGGATCTGATGTACTCTCTGCCGGGGCAGACCATGAAGATGCTGGAATCCTCCGTAGAGGATGCACTGTCCCTGAATCCGTCCCATCTCTCACTGTATTCACTGAGCATCGAAGAGAATTCTGTCTTCGGCAAGAGGGGATATGAATCGCTGGATGAGGAAACGGAAGCGGATATGTACGAGTACATCTGCCAACGTCTTCAGCAGGCCGGCTGCGAGCACTATGAAACATCGAACTTTGCCAGGGACGGAAAGCGCTCCCTGCACAACACCGTTTACTGGCAGTACCGGGATTTCTACGGAGCCGGGTGCGGTGCCAGCGGCAAGGAAGGCAATGTCCGCTACGACCTTGCCCGCAGCCTGAGGGAGTACATCAAGGACCCGCTGAAGCGGCAGGATACCGTACTCACGCCGCAGGAACAGTACTTTGAAGCATTGATGATGTCCCTGAGGCTCAGGGAAGGACTGGACAAAGCACGCTTCTGCCGGATGTTCGGCGTATCCATCGATGATGTTTACCGGGAGGAGATTGCGGAGGAATGCCGGAGGGGCATGCTGGTGAACACCGAAGAAAGACTGTACTGTACGGACCGGGGCTGGGATCTGCTCAACGAAATACTGGTGGATTTTATTGCATAGATCACTGAACAGTGATAAGATATACAAGCCTTCTGTCTGGGTCTGCTGCTTCCTCAGCGGTTTACTCGGACGGACAGGGAATCATAGAAAAGAGGAAAAGAAAATGCTTGAAAAGGAAAAGAAGGCTGAGATCGTCGAGCGTTTCGGCGGCAAGGACAAGGACACAGGATCCGTTGAGGTGCAGGTTGCGCTTCTGACGGAGCAGATCAACCGTCTGACGGTTCACATGAAGGAACACAAGCACGACTACAGCAGTTCCCGCGGACTGATGAAGATGGTCGGACGCAGAAGGAAGCTGCTGGCATACCTGCGCAACAAGGATGTCAACAGATACCGTGACCTCGTAAAGGCACTCGGACTGAGAAAGTAAAGCATAGGCCGGAAAGGGATTTCCGGCTTTGTTTTCGTCTGTGTGAAGTTTATAATTCTGTATATGAGCTACATAGAATTCAAGGATGTCAGAAAGGTCTATCATGTCGGTGAAGTGGACATTACCGCACTGGACGGCATCAATCTGAGCATAGAGCAGGGAGAGTTCGTTGTCATTGCCGGGGCGTCCGGCGCCGGCAAAAGCACCATTCTGAACATTCTGGGCGGTATGGATACCGCAACCTCCGGTGAAATCATCGTAGACGGCAGCCGGGTGGATCAGATGAATGACCGGGAGATGACCGACTACCGGCGCTTTGATATCGGCTTTGTGTTCCAGTTCTACAACCTGGTGCAGAATCTGACCGCAAAGGAGAATGTGGAGCTGGCTACAGAGATCTGCCGGAATCCGCTGGATCCCACGCAGACACTGATCGATGTCGGGCTCGGGGAGCGGATCGACAACTTTCCGTCCCAGCTTTCCGGAGGAGAGCAGCAGCGTGTAGCCATTGCGCGTGCACTGGCCAAGAACCCCAAGCTTCTGCTGTGCGATGAACCTACAGGTGCACTGGACTATGTCACCGGCAAGCAGATCCTGCTGCTTCTGCAGGAAACGTGCCGGCGCAACAGGATGACGACGATCATCATTACGCACAACCTGGCGCTCTGTCCGATGGGCGACAAAGTATTCCGGGTCAACAGCGGAAGGATTGTATCGGCAGAAGTCAACCCGCACCCGCAGGATATCAGAACAATTGAATGGTAGAAACGTGAAATACCGGACCCTGAAAAAAGATACGGTCAGGCTCGTTCTTTCTTCAAAGATGAGATTCTTTTCGCTGACTGCGATCGTTATGCTCGGGGTCTCTTTTTATATCGGCGTATCTGCGTCGTCCACCATCATGGCGGACAATGTGGATGCGTACAGCGACCGTCTGAACCTGAAGGACATCACGGTGTATTCCAACTACGGATTCGATGAAGATGACATCGCAGCGATCCGTTCACTGGAGGATGTGGAAGAAGCCAGCGGTGCGAAGTTCGTGGATACAATTGCCTATATGGAGGACAGTGCAGTCATTGCACGCATCCATTCCTACAATCCGGACGATCCGCTGAATCACTTTGAACTTCGCGAAGGAAGGCTCCCGCGCAGCACCAATGAGCTTCTTGCGGAATCAGGCACAGACCTTATGCCCGGACCACCGGTAGGCTCGCAGATCACGCTGACACGTCCGGACAATGATCTGGATGACTGGCTGTCGCAGAGCAGGTACGTCGTAGTGGGTACGATCGATACCCCGCTGTACCTGAACGAAACCAAGGAGAACAGTACACTGTCCAACCGCTACATCGACACGTATTTCTATGTTCCGGAAGATGCTTTCGTCGTGGACTATGATACGGAAGTGAATGTGATCTACCGTGGTGCAAAGGACTACGAATCCTTCTACGATGCTTATGAACAGAGAAGCGAAGAAGTGAAGAAGGAAGTCGAGACTCTGGGAAAGACACAGTCCCTGCACCGCTACGACGAGATCTACGAAGACGCCATGGCGCAGTACAACGATGGTCTGCAGGAATACAGTGAAGGGCTGGAAACCTACAACCGGGAGATTGCGGATGCGGAAAGGGAGATCAAGGACGCAGAGGCAGAGATCGCGGATGGCTGGGATCAGCTCCACGAAGGAGAGCAGAAGCTGGAGGATGCCCAGAAAGAGCTGGATGACAGGATTGCGGAAGCCAGGGCAGAGATCGAAGACGGCAGGAAAGAGCTGGAGGACGGGAAGAAGAAGCTGGCAGAAGGCCGGAAGGAATACGAAGAAGAGAAGAAGAAGTACGCAGATGTCCGCCAGCAGCTGGTGGACGGCATCGCTTCACTGAAGGAAGCCAGGGATGGTCTGAACCAGATCGATAACGGCATCCGGCAGCTGGAAGAGCTCAGAGCCAGGCTGG
>JAEEGL011027526.1_pt1 | contig 13031 bp, 14 predicted proteins | sample 9134231 | NCBI WGS metagenome assembly JAEEGL01 (sample SAMN16246548, study PRJNA631951) | gut metagenome | biome: gut microbiome; feature: rumen; material: fiber-attached | host: Bos | place: Iran: Karaj | collected 2018-10 | reverse complement strand
TGCTGGTCAGATCAAGACTGGTTCAATGTCACGTACAGACCGTATTGCCAAGTACAATCAGTTAATGAGAATTGAAGATGAACTTGGTGAAGTTGCTCAGTATCCTGGCAAGAAGACTTTCTACAACTTAGAAAAGTAATTTAATCAGTGAAGAATAAAGCTCCGGATGTCCGGGGCTTTTTCTGTTTTGTGTTGGAAAATAATTATTCATGTATTAAGATAAAAGTATGAAGAAGAAAATAATCTTAACGGTATTATTGCTGATACTGCCTTTCATAATTACGGTTGTTCACGCTGACATGGGGCCTAAACCTTCAATTGATCTCACTTTTGAAGGCCTTGGAGAGGGTACTTATTATGCCTCTATTTTTGGTGGTAGTGAACCGATTGGACCAAGCAGGCCTTTCAGTATGGAGTATCAATATGAAAGTATAGAATCATATAAAAAAAGAAACAGCAATATTCCTGGAGATGTGATTGACCGTTTGGTGGAATACACATCTGGAGAATACTGTTTCTGGGGTGTTATCTATCCAATCGACAGGGAGAATAATAAAGTAAGCTGGGGCTATTATGCTCCTAGTGAATTCATGGTCGTTGTCATAACTCCTGACGGTAAACTCGTTACCAGTGAACCGTATCAGAGGTCAGTTCTGGCGGGCTATTACAAGTGTACACTGTCATCTGATGGCATAACACTCTCTGATAATTACAATTATGGACTTGAAGCTCTCAAACTGGTCGGAAGAGCATTTGCAACAATTGTCATTGAATTGCTGATCGGAGTATTGTTTGGTTATCGCAGCAAACCTGATATCAAAAGAATCGTAATAACAAATCTTTTCACCCAGGGTCTTTTGAATCTTGGTGTATCCTTTGGCAGTTACCTAGGAGGAGTTCTGGCGGCTCTGTTTATCATGCTGGTCATGGAGGTCATAATCATTTTCATAGAAGGAGCTGTGTATGCAAACAGGCTTTCCGGTAAGAACTGGCTGATCTGGCTGTATGTCATACTGGCAAATGTTGCCTCATTCTTTGCAGGAACATGGCTGCTGATCTTTACATCTGTAAACTAAAACTCAGTTCGAATGAACTGAGTTTATTTTTCGATATAAATTGTTTTGATAACCTGTGGTTCAAGTGGCTTATCGCGGAAATCAGTTCTTACTGATGCAATTTTATCCAGAACATCATACCCTTCAACGAGGTGTCCGAATGCTGCATAACTGCCGTCCAGATGAGGTGTATCAACGTGACAGATGAAGAACTGTGAACTGGCACTGTCCGGATGCATGGCTCTGGCCATTGAGATGGTTCCTCTGGTGTGTTTCAACTGGTTGTTGACACCATTGCTGGTGAATTCACCCTTGATGTTTTCTTTTGAACCACCCATACCGGTTCCTGTAGGATCTCCACCCTGAATCATGAAATTCTTAATGACTCTATGGAAGATAAGACCGTCATAGAAGTGTTCATTAACAAGCTTTAGGAAGTTGGCGACGGTAATTGGAGCGTTAGCTTCGTCAAGTTCAAGTTTCATGATGCCGCCATCATTCATTTCGATTACTACCATAATAAATCTCCTTTATCTTATTTTCATCTGCTTCTGTATTTCCCTGAAAGCATCTTTTTCCTTTTCGCTCTGACGCTTGTCATAGAGGGCTTTACCTCGGGCAAGAGCTATTTCCATTTTAGCAATGCCGTTCTTCAGGTACATTTTGGTTGGAACAACTGTGTACCCTTTAATTGTACAGGCTTTACGCAGTTTGTTGATTTCTCTTTTGTGAAGCAGCAGTTTTCTTAATCTTGTTTCTTCATGGTTGAAAATATTGCCTTCCTTATATTGGGAGATGTGCATGTCACGGATAAAAGCTTCGCTGTTTACGAAGTCAATGTAGGCATCCTTGAACTGTACGGCTCCTTTTCTGACACTTTTGATTTCTGTTCCTGTCAGGGCAATACCTGCCTCATAGAACTCTTCAAGGAAATAATCGTGTCTGGCCCTTCTGTTTTCGGCAATAAGTTTTTCCATAATATGTTCCGTTAGTAAAAAAGACCTTTTGGCCTTTCTTATTTGATGATCAGTTTCAGCAATACCAGTATAAAGAACAGGATACCGGCAATCAGTGTTGCCAGTGACATGACCTTTTCAGGGCCTCTTTCCTTCATATCTTTAAACAGATTTAAGCCGCCGTTACCGCCAGTGAAGGCGCTGCTGACACCGGCAGATTTTCCGCTCTGCAACAGTGTTAACATGATAATAGCAACGGAATCAATCATAATAAGAATATCTAACATAAAAATTGCTCCTTTCTGGTGCTAGTCTATTATAACAAACCTCTTTTTCTATTTCAAACTATATTATCATTTATTGTCAATTTGTGTATTAGAGTGGTAAGACTAGAATAGTTAGTGAAAACATTATATAATTACTTTAAAGACAGTGGAGGTTATAATATGGGAGTTTTAGGAAATCTTTTTGAAAGAAAAAACTGTGATATCTGCGGTAAACAGACAAATATTTTTGGTGGAACAAAACTTGAAAACGGCAGACTGTGCAAGGATTGTGCAAATAAGCTTTCACCTTATCTGTCGGGCGTCAAACATCTGACTGTTGATGATATCAGAGACCATCTGGCATATCGTGAAGAGAATGCCGAAAAGGTAAAGGCCTTTGATGTTTCATATGCAATTGGCGGCAAGAATGCCAAGCTTTACATTGACATGGAAAAGCAGCAGCTCATCGTCAGCAACAGCGGCAACTGGAGAAATACAAATCCTGACATTCTGAACTTTGATCAGATCGTTAACTGTGATCTGGATATCAAGGAAAACAGAACAGAAATCAAGAAGAAGGACGAAGAAGGCAAGGAAGTCAGCTACGATCCAAAGAGATATGAATACAGCTATAACTTCTATGTGTATATTACCGTTAACGCTTCATTCTTCAATTCTCTGCCAATGAAGATCAACAGTTCTTCAGTAGACGGTTATGATAACGATGAATATGAAGAATGCTATCTGGTTTCACAGGAAATCTGCGAGATCCTTGACCTGATCAGAAATAAGGAAACAGATCTTATCGATGAAGCGGTAGAATACTATACCAACAGACTGAATGCTCCTAAGAGAGCTTATAATAAGAATACTTATTATTCAGATACCAGAAAGTATTCACGTACATATGAATATTATCTTGAAAGAGACCCTAGAAAGAATCACTACAAGTTCTAGAATCAGTTTGAATTATTAAACAAATTAAATACCGGCTTTTGGCCGGTATTTTTCATACTCTTCCTTCTTTTCTGAGAAAATCAATTGTATCAACTACTGTTTCTGAAATGCTCCTTGTCGTATATCCGAGCTCCTTCCGGGCTTTTTCGTGTGAGAAGTTAGAATTGCGCTTCAGAGCCTTAACGATATTAGAAGTCAACAGGGATCTTTGTTTTCTGATTCTGTAATACACTCCAGCAACAGGGGTAGAAACTGAAGTCATCCAACTTGGAATGGAAAGATACGCTTCATTAGTGCCGGAAAGGAAATGAACAATTTTCAGTATTTCCCTGATGGTATAGCAATGATTGGTCAGTAAGTAACATTCACCCTGACGTCCGTTTTCCAGGCAGCTGATGATACCTTCAGCTACATCTCTGACATCTACTATGTCAAGGCCGCCCTTTGTTGTTACAGGCAGCTGTCCGTGGAGGTAATCCTGCAGTGCCTGGGTCAGATGAGTACAGCCGTAATCATCAGGTCCCATAATGGCGGAAGGGTGAACAACTGATGCGTTAAGCCCCTTACCCGCTGCCTCCAGAACCAGAGAAGTGGCGGCAGCCTTAGTTTTGCCATAAAAGCCATTAACCTGATCGGTTCGGAATTCACTGATTTCGCGTGTCAGCTCATTTTCCGGCAATGAAGGAATTGCGGCTACAGAAGAAACATATACCAGTTTCTTAACATGGAAAACTTTACACATATCAAGGATGTTACTGGTGCCAACGACATTGATATCCCAGATTTCCTGATTGAACTTGGGCTGGAATGTTGTTATGGCAGCGCAGTGAACGACATAGATATCGTCGGTACTTGGACAGTCAAAAAACTCATCAAGAGTGCTTTTGTCTCTGATGTCTCCGGTAAAAACTGTTGCCAGACCTTCCAGACGGTCTATATTTGGATCGTCAGGCAGAACCAGACCTCTTACTTTATAGCCTTTACTGTGAAGTGCCTTGATGACATTGAATCCGAGATGGCCTGTTGCGCCGGTTACCAGGTATGATATGGGCATAGCATTTTCCTCTGTCCTAATTATACAACAACTTACCCTCAAGTTGATATATTAAACCAAAAGGGGTATAATTTTCTTGATATTCAGGGAGGAAAAAACAATGATTTGGGTATTACTTATTCTTGTTGTTTTATGCGTTGGATACTATATTTCAACCTTCAACGGTTTTATCCGTTTACAGAATATGATTGAAGAAGCTTTTTCTACAATGGATGTATATCTGGTAAAGAGAGCTGAACTTATTCCTAATCTTGTCAACGTTGTAAAGGGATATGCCAAACATGAAACAGATACTCTTGAAAAGGTAATTGCAGCCAGAAATGCTGCTCAGAATGCTTCCAGCAATGCAGATAAGATCGAAGCTGAAAACAATCTGTCTAATGCGATCAGAGGTATCTTTGCCTTGAGTGAAAGCTATCCTGAACTGAAGGCTGACAACAATTTCCTGTTACTGCAGAAACAGCTTAATGACATTGAAAACGATGTTGCCAATTCACGCAAGTACTATAACGGTGTTGTCAGACAGTACAACACCAAGATTCAGAGCTTTCCAAGCAGTCTGATTGCCAATGCCAAGGGCTTTGTCAGACAGCCGCTGTTTGAAGTTAGCGATGACAGACAGAGAGAGAATGTAAAAGTCGAGTTTTAAAAATGCGCAGATTAATTAAAATCGTATTAGCACTGTTTATATCACTGGGGTTTCTTGTCACATTAATTCCGGTTACGGAAGCCAAGGAAAAATTTGATATAAACAAACATCAGGTAGAAATGGAAGTCCACGAAGATGGATCTGTTTTGGTTACTGAAACACTGACGGTTCAGTTTACCCGGGACATGCACGGCATATATTTTGATATTCCGCGAAAATACAATATGACCTGGGAGCTGAATGGTGAAACCATAAGAAAGAGTTATGATTTCCCTGTCAGAAAGGTAAAGGTGCTTTCCGGGCAGAACAAGGATATAACTTCTTATTCAAATTACATCCGTATCAAACTCGGATCATCCAGTATTACATTACCGGCAGGTCACGAAGAGACTTATAAAGTGCAGTACGAGATATTAACCAGAGATCTGGAACTCAACGGCTTGCAGATGCTGTTTATGAACATCATTTCAGGTAAGTGGAATACGGACATCCATTCTGTGGAATTCACTATAGACATGCCAAAGCCTTTCAACAGGGATAAACTCCTGTTTGATACACCTGAAGGAGTGACAAGCACCTCATCCGGTCCATTTAATCTGGTAGTAACCGGAAACACGATCAGCGGTTCATATAATGAGACGATGCATCCAGGTGATGCCATAACTGTACAGCTGATGCTTGAAAATAACTACTTCCGTTTTGTGTCACCTGACAGATACGGTCTTATAGGTACGCTTATTGCCGGAGTGTTTACAATTATCATGACGATCCGGTTCTATGTATTTGGTAAAGATGATCCTGTGGTGGAATCAGTTGAATTCCATGCTCCTGCCGGCATGACAAGTGCTGAAGTAGGCGTCATCATAGACGGCATTACCAATGATGGTGATGTAATATCATTGATTCTGGACTGGGGACGCCGCGGATTGATCACAATCAAAGATGATGAAAAAGAAGGCCTGATCCTGGAAAAGAAAGCAGATCTGGAATCTACAGCCAGAGAATATGAAAGCATCATGTTTGATAAGCTGTTTAAAAACAGAGAATCTGTAAAGATAAAGAATCTGAAGAATTCATTCTATACGACTATTCAGAAAACAGAAACTGCACTTGACCGGTATTTCCTGGATAAGGAGAGAAAACTGTATACCGAAAGCTCAGAAATCATGCAGATCATTTCCATCATATTTGTGTTTGTGCCAGTTGCAGCACTGACATTCCTGACAGTGTATAACTACAGATATGAAGCTGGCAGTGCCTTATTGGCCTGTGCAGTTGAAGCAGTACCAATGATAATGCTGGCAGCCTTGCTGGTACACATGGAAAACAGAAAATATATGCACAGGTGGTATACGAAGATGCTTTTATTTGCCGTATGTGCAGTACTGTTCTTCATTCCGTGCATGCTGATGATTTATGTTGTAGCCAGACTTAAAGTCAGCTCTATCTATGTCATCATGGTAATGCTGATGAATGTTCTGATTATTGTCGAAACAGTATTCATGAAGAAGAGAACGGTTTACTGTAACGATCTTCTCAGTCAGGTTTTGGGTTTGAGAAACTTCATCATTGTTGCTGAAGAAGACAGACTGAAAGCTCTGGTTGAAGAAAATCCGTATTATTTCTACGACATTCTGCCGTTCGCATATGCCCTGGGTCTGACTAATGTCTGGAATGAACATTTCAGAAATCTGACAATTCAGCCGTGTGACTGGTATGTTACTTATGATTATAGATCACCTTACTATATGACTAATTCATTAGAAAGTCATATGCATGTAATGGAGAGAGATCTTACCACACCTCCGCCATCAGAGAGTTCTTCTGGTGGAGCAAGCTTCGGCGGCGGTGGCGGTTCTTCCGGAGGCTTCTCCGGAGGTGGATTTGGCGGTTCATCAGGAGGTGGATGGTAAATGAAGAAGGTCATTGCTGTATTAACGGTTTTAGCCATACTGTTGACTGGATGTACTGATAAATCAGGTACTGAAGCGGCAGCTTATGGTGTAGGGCGTAAGCTAGACAGTACGGAAAAATCATGGTAAAGGAACATTATTGTTCCTTTTTTATACAAGAGTTTATATAAAATTTGTTATTATATTACTTGGGGTAGGAGTAATTCATGAAAAAGAGAGTTTTGGATATAATAGGCGTCTTGTTTGGCAATTTTCTGTTGGCAGTTTCGGTAGCGTATTTTGTCTTGCCTTTTGATATTCTTTCAGGAGGTGTGGCAGGTATATCCATAATAACCCGGAAACTGTGGAATATCAGCAATACACTGATGATTGATATTCTGGTCATTGGTCTGTTTATTGTAGGAGCCTTTGTTCTGGGAAAGGATTTTGCCATTAAGACAGCTCTAAGCAGCTTTATTTATCCGTTTTTTCTGGAAATCCTGGTTCGCTTACCTGTTAAGCTGGAAATTGACATGTTGATGTCCTGTATTTTCGGTGGCCTGATTGCCGGAGCAGGTGTTGGAATTGCCTTCAGGCATAATGCTTCAACGGGAGGAACGGACATCATTGCCCTGACAGCCAATAAATATCTAAATATTCCCGTGTCAACAGCTGTAATGATTACTGACGGTGTAATAACACTTCTTGGGGTTATAGTCTTTGGTTTACAGGAAGTACTGATGGGTATTGTATATATTTATGCTTCTTCATGGGCCATCAATAAGGTCATGGTTCCTAAGATTGATGAAGCTGTTGCTCTGTACATCATTACAGAAAAGAAAAAGGAAATATGCGATTACATACATGTCGATCTTTTCAGGGGGACAACAATTCTTCAGGGAAAGGGCGGCTATACGGAAAAGGAAAGAGATATCATCCTGACAGTTGTATCCAAGAGTCAGTACATGAACCTTTCTCACTTTGTAGAGAAAACAGATCCTTATGCCTTTGTAATAGTTTCCGACGCCAAGGAAATCAAAGGAGAAGGATTTACATATGAATACAGAGTATAGTTTATATAAACATATTGTGTTATAATAACTTGGTATCCTACTTTTAGGAGGTTTTTATGGTACATTTACAGAATGTTTCTAAATCATATAAAAATGGTGTAAATGCCCTGAATGACATCACTATTGATATTAAGGATGGAGAATTCGTATATGTCATCGGTGAAACCGGTTCCGGAAAAAGCACATTTATAAAGCTGCTTGACGGAGAACTGATTCCTACCAAAGGTATAGTTGAGGTAAATGGAGTCAATGTCGGAAAACTGAGATTCTCCAAAGTCCCTAAATATAGAAGAAATATCGGTGTGGTATTCCAGGATTACCGTCTTATTGAATCAAAGACGGTTTTTGAGAATATCGCTTTTGCGCTGGAAGTTATAAATAAGCCAAGAAAAGAAATCAGACAGAGAGTTAGAGAAGTTCTGGAGATAATTGACCTGGAAGACAAAGCAAAGAGTTTTCCAAGTGAACTTTCAGGTGGTCAGCAGCAGCGTGTTACCATCGGACGTGCTATTGCCAATCATCCAAAACTGCTTATAGCAGATGAGCCAACAGGTAACCTTGACCCGGAACGTTCAAATGAAATCGTAGAACTGCTCGAAAAAATTAACCAGGAATCTGGTACGACAGTAATCATGGTTACTCATGATATCAATCTCGTCAACAAATACCGCAAGCGTACCATTAAGTTTGAATATGGTCACGTAGTCTCTGACAGCAGAGAGGGAGGCTATATAGCTCATGTTTAGACTTATCGGCAGACACTTCAAGGAAGCATTCCAGGGCATTTTCAGACATTTTTCCAGCTCACTCAACAGTATTACCGCTGTTACGGTAACATTGGTACTGGTGAGTCTTTTGACGCTCATCATCGGTAACGTATCTCAGATCACCAGAAGCATTGAAGGAGAGATCAAGATATTTGTTACAGTTGAGGAAGAAATTGAAGACGAAGAGATCCCTGCACTTACAAGAAAGATTGAAAATGTGGAAGGGGTATCTCGTGCTGAGTTCTCCAATAAAGACACTGAACTTGATAAACTCATCGCTTCCTTTGGTGAGGAAGGAAAACTGTTTGAAATATACCGTGAAGACAATCCATTGCACAGGGCTTTCATTGTTTCATTGAAGGAAGGCTACATCATTTCTGATGTGGCAGCCAGATTGGAAAAGATTGACGGCCTGATGGAAGTTAACTTCGGCGGTATCAGCACAGAAGAATTCCTGAAGATTTTAAATGGCGTCAGACAGGGCGGTTATGTTCTGGTTGCAGCTCTGACATTGGTAGCTATTTTCCTGATTCAGAACACCATTAACCAGACAATTTTCAACAGAAGACTGGAAATAAGCATCATGAGACAGGTTGGAGCCAGCAACTCCTATATCCGTCAGCCTTTTGTCATTGAAGGTATTTTCATTGGCATCATGGGGTCTGTTTTACCTGTTCTGGCAACGATTTTCGGATATAAGTATGTTTATGAAGCTGTCGGCGGACAGCTGGTTTCAGGAATGCTGGCTTTACAGCCGGTAAATCCTTTTGCCTACTATGTATCTGCCTTCCTGGTAGCAGTAGGTATTATCGTTGGTCTGATTGGATCATTCCTGTCGGTAAACAAACACTTAAGATGGAGGAGATAGCGTGAAGAAGCTTTTGGCGATTTTAATATCCATTAACTGCATTCTGGGCTGTTTTTGCTTTGTCAGAAATCAGGATAAGTTTGTTTACAGAGCTGATGATGATTTTGCTTCAAACGAAGATTATTACAATGAACTCTGTGTAACCAGAGGTCTTGATGAGGCAACAACACGGCTATGTGCCAGATTCAGAAAATATGTTCAGGGCCAGGCTGACCGGGTTAAGAGTGAAATCAATTCGCTGACTGCCCAGATGAACAATATCAGGGATGATATCATCAATCAGGGACGTAAGATCAATGAGATAAACAGCACGATTTCAAGTGTTGAAAATCAGATAAGAGGTCTGGAAATTCAGATCAAAACCATCGAGGAAAACATCAATCAGATTACTCTGGAAATCATAGAGAGAGAAAAGAAGATTGAAGAACTGAATGACGGTATCAAGGAAAGAATGGTTGCCCTGCAGGCCCGTGTTTCTCTGAACAGTTATATCGGTTTTATCATGGGAGCCAATAACTTTGTTGACCTGCTAAGAAGAGTAAGCGCCATTAATGAGTTTACTGATTATGATGTCAGCAAGATCCGTGAAATGGAAGCTGAGAAAGAACTGCTGGAAGCTGATAAACGGGAGCTTCAGAATCAGAAGGATGACCGGGCTAAGAAGAGAGCAGACCTTGAAGCTTATAAGACAGACCTGTATACCTTAAAACGGCGGGCTGAAGAACTTCTGGCTGAATATCGTCGTAAGGAGGCTGAACTCAACAGAGTCAGAGATAATCTGCAGATCAGTCTGGATGATCTCAGAAACAAGATTGAAAACATTGATGATGCCTTAAGCGGTTACTATCCTAGTGAAGGATTTATCAGACCGGTAGCTCATGCCTGGATTTCATCAAGCTGTCCATATTACGCGCCTGGAAGCCCATCCAGCGGATTCCATCCGGCAGCTGACATGGCTACGGGTGTTGGAACATATCTGTACGCTGTAGCTAATGGTTATGTTGTAGCTACCAGAGGTGGTTGTGGCTGGGGATATCTTGGCAATAACTGTAATGGCGGTTTCGGTAACTACATTGTTTACATGATTGAAATCAACGGCACATCATACTTTATCATTAATGCCCACTTAAGTGAGATTTACGTAAATGTCGGAGACGTTGTTCATCAGGGCCGTGAAGTAATCGGACTTACAGGTAACTCCGGAAGTACTAGCGGACCGCATCTGCATATAGAAGTTATCAGATTCGGTAATGTCGGCATCAAGGAAGCCGTACGCATGTACAGCAATGTCGGCAGAATATACTATACATTAGGACGTAATATCTACTCTACATGTGAATATCGCGGTGCACCATGCTATGAGGATGCACTGAAGATATTCGGCGTATATTACGGAATGGAATTTTAATGGATTATAAAACAACTAAATCAAATGCTACTTTGAAACTCATACTGGTAATCGTTTTTCTGGCTCTGGCCGTAACGATTACTTTTGTCATTGGTTACGGGGTAGGCCGTTTTGCCGGAAACAGCAGCACGCCTTCCAGCGTAAATGATTCACGAATGAATACGTTACAAGCTGTATATGATATCATGGCAAAAGATTTCTATTACGGTGAAGACAGTGAAGAATACCGCAGCAAGTTGATTGATGATGCCATAAACGGCATGGTTGATGCGCAGGGAGACATTCATACCGATTACATGACTCCTGAAGAAGTCCGGCAATTCAACGGCTCTCTTGAAAGCAATATCGTAGGCATTGGCATACGTTATACTGAGCTTGATGGTCAGATACTGGTTCTGGAAGTCCTCAGGGATTCTCCGGCGGAGAAAGCCGGCATCCAGGAAGGTGATATTATCACGGCAGTTGACGGCGTAAGCTGCAGAGAAAGTTCTGTTGATTATGTTGCTGATCTGGTAAAAGGACAGATAGGTACAAGTGTTAAGATTTCAATAGACAGAATGGGAAAGCCGGTAGAACTTACGGCTGTCAGAGCTGTTATCGGAACAACGGTATCGTCAGAAATCAGAGACGGCATAGGAATACTACGCATCAGTGCTTTTGGCGATCAGACAAGTGAAGAACTGGGAGAACACCTGAAATATCTGGGAGACAATAAGGTTACAAGATACATTATAGATTTAAGAAACAACGGTGGAGGTTATGCACAGACCCTTGATAAGATGTGCGCTTATTTCATGAATAACGGAGAGATCGTTATGGTTGAAGAAGACCGCAATGGCCGTCAGATCATTGATAAAGTCAAGAACTCCCAGAAGGTCAGTTACGATAAGATCGTCATTTTGATCAATGAAGCTTCAGCCAGCTGTTCTGAAGTATTTACAATGGCTTTAAAGGAAAATTGCGGTGCTGTAACCGTTGGAACTACCAGTTACGGTAAGGGACTGGCACAGCTACAGAAACTGTTCAGAGATGGAAGCGCCATTAAATATACTGATGTTATCTGGAAATCGGGTAATGGAGTCTTTATTAACGGTAAGGGTATTACTCCTGACTATGAAATCAGACTTCACGATGCTCTGTATATGCCATATCTTAATTTCGATGACGGGGAAGTATACGAATATGATCAGGTCAGCAGCAAGGTTGCCGCTGCACAGTCAATGCTGGACTTCCTGGGATACAATCCTGACCGTCGGGACGGGTACTATTCAGAAGCAACCAGACAGGCCGTAATGAAGTTCCAGAGTGATAATGGGTTTACTGCGGACGGAAGACTTGATAAGAAGACTGCTACGGCAATCGATACCAAGGTCGTATTTGAATGGAATACTAATAAATCAAATTATGATATCCAGATGGATAAAGCCATGGAGCTTGTAAAGGAGTAATATGAACGAGATGTTTCATCTTGTTTCCTCATTCCAGCCAAAAGGGGATCAGCCTGGTGCCATAGATGCTCTGGTTACTGGTCTGGAAAACAAGGAAAAATGTCAGGTTTTGCTCGGTGCTACCGGTACCGGTAAGACTTTCACCATTGCGAATGTAATAGCCAAAGTAAATAAACCTACTTTGGTTTTTGTTCATAATAAGACCCTTGCAGGTCAGCTTTACAGTGAATTCAAGGAACTGTTTCCTGATAATCATGTAGAATACTTTGTATCCAACTTCGACTATTATCAACCGGAAGCCTATATTCCAAAATCTGATACCTACATTGAAAAGAATGCCATGATCAATGATGAGCTGGACATGTTACGTCTGGCAGCCTGTAACGCTGTACTTGAACATCGCGATACTATTATTGTTGCTTCAGTAGCCTGCATTTATGCCTCAAGTGATCCTCAGCAGTATAAGGACATGTTCTTTACCATAAAGACCGGTCAGAAGGTAGGCCGTCAGGAATTGCTGCGCATGCTGGTAAACAGACAGTACAGCCGTAATGACCTTGATTTAAAAAGAGGAACCTTCCGTGTAAGAGGGGATGTCATAGATATTTCTCTTGGTTATACTGATCAGTTTATTCTGC
>JAEEGL014548484.1_pt1 | contig 13032 bp, 8 predicted proteins | sample 9134231 | NCBI WGS metagenome assembly JAEEGL01 (sample SAMN16246548, study PRJNA631951) | gut metagenome | biome: gut microbiome; feature: rumen; material: fiber-attached | host: Bos | place: Iran: Karaj | collected 2018-10 | reverse complement strand
TTCCTGAGCGGCTTCACAGCGCAGCTGGCGGGCACCGAGCGAGGCATCACCGAGCCCACCCCGACCTTCTCGGCCTGCTTCGGCCAGGCTTTCCTGGAGCTGCATCCCACGAAGTACGCGGAAGAGCTTGTGAAGCGCATGGAGCAGAGCGGTGCGAAGGCTTACCTCGTCAACACCGGCTGGAACGGCACCGGCAAGCGCATTTCCATCAAGGATACCCGCGGCATCATCGACGCGATCCTGAACGGCGCCATCAAGAACGCCCCCACGAAGACCATCCCGTACTTCAACTTTGAAGTGCCGACGGAACTCGAAGGCGTCGCGACCGAGATCCTGGATCCGAGAGACACCTATGCCGATCCGTCCGTCTGGGATGAGAAGGCCCGTGACCTCGCCGGCCGCTTCCAGAAGAATTTCGTCAAGTACACGACAAATGAAGCCGGCAAGGCTCTCGTCGCCGCCGGCCCGCAGCTGTAAAACATAGCACGCTGACATCTTATGCCGCACCGGAAGCCTCCGGTGCGGCTTTTTTTGCGGTTTACACTCATGAATTGAGCCCATTTCCAGAAAACCAGCCAACTGGACTCAGACACTTCCGGCCATGTTGAGTCCGTTCCAGAGGATTCAGCTTTCTAGACTCAAGCATTTACGGTCTGATTGAGTCAATTTCAGTGGAAATGAGTCGATGGACTCAAATCGCGATCCAAGTATTGAGTCTGGAATGGCTTAAAGAGACCAATGGACTCAAGATGAGAAGAGTCGGTTGAGTCCATTTCCACGTGGAAAAGGTTTCAGACTCAAAACCGAACGGCTGGAATGAGTCCGGTTTGAGTAAAGAATGAAATCAGACTCAAACTCGAATAAGGGCATAAAAAAACTGCCGCATAATGCGGCAGTTGCGTGGAGTCAATGGGGATCGAACCCATGACCTCTCGCGTGTGAGGCGAACGCTCATCCCGGCTGAGCTATGACTCCTTGCGGGGCATAGTATAGCACCCGTCCGCAGGAAAAGCAAGCGGGATTTGCAAGCTTCGGCATTCGGGGTTTATAAGCTTCGGCGAGAGGGATTTGCAAGCTTCGGCATTCGGGGTTTACAAGCTTCGGCATTCGGGATCTGAAGGCTTCGGCTATTTTTGGGGAGCGGAGGAGAAATAGAGGTTGCGGGGGTCTTGCGGCAGGAGTAAAATAAACTAAACAGGGTTGTCCGGCTAAAAACGGCAGAAGTATTCGGGAGGACAGGAATATGACCGACAGACAGCAGCAGATCGTGAAGAATGTGGATCAGGCAAGAGACATGATCCTTGAAGCGGAGCGCTGGCTCTGGAAGCATCCGGAGACGGGCTACAAGGAGTGGCCGGCGCACAATTATCTGAAGGAAAAATGGGAAGCGCTGGGCTATAAGCTTGTGGAAGCAGGCAATATTCCGGGCTTCTATACAGACCTCGACACCGGACGCCCGGGTCCGACGCTCTGCATCATGGCAGAACTGGATGCTTTGGATCAGGGCAATCATCCGGAGGCGGTCAATGGCATGACGCATGCCTGCGGTCACAACTGCCAGGGCGCGGGACTTCTCGGCGTCGCCGCAGGCCTTGCGGCCCCCGGCGCGCTGGACGGTCTGTCCGGCAAGATCCGCCTGATGATGGTCCCGGCGGAGGAACTCATCCAGATCCCGTTCAGGGAGAGCCTCATTAAGAAGGGCATCATCCATTATCTCGGCGGCAAGTCCGAATTCATTTACAGAGGCTATCTGGAAGGCGTCGATCTGGCCATCATGGTGCATACCGGGGCGGAACGGGAGGACATGGCGCTCGGATGCGGCTCAAGATCGAACGGTATGATCGCTAAAACGGCCATTTATCACGGAAAAGCCTCTCATGCGGGCGGATCGCCGCATAACGGCATAAACGCCGAATATGCGGCAATTTTGGGCCTTAACGCGTGCAATGCGCTCAGGGAGACCTTCCAGGACAAGGACCACATCCGCTTCCATCCGATCCTGCACGGCGTTTCCTCCGCCGTCAACATCATTCCGGACGAGATGGCGCTGGAGACCTACGTCCGCGGCATCACCGTGGACGCCATGAAACATGAAAATGAAAAGCTGAACCGCGCGCTTGCGGGCGCGGCGGCTTCGATGGGCGCGACGCTCGAGATACACGACCGGCCCGGCTATATGGCCGACTGGCGCTTCCCGCCGATGATGAAAGTTGTCGAGCAGTGCTGCGTGGATCTGGTCGGCAAAGAGAACGTGATCTTCGATTACGAGCAGATCGGCGGCGGCTCCTCCGACTTCGGCGACGTCATTTCCCTCATGCCGGGCGTTCAGTTCCGGGCCTACGGGGCCGTCGGCCACGGCCACGGCACGGATTATTTCATCAAGGACCCGGAGAAAGCCTGTGTGAATGCCGCAAAGGCACAGCTTTTTGTCGCGGAGGCGCTCCTGGAAAACGGCGCCGCGAAAGCCCGGGAGATCGTCGAAGCGTACGAGCCCCAGTTCAAGTCGCGGGAAGAGTACGTGGCCTTCATGGACAGCATCACGGCGGACCGGGACGCGGTCGTCTACAATGAAGACGGAAGCATCACGATCCGGTACTGCTGAGGACGCTTCCGGTACGCACGGAGGGAGGCCGCCGGCCTCCCTCCGGCATTATAGAGAGGAGCGGAGACGGCTCCTTTCATTGCCTTAAAGATGCCTGAAGACCCGCTGAAAACGCCCTGATAAGCAGAGCTCAATATGGCTTATAAGCCAGTCATTATGCGGGTTCCGGGGTTTTCCACAAAGCCACGCGAGAGGCCTGTATTTCATTGACACAGAAAATGCGCGAGAGTAGAATGAAGCGCAAATCGGAGGATCGATCCGGATGGACAAACTGGTGTTTTTTGACGTGGACGGCGTGCTGTCCGTTCCCCGCTACCTGATCGGCGGCAAGATGACGATCGGAACCACGAACGAGAAATGGAAGGAATACTGCCGGATCCACGGCGAGGACACCTATGAGTACTGCGTCGGCATTTCCGCCGTCCGGAAGTACGCTGAGAAGCTGAAGGCAGAGGGCGCCCGCCTGTTCGTGCTTTCAGCCGTCGCCTGCGAGGAAGAAGAGCGCGCCAAGGACAAGTTCATCGCGCGCTGCTATCCGGGCCTTTTTGAGTCCTGCCACTATGTGTACCATTCCTCCGAGAAAGTGTCTTTCATTCTTGAGACTGCCGGACGCATGAACGTGCCGGTCTCGTCCTGCGAACTTGTGGAAGACAATCTGGAACTGCTGTTCGAGGCCAATACGGCCGGCATCACCCCGATGCATCTCAGCATGCTGATCGCGGAGGATCTGGAGGAACGCTGAAGCAAATGAATGCTTCAAAAGGCAAGAAATCCTGGTACGCGTGGGTCGTCTTCGGAGCGGCTTTTTTCATGATCTTCGTTTCTTACGGATTCGGATCTTCGACAAAAGGGACCTTCCTGACGGCAGTCACTGGCTCTCTGGAGCTTGCGCGCAGCACCTACACGATCGGGGACACGCTCCGGTACCTCACTACCGCGGTCATGAGTCTTTTCTTCGGCAGAGTCATGAAGAAGATCGGACTCAGAACGATGGCGCTGATCGGCTTCATTCTCATGACTCTTTCCTTTGTGACGAGCGCATCCGCCCCGTATCTGGCCAATGCGTTCCGTTCTCTGATCCCGGAGTCCATGGAAGGACTTCGGGACTTTGTGCGCTATCTGCCGTTCTACCTCAGCGGCATTCTTCTCGGAGCCGGCTTTGCCTGGGGTTCGGTGAGTCTGACAAGCGTCCTGGTACGGAAATGGTTCGCCTCCGGGCAGGGTACCATGACCGGCGTCGTCCTCGCAGCCAATGGTTTCGGTGGTTTTGTGAGCGAGTTCGTCGTGACCAGGATCATTTACGGTGCGGACGGCTCGCTGAGCAATAAGGCTTCACACTGGCAGGCCGGGTTCCTGGTGATCGCCGGACTGATGTTCGTGACCGGCCTTCTGGCATGGCTCCTGATCCGGAACGAGCCTGCGGACGTCGGCCAGGTGCCTTTCCGTCTGAAAGAATCCGGGAAGAAAAAGAAAGTGTCCGAAGAATGGGAGGGATTCACCGTCCGGGAGGCCTTTCAAAAGCCATGGTTCTATCTGGCTGCCATAGGATTCTTCTTTGTGGGCTTCGCGATCCAGTCCATGTCCAACATCGCCAAACCATACATCTATGATCTTGGCTACAACAAGAATTTTGTCATCACCGTCTTTTCGATCCACTCGCTGGTCCTTCTGACCGCAAAAGCGCTGACGGGCATCGGAAATGACACCATCGGGCTCCGGAAGACCTATGCGGTCCTGACTGCGGCGTCCGTGGTGGCCTTTCTGGCCTTGTTCTTCCTGCCTGTTCCGGGCACCGGGGCCTTCGGCGAGATCCTGTTCCCCTGGATCTATTCGGTCTTCAGCTCCCTCGGCCTTCCGCTGGAGAGCGTCATCATTTCGCTTTTCACGGCCTACCTGTTCGGGAAGAAGGATTATGCGCACGTTCTGGGCTATTTATCGGCCGCTACGACGCTTGGCTGTGCAGTCGGCGCCCCTGTCGTAAACATTTTCTATGATCTGCAGGGCACCTACAAATGGGTCGTTCTGATCCTGGCTGTCATGACTTTCCTGACCGCGGTCCTGCATGAAACGATCATGGCTTACGTGAACCGTAAGTACCGGGAACCAGCCCTCATGGAAGGACGCGGCGCAGAATGACATATCATGTAAATGCATGGAAAAGCTCCGGGCCGAAGCCCGGAGCTTTCGCATTTATCAGGGCATACGCCACGCTCAGTTGTCGTCTATGGCTTCCAGGCCCTTTGCGTTTTCCACCTTGTGCGCCTTGATGTTCTTCACGAGGAAGAAGAAGACCAGGCAGGATGCGAGGATCAGCACGGAAGAGTAGATCGGAAGGATCCACCAGACCAGCGTCTGCGTGAGGATGAAGCCCAGGAGCACCGGCGTAATGGTCTGCGCGGCCATTGAGGCGGTGTAGTAGTAGCCCGTGAACTGGCCGATCTTCTTGGAGCTGCAGAGTTCCACGACCATCGGGAAGGAGCAGTTGTGGACGAGCGCCATGCCGAAGCCCTTCAGGATCCAGACGACGTAAAGGAGCACCGGGAAGGACGCGTAGCCTGTCGCAGCATCGACCTGGCCGGGACGGATGAAGATCATCATGACATATGCCAGGACCGTCAGCGCCAGACCGCCGGTGACCGTCCATTTGCGGCCCGCCTTGTCGGCGATGAAGCCTGCGATGGCGAAGCCCGCCACGGAAGCGACGCCGCCCGCGATGGTCAGGATGGAAGTGAAGCTGGACTTGGCTTCCAGGAAGTAGATGACGTAGTTGCCGACGTAGGTGCCGACTGCATTTTCCGCCATGAACCACAGGAATTCGGCGCCCAGGATCGCAAAGAGCATGTTGCGGTTCGCCTTCGACATTGGCTTGTCGTCATCGACCGGCGTCTCGATCGCGGCCATGCGCTCGCCTTCCTCCAGTTCATCCTTCATTTCCGCCTCGACCTTGTTCTCCTTGATTGTGAGGAACAGGACAAGCGCCGAGATCACCATGAGGACCGAAGCAATGATGAAGGGCAGCTCGATGACCCAGAGATTGCGGTTTTCGGCCTTGATGTAGTCGGAGAGGACGAAGAGGATGCCGACGACCGTGGCAAATGCGCCGCCGAAGTAGCCCATGATGTTGATGATGCCGTTGGCCTTCGCGCGGAGCGGCTTCGGCGTGATGTCAGGCATCAGCGAGACCGCGGGATTCCGGTACATCATCATGAACAGAAGCACGATGCCCATCGTGACGACCATGCCCACCGCGTTGTGGAGATGGAAGAACAGCGGGATGAACGGAAATGCGATCGCGCTGACCAGGGTGCCCACGAGGATGAACGGCATACGCTTGCCGATCGGACTCTTCGTTCTGTCGGAGAGACGGCCGAAGAGCGGCAGCAGGATCAGTGCGGCCAGGTTGTCGCAGGCCATGATGATACCGACGAGCCACTGGACGTTCAGAATGTCCTTGGTCTGTCCGCTTTCCTTCAGCTGCTGGGAGTTCATGCCGAACTTCCACTCTGCGAAGATGTCCGTCAGAAGCGTCGGACACCAGGAATCGTAGACCTGCCACAGAAGAAGGATGCCGAAGAAGGCGAATCCGATGAGGAAGGTCCGCTTGTAGTTCAGTTTCAGTTTCATAAAACAGAAAACCTCTTTCTCTTTTTTTTCGGGAAGCACGTCTCTTTGTGGAAAGTTTTCCGGAAAACTGTGCTATACTGTTCGTCAGAGCTTTTTAGCGACCGTATTCTGACCCGTTGACTGTATTATAATGAAACCGACCTTTTCTTGCAAGGGAGGAATGACATGAAACTGATCCATACGGCGGATCTGCATTTGGACTCCCAGCTGTCCGCCCATCTTGACAAGGACCGCGCGAAAATGCGCCGCGCAGAGATCCTGGACACTTTCCGCCGCATGGTGGCCTATGCGGCGCGGGAAAATGTGTCCGCGATCCTGATCTCCGGCGACCTTTTCGATACGAAATCGGTCCGGAAGAGCACCCAGAGCATGGTCCTTTCGGAAGTGACCGGGCATCCAGGGATCACGTTTTTCTATCTCCGCGGGAACCACGATGAGGACAGCTTCATCGAGTCCCTGGAGGGGAAGATCCCTGAGAATCTCAGGCTTTTCGGGCCTTCGTGGGTGAGTTACGAATGCGCGGAGGACCCCCGCGTCGTCATCACCGGCGCAGAGTTCTCCGAAGCGCATCCCGAGCTTTACACGACGCTTTCATTGGACCCGGACCGCCTGAACATCGTCATGATGCACGGACAGGAGGTCTCCACAGGCTCGAGAAATGATTCGGACGTCATCCGCATGCGCGAGCTCCGCTACCGGAACATCGATTATCTGGCGCTCGGACACGTGCACAGTTACCGCGAATGGCCGCTCGACAGCCGCGGCACCGCGGTCTATCCGGGCTGCCTCGAGGGCAGAGGATTTGATGAAGCGGGCACGAAAGGCTTCATGCTTCTTGAGACGCAGGAGGGAAGCCGCGAGATCCGGCGGATCTTCGTGCCGTTCTCAAAGCGCACCCTGTTCCGCGTCGAGACCGACCTTACCGGCGTAGAGAGCACCGGCGAGGCCGTCCGCAGGATGGAAGAAGCGATCACGGAACTCTCGGTTCCGTCGGATTCCATGGTCGAAGTGGTCTTCAAAGGCAGCCGGAACGCCGAGGACGAATTCGATCCGATGGAGGCGGAAGCCGCGCTCTCGGGGCGTTTCTTCTTCTCCCGCGTGAAGGACGAAACGAAGCTTTCCGTCGATTACGCGTCCTATGAGAAGGACGAGTCGCTGAAGGGCGAATTCATCCGGACAGTCCGCGACATGGCAGATCTGAGCGAAGAGGAGAAGAGCGCCGTGATCCGCTACGGCATCCAGGCCCTCCGGGGGGAGGAGATCCAATGAAGATCTTAAGACTCCACATTGACAATTTCGGCAAGCTTTCAAACAGGGACGTGACGCTCTCCGGCGGGCTCAACGCCTGGCAGGCGGATAATGGTTTCGGCAAGACGACGCTTGCGACTTTCATCGCAGTCATGTTCTACGGCTTCCTGGACGAGAAGGGCAAGAAGCCCCAGAATGAAGACTGCATGCGCGAGCAGTTCCGTCCGTGGCAGGGCGGCAAATACGGCGGCAATCTGGTGTTTTCGGACGGGGAGGGGACCTTCACGGTCATTCGTGAATTCTCCGACAGCCCGGTCCGCGACCGGCTGGACGTGTTGGATCAGGACGGCAGGAAGACAGAGCGCTTCGGGAAGATCCCGGGGCTGGAGATTTTCGGCATCGATGCCAAATCCTTCCTCCGGACCATTTTCATACGTGACAATGACCTGCCGTCTTCTGTTCCGGACGACGTGTCCGCGCGGCTCGGAAGCCTTCTCGACGATACCATGGACATGAACCGCTACGAGGACGCGTACGGCAGACTGAAGCGTCTATGCGACTCCCTGGTTCCGAATTATAAGACCGGTTCGGTCTATAAGGACAAGGCACGTGCCGCGGAACTCAGGCAGAAGCTCAGGGGCCGGGCGCAGGCTGAGGAGAACCTCCGGCGGCTCAACGAGCGCGTGAAGGCGCTGGAAAATGAAGCCATAGAGGCGGCGGAGGAGAAGCGTACGGCTGATGAAAAGACCGCGAAGCTTGTCGCCCATAACGCCCTGATGGCGGACCGCCGCGCCTACGAGAGCCTGCTGGCCGAGAAGACCCGCAGAAACAACGAGCGGATCCGCACCCGTTCCCAGTTCCCGAAAGACGTGCCTTCCGACCAGGAGCTTCAGGATGCACAGAGCGCTCAGCGGAACGCAGAGAAGCTCGAACAGACGCTCCGTGACACACGCCTTACGGAAGACGAGCAGGAGAACCTCCGGAAGGCTGAACGGATCTTCTTCGAATCGACGGTGCTGCCCGGCGAAACGGAGGAGATGAATGACACGCTGAAGAGGATGCAGGCGGCGGAGAAGGAGAGCGCCGTGCTTAGAAGCGAATGCAGCGCACGCCGCGAAGCCATTGCCGAGATGAAGCAGAAGGAAGCCTTGAGGAGGGCGGAGGAAGCACGTCTTCAGGAGGAACAGGAAGAAGCCGCCGTCTCGAGGCTGCTTCGGATGATGAAACTCATCCGGATCATCGCCGCCGTGATGGCAGCGGGAGGTCTGCTGCTCCTTGGACTGTACATCTTCCTGTCGCTCAGGATCTCGGATTTTGAAACCCACAGCAATCTTTTGCTGTACGGCGGCGTGCCGCTCCTTACAGGAATTGTGCTTTTCATTTTCGCGCTGAATCTCGGAAGGAAATTGAAAGCGGCGAGACCGGCCCGGCCTGTTCAGACCGACACCCTTTCAGCGGAGGAAGAGCCGGATGACGAGAAGCTTAAGGAACTGAAGCGCCGTATCGACGAAAGTGAGGAACGGGCTTCGGAGGAAGAACAGAAGCTCCGGGCGTATTTTGCCCGATTCGGCGTTCCCTACAATGAGACCCGGATCGGAGAGACCATTTCCGCGCTCGACAGTCTGAAGAAGGAACAGGACCGCATCATTGAGAAGAGAAATAAGGGCGCGGCCGCAAGAGAACGCTATGACACCGCCGCGAATGCAGTGAGACACTTTGTGGCGTCGCTTGGCCTGACGCCGGCGGAGGACCTCCACGGACAGCTGGAACGGATCGAAGACCAGCTGGACGCCTTCCGGAACGCGGACCGCGAGCTCATAGACGCGAAGGCAGCCATGGAGCAGTTTGAGCAGGCGCATGACATGGAAAGCATCCGGCGGATCACGCCGCCGGATTTCCCGGAGACGCTGGAAGAACTGCAGCAGATGTCGCGGGCGCTCCAGAGCCGCATCCAGCACGCCAAAGAGACCGCGCTTCAGTTTTCGAGGGACGCCGAGCAGGCGGAACGCGTGCTGGACGAGATGCGGGACGACGAGGAGGCGCTTCAGGATCTGGACGCGAAGATCACTTCAGACACCCGCCGCTACGACCTGCTCCTCAAAGCGCAGGCCGGCCTACGGACCGCAAAACTGTCCCTTTCACGCAAATACGTGAACCCTGTGACGGAGCATTTCCGGAAGTACCTCGGGATGATCCTTTCGGAAGGGCAGGAGGATTTCCGCGTCGATCCCGAAGGAAAAGTCCTCGTGGAAGACCACAACGAGCCGCGCTCGCTGAACGCCCTCAGCCACGGCTTCAAGGATCTCAGCTATTTCTGCATGCGCGTCGCGCTGGTGGATTCAATGTATGAGAAGGAGTGCCCGCCCATTATCCTCGACGATCCTTTTGTCAACCTCGACGACACGCACGCCGCCCGGGCGGTCAAGGTCGTTCAGGAGATCGCAAAGGAACGCCAGGTCCTGTATTTCACCTGCAGCGAAGGCAGGATGGCGAAAGAGTAATCCCGGTACGGGATATGGAAATGCCCCGGCAGCAAGCCGGGGCATTTGCCTGTCTTCGAAGGAGAGGCGTTACGCCTGATTCTCCAGGTAGGTATTGATCTCTTCGATGAGGTCGTCGGCGTCGATGCCGTGCACAAGGCAGGCCTCTTCGATGGTCTCATACTGCGAGGCGGGGCAGTAGATGCAGCCCATGCCTGCGCCCATCAGGATCATTGCCGTGTCCGGGTTTTTCTGAAGAAGATCGTGGATCAGCATCTCTTTGGTGACTTTATTGCCCGCTTCACGGGCCTCTTCCGTATTCATCTCATTCATTTCAGGTTCCATTTCATACCTCCGGGAAGGAACTTCATCTTCGCATCGTTCCGCATTCCGCTTTCTCACGATACGCCCATACTTTAGCACAAGCCTTCGTGGTTGTCGAGGCATTCCGCCACAAGTTTTTGATGAAAATGCCTTGCGCCGCTTTTTCTGATATGCTACACTTTTCAGGATGTTTTTAATTGGAGAAAGGCGGCGTTTACGGCCCGCGTTTCACGGCAGGACTTTACGGGGAGAGGCAGTTATGAAGATCGGATTTGACAACGAGAAATACATCAAAATGCAATCCCAGCACATCAAGGAGCGCATCAGCGAATTCGGCGGCAAACTGTACGTGGAATTCGGCGGCAAGCTCTTCGACGACACCCACGCGTCCCGCGTGCTCCCGGGTTTCCTGCCCGATTCGAAACTCCGGATGCTCCTCGAATTAAAGGACCAGGCGGAGATCGTGATCGCGGTTTCGGCGGAAGCGCTTGAAACCTCCAAACGCCGGGGCGATTCGGGCATCACCTACGACCAGGAAGTGCTCCGCTTGATCGACATGTTCCGCTCCGTCGGCCTCTATGTCGGCTCCGTTGTCATTACCCGCAATTCCGGCGTCATGAAAGCCGCGGAAGCCCTCGCGCACGTCCTGAAGAGCCATCAGATCCCCGTCTACCGGCATTTTTTCATCAACGGCTATCCCAACGACGTGCCGCTCATCGTCTCCGATGAGGGCTTCGGGAAAAATGACTATATCGAGACCACGAGACCGCTCGTGATCGTCACTGCCCCCGGTCCCGGCAGCGGCAAGCTTGCCACCTGCCTTTCCCAGCTTTATCACGAGAAGAAGCACGGCGTCCTGGCCGGATACGCGAAATTCGAAACCTTCCCGGTCTGGAACCTTCCTCTGAAGCACCCGATCAACCTGGCGTACGAAGCCGCCACAGCGGATCTCTCAGACGTCAATATGATCGACCCCTTCCATCTGGAAGCCTATGGGAAGGTCGCCATCAACTATAACCGCGACGTCGAATCCTTCCCGATCCTCTCCGCGATCTTCCGCGAGATCCAGGGCAGCTGCCCCTACAAGTCCCCGACCGACATGGGCGTCAACATGGTCGGCTTCTGCATTTCCGACGACGAGGCCTGCAGAGAGGCGGCGAAGCAGGAGATCATCCGGCGCTACTACCGGACACTGACAGACCAGGTCATCGATAAGCACAGCCATCAGAAGGAAGTGGAGATCATCGAAGGCCTGATGGACCAGCTGAACATCACGCCTGAATACCGTCACGTCGTGAGGCCTGCGGTGGAGCTGGAGAAGGAATTCGGCGCGCCCTGCGCGGCGCTTGAGCTCCATGACGGCCGGATCATCCTCGGCAAGACCAAGGAAGTCTTCGGGTGCGCCTCGGCAGCGGTCGTCAACGCAGTGAAATCGCTTGCGGGCATTTCAGACGACCATATCCTCATCCCGAAGTATCTCATGGGTCCCGTGCAGCACCTGAAGACCACGTATCTGGGCGGCCGGAATCCGAGGCTCCACATTGACGAAGCCCTCATCACGATCGCGCTGAACGCTTCCGACGACGAACTCGCGGACCAGGCGCTTAAGCAGCTGCCGAAACTCCGCGGCTGCGAAATGCATCTCACGGTCGTTCCGACCGCGATGGAGATGTCCACGCTCCGCAAGCTCGGCATAAATTTCACCTGCGAACCCAAATACTCCGGCAACAAGCTGTTCAGGCTGTGATCACAGAATCGTTTTCAGAGGCTGCCGCGCTGCTTCCGGCGCGGCAGTCTTTTTCTGTTCATTGCGATATTTTTCTTTACATTTCTTATTCATTTTGTTATATTTCTTTTGCGCTGCAAAGCGTGAAATCAATCGGCCGGAAGACAGCAGAAGAGCTGCCTTCTTTGGTTGTCTTGTGAATTTATGGGCAAAGCCCGCATTTAGGAGGAATTATGGCAAAAAAATGGACGTATCTGTTCAAGGAAGGCAACGCAGGCATGCGTGAACTTCTGGGCGGAAAGGGCGCGAACCTCGCCGAAATGACCAACATCGGTCTTCCGGTCCCGCAGGGCTTCACGATCACGACGGAAGCCTGCACGCAGTATTATGAAGACGGCCGCAAGATCAATGACGAGATCATGGGCCAGGTCATGGAGTACGTTGCGAAAATGGAAGAGATCAACGGCAAGAAGTTCGGCGATCTCAAGAACCCGCTTCTCGTTTCTGTCCGTTCCGGCGCCCGCGCTTCCATGCCCGGCATGATGGACACGATCCTGAACCTCGGCCTGAACGATGAGGTCGTCAAGGCGATGATCGCCGGCAACCCCGATCCCAAGTTCGAGCGTTTCGTATATGACTCCTACAGGCGTTTCATCCAGATGTTCTCGGATGTCGTCATGGAAGTCGGCAAGAAGTATTTCGAAGCTCTCATCGACGAGATGAAAGAGCGCAAGGGCGTCACGTTCGACATCGAACTGACCGCCGCCGACCTGAAGGAACTGGCGGAAGAGTTCAAGGCTGAGTACAAGAAACAGCTCGGCGAAGACTTCCCGTCCGATCCGGTCACCCAGCTGAAACTCGCGATCGAGGCCGTGTTCCGTTCCTGGGACAACCCGCGCGCGAACGTCTATCGCCGTGACAACGACATCCCCTATTCCTGGGGCACTGCCGTCAACGTCATGCCGATGGTCTTCGGCAACCTGAACGACGATTCCGGCACGGGCGTTGCATTTACGCGTGACCCCGCC
>JAEEGL014222820.1_pt1 | contig 13032 bp, 13 predicted proteins | sample 9134231 | NCBI WGS metagenome assembly JAEEGL01 (sample SAMN16246548, study PRJNA631951) | gut metagenome | biome: gut microbiome; feature: rumen; material: fiber-attached | host: Bos | place: Iran: Karaj | collected 2018-10 | reverse complement strand
AGAGCCTTTCCCCCGACCCAGAAAATTTCAGTTTCAACGCCGTTTTCATTCAAAGATTCAGCAACAAGATTCAAGGCAGTATAAGTGCTGCCTTTTTCATTACGGCTTCCATTAAAAAGAATGACTTTCATTTTGTGTTGTGCCCTCTAGTCAGTAAATTTACATGGAGACAGCAATCAAGTCAATCTTGTTTTTTTGTGAGAAGAAAAATAGCAAAAAAAGATAGAGTAAGGCTGACCCGTTCTGGAGCGAAGAAAATCAAGAAAGGCTTAGAATTTCATTGGAACACGCAAAACAAGGAAAACTTACCAAGCATGAAATCAGTGATGTGGAGCTGATTGAAGAAGCCTAAAAATTATTGTCCTTCAAGATTCCCCTGCCTTTTCACGGTGCCAGATCTCGCATAGTCGCTCATCTATCGCCTCAATAATATGCCCGCGTTTGAATGAAATCTTTTCTTCGGTCAGAAGATTCAGCCAAAAGAAAACTTCCGTTAGTTTGTTTCCTAATTTTCCGAATCTTTTTAGGAATGAAGTCTTTGATTTTGGAGAAATTATGATTCTTGACAAGAAAACCATACCAATCAGGACTCCGCTTCTTCTCAAGCCTAAAAGAAGCGCATCGAGTGTAAGTCTAAGACTACCGATAGTTAGTACCACTTCCCCGGAGGGAGCTAAAAACGAAAAAAATGTGACGGAAAGGACTATAAAGACGGACGGTAAAATCCTCACACGCTGGCATCTGATGCATGCGAGGATGAAAAAAAGCAGAACAAAAACCCAGATTGTTGAGGTCAAAACAATTTCATCATTCATTTTTTTTCTTTTCTTTATTTAACATTCCGAATGCAGAAACACCGGAAGCGAAGAAGAATCTCCTCGATTGTAAGCCGGAGTTTCGCGGACAAATCGGCACGTTTCCCGGCAATCTTCTGGTATTTTTCTTCGGCAAGATGAGACCATTTCTCAATTACTTCGTCAGTTAAAAATTCTGTTTCGTTAAGCTCTGTAAGTAACATATTTTCAGTATACCACCAAAAAAAGTGTTGTCAAAAATTCTTTTCCGAAACAGTCTTGAACCAACGTGATTTTTTCATGAAGAGTTCCGCAAAAAGTCCGAGAGCAAAGCCGGTTACAAGCCCTGAAACAAGAAGAATCGGAGCAATGTATTTTGTATTCGCTCCAAAAAGGAAAAATCTAGCCAAAATCAGCTGGGCGAAGGTGCTCGCAAGGGATCCAAAAAGGCTGATTCCCACAGCAGAGACAGAAAATAGCTTCCGCTCTTTAGTTTTATCACCAAAAAGAGCGTAAATCGCCATCATGGCAAGCGCAGAAGCAAAGGAACCGCCCGCAGAAAACAGGAAAATGTATGAAAGTAGGGTTCCAGAAATCACACCTTGAGCCAGAATCTTGAAAAGCACAAGAAGAAGGACTTTTCGCCGTGGAAGAAGATAAAGCGCAAGGATTACAGGGAGGTTCGCAAGCCCAAGACGGAGAAACGGCAAGGGTTTAGGAACGGCATTTTCAATTGCAGAAAGAAAGAGGCATAAGGCGCTTAAAAAGGCAATAAGTTTTCCCTCAGGATTTTTCGGTTCCATATCAGTCTCATTTGAACGGATCTTTTGACTGGTCGACGGTCATAAGTTCGTCAACATTCACACCAAAAGACATTCTCTGCATTGATTTCAAAACTTCCTGATAATTGTAAGTTTTCTTTTCTTCTTTTTGCTCATTCAGGACTGCCAAAACTTTCTGACACGGCTTATATTTTGCAGCTCTCGCAAATAGTTCATTTCGGGGGACTGCCCTTTTCGTTACCTTCAGTTCCTCAGCAATCTGGCTAACGACAATATCATCCTTGCGAGTGCTAATCGAAGAAGAAGAAACGAAGGCTTCCTGAACCGATTTTAACGCATTATCATAATAGTAGACTTTAACCGCTCCCGGATTTTCCGAAGAATTTTCATCTTTTGCCCTTGCAAGAAGAGCTGAAAATTTCAGCGGATTTTGCGCAGAATCGATTTTTTGAGAAAGAGCTGAATCAGAGTACAAAAAAGTTTTTTCAATCGCCACCGCATTTTCACAATTCACGGCAAGAACAGAGGTTTCAATCCAAAAATCCATGTTCTCATGAACCGCGTGAACATAATTGATTTCAGCATCGCCCTCAGCTTTTCCCGGAACGCTTTTCAAGTCAATTACACCGTCAATCTCAAGAATCGAAACATCAGAGCCACCAGAAAGCTTGATTACCGGATGCATGACGGAATCGCGACCAAAAAGACAAAGAGACGCATTTTTACTCAGGATTTTTCCAACAAGAAAGGTTTCAACGGGGAGCGGGGCTTCAACTTCAACCTGAACGACTTCTTCTACTGGCACAGAATCATTTTTTGAGCAGGAAACAGCAAATATTCCAGTTACAGCAAAAACAAAAAAAACAGCCGAAAATAATTTCATACTATTATTTTCGGCTGTTTGATAACAAATTTAAATCGACTTATGCGCGTGGAAAATATTACTTAGACCACGGATTGTTGCGGATGAATGTCTCGTTTCGCTCGTAGCCTACAGAGATGATACCGACTTCGGTTTTTGTGTAGTCTTCGATGAACTCAACATAGTCGCGCGCTGCTTTTGGAAGTTCTTCGTAAGAGCGGCACTCTTTGAGGCTTGCTTTCCAGCCCTTGAATTTTTTGAGAACCGGTTTTGCCTTTTCCATTGCAGGAACGCTTGCCGGGAAGTCTGTAACGACTTTGCCGTCGATTTCGTATGCGATACAAGCTTCGATTTCGTCGAATGTGTCGTAAATGTCGAGGTGCGTGAGAACCAATGAATCGATTGAGTTTGTGATGCAAGCATAGCGGAGTGCTACGAGGTCAAGGTAACCGCATCGTCGTGCACGGCCTGTTGTAACGCCATATTCACGGCCAGTCTTGCGTACATACTCACAAAGCTCGCCTTCGCTTTCGTTGTTGAACTCTGTTGGCATTGGACCGTTTCCGACTCGTGTCTGATATGCCTTGAAAACGCCGAGGATTTTGTCCAGGTCTTTTGGACCGATGCCACAGCCGGTTGCAGCACCTGCTGAACATGAAGCTCCTGATGAAACATAAGGATATGTTCCTGAGTCGATGTCGAGCATTGCACCCTGAGCACCTTCAAAAAGGATGTTCTCGTTGCGATATTCGAACATCTTTGCGGTCAAATCGACACGCATTTCGATAAGTTTGTCTTTGTATTTGTTGAGGTATTCAAGGTTCTCGCCTTCAAACTCAGCCATTTTCTCCGGCCAGTCCAAATCTGCGAGGCGGAGACCGTCACGGTGTGCTTTTTCTGAATATGCGATACCGATTCCACGGCCTGTTGTTCCGATTGGGCGTTTGCGTGAAGCATCGCGGTCTTTGTCCATCTGTCGGTAGCCCGGAAGAATGATGTGAGCACGGTCAGAAATGAAAACACGACCTTCCCAGTCGATTCCGTTGTCTTTAAGCATCTGAAGCTCGTTGAAAAGTGCCTCAGGATCGATAACCATGCCGGCACCGAGGAAAACTGATTTGTTTGGATAAAGGATTCCAGACGGAACCTGATGAAGAGCAAACTGCTTGCCATCAACAACGATTGTGTGTCCAGCGTTCGGACCACCTGCATAGCGCACTACATATTTTGCGTCTTCTGCCAAGTAATCAACAATCTTTCCTTTTCCTTCGTCGCCCCACTGAGCACCGATAACAACGACCTTCATAAAAGCCCCCAAAAGTCAAAATACAGAGTATTTTAGCACAAAAGGATAAGGCGTTCAATAAGCAAAAAAAAGACCATAATTGCGAACAAAGTGCAATTACGGTCTCGTATTAATTTAATTTCCTGCTTGCTTAGGCTTCGCATTCTTCGACAAATTCATCTTCGTCGTAAGCTTCTGTCTGCATAGGCAGTGGCATTGCCATACCTCCGATTGCAGAACCCATTCCTCTACGTCGTCGCTTTAATAGTTGTCTACGCTTCTTTAAGTGTCTTTTTTTTCGGAGTACTCCTACACGACTGATTCCACCGCTAACCATCTCAAGTTCTTTTTCGCTTAATTCGTTCATATGTCTGTCCTCGACCAAATGGTCTTTCAAAATATATGTAGCTTTTAGTTCAACGAACTATTGTTTTAACGCTTACACTTATTTATACGAACGATTCTTAAAAAAGGCTAAAAAAATTGCAAAAAAAATCCCCCGCAATGAAGCGATGTACTTCATTGCGGGGGAATTAAGATTGAAACTTGGACTAAACTTTAATTATGCGTTTTTCTTCTTTTTGAGAACTACGCAAGCACAGCAAGCTGCACAAACGAGAACAGCACAAATAATGATGATAAGTGGAAGTTTTGAACCGCCAGCGCTACCAGCACCATCATATTCAAGAGAGAGGTTTGTGAACTCGACATAAGCGTTTCGACAAGTGAATGCACCAACATACATGTTTTCCTTGTCATATTCACCGAGATTTGGAGTGTATGTTACAGGCTCTTCCTTTCCATATTTAACTGTGAATTCGCCACCCTTCTTTACGATTGAAAGCTCTACAACAGTGTCTTTTGCTGGAACTGACTCGCTGACATGCTCATTTTCATTAAGAACAGTGTCAATTCGAGCGAAACCTGCTGCCCAGTTTTCATTTTTGATTTTGAGAGGAGCAGCGGCAACATAGTTGCTGTTTATTCCGGCAATGCTGTCGTCAATGATAACATTGTCACGAGCCATGAGACCAAATGAAACCTGATTGTTTGACTTGATGTTGAGAACTTTTGCAGTAGCTTTAATTGTGAAGTCTTTGTCGATTGGCAACTTCTGGAAGTAGAACAAAATTCCGTCCTCAGAAGAAGCGATTTTACCAGTGTCCTTACCGCCATTCTTTTCACCAGAGTGCATGATTACGCCAGTTTCAGTCTCTTCGATTTCGTAGAGCTTAGGATCTGCCGCCTTTCCAGCACCACCGATGTTTCCGAATGCTGAACCCCACCATGGATCTTTTGTAGTGAAGATTGAGCTCTTCTCTGTTGGAGCACCGTATCCTGGTTCGATATATTCAGGATTTTTGAGGGCATCAAGGCTGTATGAAGGAGTTGGAAGACTTGCAACGAGGAATGACTTGAAAGTTGCATCTTTTGAAGCGATGTCCTCAGCAAGCATTTTTGCAATAACGGCAGCACCGTAAGCGTTCAAGTGAGTTGAATCAAGTGAAGCTTCTTTTGAACCAGTCATTGCGTGGAATTTCTTTGCTTCTTTGCCTTCTTTTTCGTAAAGGGCCTTTGTATTTGCAGTCTGGTCAGCAACAACGATGTTAAGTTCTTTTCCGAGGTCACGGATTGCTTCAGGGTAGTCACCACCAGGGAATTTCTCGTCACCAGTTGTGATATGAACTACAGAACCTGAATATTCCAATTTCGGGCTGAATCGTACGATTGGAGTTACGAGGATTGGAGTTGCACCGGCATCCTGAGCCAATTTAACATAGTTGACATAGAGGGAGTTCATGAAAGAACCAGCATCGTCTTTGCCCATGTTAGGGTCTGTGTAACGCTCTGTCTCAAGCTTTTCGTCGTTGTGACCAAAAGCGATGATGAGGTAGTCACCCTTGCGAATGCTGGCTTTAAGAAGCTCATAGTTCTTTGCTGAGCCTGGATCAGAAATAAAGCTGATTGATGAGCGGCCGCTGACAGCAAGGTTTACAACAGCAGCCTTTGCAGGATCGAGATAATCCTGAAGTTTTGTACCGAATCCAAAGCGCGGGATATAGTAAGGATCGTTGAAAGGTGAAGCAGTTGAATCACCGACGATAAAGATTCGTGAAAGACCGCTTGCATCTGGCACTTCAATGTTTGTTGCAACAACAGCTTCTGTTTTCTCAAGTTTTGCAGTTGCAGCATCCTGAGCAAAAACAGAGAATGAAAGCCCTGCCAGCAAAGCAAGACTAGCAGCTAAATTTTTTTTCATTTTTTTCTCCTAATTTCAAAAAATGTGATATTAATTCTAAACCTATTTCATCAAAAAGTCATTAGAATTTATTCAGAGTTTCTTTAGCCCCACCAGTCCTCGACCTTGAGCATGGAATTTTCTTGAAGAGACTCAAAATCCTGAACATTGTGTGTGATTAGAATCATGCCGTTTGCGATTGCCGTCGCCGCGATTTGTGAATCATATCGAGGAATTGGTTTGCCAGCTTTTTCGCATTTTGCCTGAATTTCACCGCAGATTTGAGCCGCAAAGCCGTCATAGGGGATTATTTCGAATGTTTCCCGTATCTTTTCAACACAGGTGCCTATTTTTTCTTTTCTTTTTCCCTGAGGCAAAAGTTCGTAGCCCCGAACAAGTTCTTGCCAAACAGTCGAACAAATCGCACAAAGATTCTCGCGTGCCCGGATATTTTCTAACATAGTCAGGTTCGGTTTCAGCTTTGAAAATTCGGAAACTACATTTGTATCCAGTAAATAAACAGGTGTCATAAATTACCCCCATATTTCTCTAATTCGTTTTGCATAATCTTCGTCCAAGTATTCATCTTTAGGAATTGGGATTCCGTCAAATCCTTCAAGAATTTCTGCATTTTCTTCCCTAAATTTTTCCAGCCAATCAATAAAACTCTTTTTTGGCTTACGTTCTTCGTATTCCTTATAACTGATGATGACAGCCACAGGCTTGTCGTGACGGGTAAGTTCCACCGGCTCCCCGCCTTCCGCAATTTTTACCAGAGAAGAAAAATTATTTCGCGCTTCATAAATCGTCGCCCTGCACATAAAACGCCTCCTGAATCCTTTTAAATCATTATTGCACTAAGTTGGCTATAAATCAAATTTCTTAGCCATAATTTTACAAGAAAATCTTATCGACAATTCATACTTAAATCAATAGAATGAAAAACAAGAAAAATCCAAAAGGAGAAAAATTTATGAAAAAACTGACGAAGTTTGCGGGAATTGCAACAATGCTCGCACTCGTATTTGGAGCAATTGGTTGCTCCAGTGATGACAGTGGTGACACAACTGGCGGAAGCGGTTCTGGTGCTTCACAAGCAACACAGAACGCTGACGGAACGACAACACTCAAAATTGAGGAAGAAGGAACGGGGTTTGTGAGTAGTACTTTCACAAAGTCAACAGATTTTCCAGGTTATTCTGGAGCAGGCTACTTAGATGGTGGAACAGCTGAAAACGGTAACATTGTTTACACTGTTTCTGCGGCAGAAGATATCAACGATGCCAAAATTGCTATTCATTATTTAGCCACAGAAGTTTCACGGGTAAGGGCGGCATTGGTTTCCGTAAATGGAACAGTTATTAATTCAACAAGCCCTCTTGCAATGACAACAGATGTAAAAGTCAAAAAAGATAAATGTACTTCAGAAAACTGGAAAAATACGGCATATTTAACAGGAGTTTCTCTCAGGAAAGGTTCAAATTCTATCATAGTAACCGGAGCACCAGATGGCAGCTATACAGCAGCTGGCGGAAGTTCGATAACAATTTCTGATCAAAAAGAGTATCTCAATTATGTTGATTACCTTATTGTAAACGGAAAAGGAATCACCTACGGAACAGATACAACAAAATATGTTTCATTCTCTTGTGCTTCTGAAAATACAACAGCAGGCTCAGTAACAAGCAGTGCATCTGGTTCAAATGTCGCAGAAAACACAGAAGTTACGCTCACCGCAACGGCAAATTCTGGCTGGGCGTTTGAGTGCTGGTCTGACGGTTCGGCTGAAAATCCTCACAAAGTCACAGTCTCGAAGAATACCGTCATGTTCGCTCACTTCATTCCGACTGGCTACACGGCACCTTCGGATTTGGTCGGCTATGCGACAATCACTACCGATTCCGGCGACAGCTACACAATCTCCGGCGGTGCAGGTGCTTCTTCTGCAAACACAATTACTATTTCATCAAGGGACGAGCTTGTTTCCAATGCGGCTCTTCTTTCTTCCGACGAGCCTAAAATCATCACAATCAGCGGAACGATTTCGACTGCCGGAAACGAAAATCCTCTTCTGAGCGAAAAATACACCGTCGGCTCGAACTCGACAATCTACGGTGACACCGCAAAGCAGGGACGATTGCAGAACATTGAATTCATCGTTGAAGGTGAAAATGTAATTATCCGCAATATGATGTTCGGCGAGGTAATCAGCTGGGACGGCTACACAAAGAGCGGTGCTGATGACGCACTTTCCCTGAACGGCGCCACACATGTCTGGGTTGACCACTGTGAATTCCAGTCTCACCTGACACCTCAGGATTTGGACGGAAATGAAATTACATCTAGTCATAATTATTACTCAACTGATTCTGATTGGGCAAAAGACTTCTATGACGGACTCCTTGACATCAAGAACGGCTCGACCTGGATTACAATCTCTAACTGCTATTTCCACGACCACTACAAAGCTTGTCTTTGTGCTTCTGGTGATGACGGCCCGGATAAAAACACAAGGACTGGTGCAACTGACAGTGACATGCGCGTGACTTTCTATCACAACCATTGGAAGAATATCAACGCACGAATGCCTCTTTTCCGCTATGGAACAGGCCATATCTATGACTGCTACTTCGACGCAGGCACTCAGAGCGATTCTGCAAGCTGTATCAATGTTCGCGCAGGAAGCAAGCTCTATATCGAAGGAAACAATTTTGCCAACTTCTCAAAAACAACAGGTTCTTCAGTCTCAAAAGGCTCGTACATCGTAGGATTCTTCTTTGCAGACACCAATAAAGCTTATGGAAATGTTTCCGGCTCATGGGTTTCAAAGAACAATAACACTGCAAATGATAGTGAAGGAAGCGTTTCTGCTCCGAAATATACCTACTCAGCTCCAGCAAGCTATCCAACATCTGCTCCAAGTGATGTCGGTGTAGGTAAACTCACCGCTAACGACTTACAGTAACTCATCACGCATATCTCACAAGGGGGGGCGTTACGGGGGTCTACCCCCGTAGAGGGGGTAGCGGAAAACGCGAAGCGGTTGGAGCGAGGGGGAGACTTCCCCCTCTTTTTGTTTCTAAGTATAGAATTATCTCAGAATCTGTGCTAATCTTTGTAATCTGTGGTTTCAACTTTATTCTGCTACCACAGACAGGAGTTAAAAAATGGATTCTGTAATGATTGCAAAAATCGCAGCATTCGTGCTTTACCTGGGCTTTATGATTTACATCGGCCTTCGTAATGCCAACAAAAACAACAGCTCGTCGGACTTCTTCCTTGGCGGGCGAAAAGTCGGACCTTGGGTCACGGCTCTCTCTGCAGAGGCTTCGGATTCTTCGGCATGGCTTTTGATGGGCTTGCCGGGCTTGTGCTATTTGGGCGGTGTTCGTGAGACTTTCTGGACTGCGCTCGGTCTTATCGTCGGCACTTACCTCAACTGGCTTTTCGTCGCAAAACCTCTCCGGAAATGCTCTATTTCTTTCGGTGACTCAATCACAATCCCGGAATTCTTCTCGAACCGGTTCAACGACAAATCACACATCCTTTCAATCGTTTCGGTCGTTCTGATTGTATTCTTCTTCACGATTTACACTGCTTCGGGCTTCGTTGCCTGTGCAAAACTCTTCAACTCTGTTTTCGGTCTTCCTTATCACGCAGGTCTTGCAATCGGTCTGGTCGTAATTTTGTGCTACACAATCACCGGCGGTTACACTGCCGTTTGTACCACTGACTTCGTTCAGGGAACATTGATTTTCGTAGCTTTCGTCATTTCTGCCGCAATCGCTGTTTTCGCTTTAGGCGGACCGGCTGAGGCAATCGCTCAGGTTCAGTCTTTCGATGCCCGGGCACTTGCAAACGATTTTGGCGAGAATATCCGCAAGGCTTTTGAAGGAAACGCTTCTTTCAAGGGAATGTCAATTATTTCTGCTCTGGCCTGGGGTCTTGGCTATTTCGGTATGCCTCACATCATCGTACGCTTCATGGGCATCCGCTCAAATGACGAGATTACAAAAGCACGCCGAATCGGCACCGTCTGGATGGTCATTTCTTATGTCGGAACTTTCCTGATTGGTACAATGGGAACGGCTTATCTTTTAAAACACGGTATTCTTTTGGGAACCGGAAGCGAAGAAATCGTTGTCAACGGCGTAACTCAGTTCGGTGACGCAGAGACAGTATTCAGTGCGACAATGCTTAAAATGTACCCTGCTTTCATCGGTGGAATCTTCCTCTGTGCAATTCTTGCCGCTTCAATGTCTACCGCTGATTCTCAGCTTCTCGCCGCTTCAAGCGCTATCGCTCAGGACATCTACAAAGGAATCATCAAAAAGGATGCTGACGAAATGACTGTTTTGAACGCAAGCCGATTCATGGTCTTCATCATCTCTTTAGTCGGTCTTTTGCTTTCACTCAACCCGAATTCTTCAATCTTCGGTCTCGTTTCTTACGCATGGGCTGGTTTCGGCGCTACTTTCGGACCTCTCGTTCTTCTCGCCCTTTACTGGCGAAAAACGACCGCAAAGGGTGCGATTGCTGGTCTTATCACGGGATTCATTGCCGTCGTTTTGTGGCACAATGTTCCTGGTAGCGTTCATCCGATTTTCGCTTTGTACGAAATCATTCCGGGCTTTGTAATCTGTCTTTTGTTCACTGTCGTAGTTTCACTTCTCGACAAGACTCAGGACGAGAAAATGCTGGAAACTTTCGATGCGTATAAGGCAATGAAAGACTAAAAAATACGAATGTCGAGGTTTGGGAATTATTAACCCTATCAAAAAACAGGCTTCCAGTCGTGAAAACAGCTTATCGAAACCGCAGGCTCGCCTGCTACACGCAGTTTGTGCTTGTAATTATATACATTTGCCGCTTACGCGGCAGCACAAACTGAGTGTTTTCGTAAGCCGTTCCACTCCTTCACGCCTGTTTTTTTCATTGTTTTACAACTTCAAACCTCGACATTCTTCTTATCAACATAGGAATCACAGTAAATATAATCACAAGAAGAATCATAATCAGGGCGTAGGCGTAGATTTCTGCGTAGTCGTTGAAATAGGCGCTTGAATAGACTGCTTTTCCTAGTGAGTTTTTTGTCTGCACTAGATATTCTGTCGTAACGATGATTTTAATTCCCATCCCAACCGCATTAATGTAAGCCTGTTTGATATAGCCCGCCATCAGGGGAAGATAGACTGAAAACAGGACCCTCAGCGAAAAATTAGTGTTAATCCGATAGACATCTATGAGTTCCCGGTCGATGTTAACGCAGCCCTCACAGGCGGCCTCGCTAAGCAGCGGGATAAGAATCATGCATGTGGCAATGTACGGAACTCGGCTATATTTCGTAAGAACCATGATTATGACCACAAGGACAATCATTGGAATCGAGCGAAGCATGACCATCAGCGGGGAAAGCAATTTCCGCACGAAGGGACACAAGCCTTCCAAAAGTCCAATGGAAACACCAATCACCGTGGAAAAAAGAAGGGAAACAAAAAGATGAATGAGGGTCGTAAAGATAAGGTGATAAGTGCGGGCGGTTCCAAGAAGTCGGAAAAACGCCCGTAAGATTTCAAGAACGCCCGGAAAGACAAGGGAATCGCCCTTCGCCATTCCGAGAAGTTGAATCACAAGCCCTACAAGAAGAAGCCCGAGACAAAAAATAACGGTATTTTTGAGCCTATTCCCCATAGTAGAAGTCGTCTGCAGGAATTGCGCCGCCATACTGTTTCAAATCGATTTGAGCGACAGTCTCTACCTGGAATTTCGCATCTTTTGCAGCCATGTAGCGGATTGCACAATTCGGAATGGCACTCTCAGCAACTTTCACATTCGGCAAAATCTCAAGCTCAACAGCTGCTTTTGAAATTGCAGGAACATCGCTCGTACATTTCGCACAAGATTCTTTTGCAAGCTCAAGATATTCCTTAACGGCCTCAGGGTGTTTTTCGACTGTCTCAGCCTTAACAAAAAGACCTGCCTGAGCGAAACCTTCAAATCCTGTGGCTTTTTTGTACAAGTCATTAAGTGAATAAGAAACGATTTTCGGATTTTTGATTTTTGCCGCCGTGAGGGCTGGCTCTGCCGTAAGAACGATAGCATTAGCGTCTGAAAGAAGAAGACTCTGTGTGTTCGCAGCCCCGGCAAGATAATTCACGCTCTTCGCAGCGATTTTGTTCTTTTCGAGGGCAGAAATCGCAAGCGATGCATTGATTGTATTCTCACCAAAAAGCGTAAGTTCAGATTTTTTTATGTCCTTGAGCTTGAAATTCTTTCTCTGTGATGCGAAATAAAGATTTCCCCAGGTGACGACGGCCGCAAGTTTGTAAGAAGATTTGCCCATTTTGTAGAGCTTTGCGCCGGCATTTATCGGAGCGATGATGAAATCTGCCTTTCCAGAAGCAAATTCAGCGGCGATTGTGTCTGCCGCAACATAAGTGTAATTCTCAGGATTTTTTTGAGCGAGGGAAGCAAGCGCAAGGGCCGGTGCTCCGTTCGGTGACGAAACTTTGATTGTGTATTCTTCCGCAAAAAGCGAAGCCGCAAACAAAATTGAAGAAATAAGAAGTGTGAATATTTTTTTCATAATGAAGAAATCATAAACTTAGTAAATTGTCGGGTCAAGTGATTAGGGATGAGGGGCGAAGCCTCGCCCCTAGGCTCAACTAAAGTTTCGCCATACCCCACTCTCCTAGGGGTAAACCCCTAAAACCCCTATTTCCTTGTTACGCCTTCGCCGTAGATTGTCTTCCAGTCGTCCCGCATTGAGACCGGAATCCAGCTGTTCTCGGCAGAAGCCTGCTTCATTTTGTCGGCTTTTTCCATGTTTCCGTACTCACGGACAAGGTCGTCGCACATCAGCATAAACGCAAGTGATTTGTATTTGTTGTTGTTAATTGAGTAATTGAGCATGCTTGCATCTGTTCCGCTGTTACCGAATGCAAGAACCGGTTTTTTGCCGATTTCACGAACAATAGTAACGACTTTGTTCATCTGAAGATTCTTTACGATGCTCTGACCGCCCAAAATAAGCTCGTCTCCAGCCATGAATGTGTAAGAAAGGCCGTCTT
>JAEEGL013453675.1_pt1 | contig 13032 bp, 11 predicted proteins | sample 9134231 | NCBI WGS metagenome assembly JAEEGL01 (sample SAMN16246548, study PRJNA631951) | gut metagenome | biome: gut microbiome; feature: rumen; material: fiber-attached | host: Bos | place: Iran: Karaj | collected 2018-10 | reverse complement strand
TATCATGATAATCTACACATTTGTCGGGTACTTCACGGGCAATACCGTTCAGGGATGGGCAAGTACCAGCTCCATCATCTGCTTCCTCTGCGGAGTCCAGATCCTGAGCCTCGGTGTCATCGGCGAATATATCGGTAAGATCTATCTGGAGACAAAGGGACGTCCCAGATATATTATAAGCGAAAGAACATACAGCGACACAAGTGACCATTGATGGTCTTGTGGACTGAATTAGAATGATATCTGCCTATATTCCCGGTCTCGATAAGACGAATGAAAAACGCATAATGTATTATGATTTGCTCCGAGTTATAAGCTTTAGCTTAGTAACATTTTATCATATGGTAATACAGTAGTGTGCGTGTGGGGTAATTCAAGAGTGTGACGTTGCTTGTTTTTTGGAAACTCCCAACATGCACATAGCATGGCTGGGTGTTGCCACTTTCTTTATGCTATCGGGTGCTTGTTTGACTATTAGTACTGAGACTAAGTTTGATCTGAAATCATATTTCAAAAAGCGCTTCACCCATATTCTTATTCCTTTTTATGTGACAAATGGCATATATTGGTTATTCTATGCAATTACGCATGGTCGCTTATGGGTTACTGATGTTCCAACATGGAGAATTACGTTTACATTACTGGGAGTGGACGAATGGTTATCCATGCATGGTATTAGAACATTCTCATCCGGTATAGGTGAGTGGTTTCTGGGAGAAATAGTAATTCTATATTTGTTGTTTCAAATATTGCGATGGAGCATGCGTAAGTGTCCCAAGCTATTCTTTACACTGTGTCTCGCAATCTACGGCCTTACGGTATTACTATTTAAGAGAGAAATCCCACATTTTTCGCTTAACTAATCCTAAAAGAATTTGAGTTTATAGTCGGCATGTATATTGGAAAATATCACAAAGTCTTCCCTAATCAGTTATTGTTTGTTTCTTTTCCAATCGATTTACTTTTTGTACTTGATCACAAAATAGCCTTGCCAATAAATAAAGCTGTTATGATTACAGGGGTTACATTGGCGTTTTGGATATCTGTATCTTTTCTGGAGGGATATCTTAGAACCCATCCGTTGCCGATCCTTCGGTTCATCAGTGGTTTATCTTATGAACTCTTTTAGACGCATCATGTTGTAATATATTAGATTACTCCTCGGATGGCTCCGCATATACGAGGCATCATTGGGATTATAGTTTTGTTTGGAATTGTTAATAACGTTTATCTTGGCAATGGTAATCAGATGGTTATCGTGTTGGATTGAAGTGCGCATGAAAAAAGTAAATTAACCATAAGTAATCTGCTAAGATGACATATGTTATAATATAACGATTACAAGCAAGGAAGTCTTATTGATACATGTTCAAATATGATTTTGATGTGGATCTTTCCACTGATACATCGACAGGGAAGATAATCGACAAGTTGTCTTCTGGTATGACTATATTGGAATTCGGCTGCGGTAGTGGTCGAATGACTAAGTATATGCATGATGAACTGCAGTGTCACGTGTACATAGCAGAGTATGATAAGGAAGCATTCGATGTAGCTTTACAGTATGCCGAAGACGGCATCTGTGAAGACATACAGCAGTTTGGTTGGTTTGAGAGATTCAAGGATATTAAGTTTGATTGTATTCTCTTTGTAGATGTTCTAGAACATCTAATTCAGTGTGAATCTGTTTTATCCAAGGCCAAAGAATTGCTTAGTTCAGATGGACATATCTATATATCCATTCCAAACGTGACCCATAATGATATTATAATCAAGGCTACCAATGACCATTTTGACTACACTGCTACTGGATTATTGGATAATACCCATGTTCACTTCTGGGGATTGGAGAATATACCTTCATTTATTGAGAAATGTGGTCTTAATTTGGATCTTGTTGAAGCTACGTATGCATTAACGGGTTCAACGGAGCAGTTTAGCGGGCAATTGAATGAGGTGCCTGCCCCTATATTGAATCAGCTAAAGTCGAGGTTGTGTGGGGAGGTGTATCAATTCATATTATCGCTTTCACACAAAGTGGTAGATGATGCTAAACCTAAGTATGATATTCTCAAACCTACTAATAGTGTAACGATATACTATGACCAAGGTAGCGGTTTTTCCGAACAGAATACTATTATGATTCAGGCCGATTCGGCATTTCCTTGCAGTTATCACGTGGATGCCACACTAGAGCTTCCAGTTGATACTGTTAGACTTAGGATCGATCCGATTGAACAACAAAATTGTATTATGAACAATGCTAAGTTTGTACAAGGTTGCAAGGAGCTAGTGCCTGTATTTGCAAATTCTGTTGAACTAAGTGATGGAGTTTTGCTAGTAAGTGATGATCCATACTTAACCGTTGAAGGAGTAGAGTCGAATATCCCAATCTCAATGTCGTTTGATATCATCTTGATTGGCAACCAGTATGAAACTATGGTCTGTCAGGATGCCATTAGTTCGCATCGTCGTATAGCAGAATTGGCATCGGATCTTGATCAGCGTGATAGTCAGATCGTTACTCTAACTGGAGAAATCAAGAAGTTGGATCAATATGTATCGGAGTTAAAATCTGATTACGACAGTACAATCGAAAACATCAACAAGGAGCACGATAAGTATACACTAGCTCTAAGATCAGATTATGATGAAATTCTTGCGAAACAACATGAGTATCAGCAGTATACTGAAATGGTTTTGGGGTCTTATCGTACTTTGGTCGATGTTAAAGATTTGACGATTTTGGAAAAAGAAAAAGATATTAGCAGGCTCAATTCACAAATTGTCGAGTTGAATTCTTGTGCAGAAGAATTAAGAGTGGAACGCGATGCTTTGAGTCAGCGCTTGGAAAAGACTTTAGAGAGAAGAGTTAAAAGGTTTTTCAGGCGTGCCAAGAATTATCTGAAGAAAAAACTGAAACTGAATCGTGCCTGATGGAGGGGCGTAATGACTAAGAAAAGGAAGCTTGCTTCAACAATAATCATATCTGTTGTTGCACTTATCATTATATTTGTATTTGTTCGTGTGAATCGAGACGATGCACCGATCACATTTGGGATACTGTGTGCAGCACCTTTGATGCTCGCAGTATACTGTTTATCTAATATAGAGACTTTGTTTCGTGTTCCTTTGGAACTGTACAGGGGACGCGATACATTCCTGGCACTTGTGAAGAATGATTTCCAGGCCAGATTTGCAGGTAATATTTTTGGCGTATTCTGGGCGTTTGTAAACCCCATAATAACGATGGTACTCTATTGGTTCGTATTCCAGGTAGGTCTTAAGTCAGGAAATACCGGTGATTATCCGTTCATTTTATTCCTGATGTCAGGTCTTGTTCCTTGGTTTTATTATTCTGAAGCTTTGATGGGGGCAACTTCATCTCTGTTAGAGTACAGTTATCTTGTTAAGAAGATGGTTTTTAACGTCGGGATACTTCCCGTAATTAAGGTTTGTTCGGCATTGATAGTCCATCTTTGCTTTTTGACGTTTACACTAATTATAGCTACTTGCTATGGATTTCATCCCTGCCTCTACACCATACAGTTAATCTATTATATTGCCTGTATGGCGATTCTGGTCCTTGGTTTTGCATATTTTACTGCTGCGTGTACGGCTTTCTTCAGAGATATGACCCAGATTGTGAATATCATTCAGATGATCGGCGTATGGGCAACTCCGATCATGTGGGATGCAAAAGATAGATTGCCTGGAATTTGGGCTACGGTGTTTAAGCTTAACCCCGTATACTACATAGTAGATGGGTTTAGGGATTCGATTTGCGCACATACTTGGTTTTGGGAGAAACCTATATGGACCGTATATTTCTGGGTGTTCATTGTAGCGCAGTATATTTTCGGCGTTAAGTTCTTTAATAGATTGAAGGTCCATTTCTCCGATGTTCTCTGATTAAGGTGTATATATGAGCGAAGTAATAACAGTTAGTCACGTAAAAAAAATATATAAAATATACGATTCTCCTATGGACAGGTTCAAGGAATCTGTCGGGTGGGGAGGTAAGGATAAGAGCTACTATAAGGAATACCATGCACTGGATGATGTCTCATTTAGCGTCAACAAGGGAGAGATAGTCGGTGTTATCGGGAGAAACGGTTCCGGTAAATCTACGATTTTGAAGATCTTGACAGGTGTACTTAATCATAATGAAGGTGAAGTCAAGGTAAATGGCAAGGTTGCTGCTCTTCTAGAGCTCGGTGCCGGATTTAATATGGAATATACCGGACGCAAGAATATTTATCTAAATGCCACGATGATGCATATGAGCAAGGACGAGATAGAGAAGAAGATTCCCGAGATACTCGCTTTTGCTGATATAGGTGATTATATTGACCAGCCCGTTAAGACATATTCAAGCGGTATGTTCGTTCGTCTTGCCTTTGCTGTGGCTATAAATGTTGACCCTGATATCCTGATAGTCGACGAGGCTTTGGCCGTAGGTGATGTCAGGTTCCAACTCAAGTGTATGGATAAGTTCATGGAATTTATCGATGCTGGTAAGACGATACTATTTGTTACACACGATGTAAACTCCGTAAAGAGGTTCTGTAACAGGGCTATATGGCTTAATCAGGGTAAGCTCATTATGGATGGTAATACTGATGAAGTTACAGACAAGTATCTTGATTTCCTTAAGAGCGAGCTTCCGATGGATGAGTTCATGGCTCAGCAGGCTACAACTGATATCAGTAAGGAAGAAGCCATGGCAGAAGAGGAGCATGATGTATCAGATATAGATATCGTTAAGATCAACGATCTTAAAGTCTATGACACCTCTGGTAAGGAGATAAGTGATATAGAGCACGGCAGCAAGGTTACCCTTCGCGTCAGCTATTTGGTATCTGATGAATCAATAGATGAAGCTGTGCTGGGGGTAGCTATTCGAAGAATAGATAATGAGTACATATGTGGCATTAACACCAAGCTCGATAATGTCAAAATCCCCTGGAAGAAGGGATACAACTCTGTCATCTTACAATACGAGAATTTTAACCTCATTGGAGGAGAATACTATTTCGATGTCGGAATATTCGAGAAGACGGGTATCGTAAACATTGATTATAGAGCTAAGATCAAGACATTCTTCGTAAAGATGGATTATGTTGGTGAAGGTGTTGTGATTTTGGACCATACTTGGAAAGCATAAGGTTGTTAGTATGAATAACGCAATTGAAGAATTGTTGAAAAATCAGGATTATCATTTAGAGTCATCTTCTCAGTTGGTGGATTATCAGAGATGGATGAGGAATCATGCTGATTATTCTATAGATAAACTAGAGTATAATCCGCTCATTTCGGTAGTAGTCCCTGTGTACAATACTGCAGAGGATCAGCTTAGAGCTGCGATTGAATCTGTTCTTGCGCAGACCTATGATCAGTATGAGCTTATCCTTGTTGACGATCATTCAACTTGGGACTGCATCGTACCTATCCTTAAAAGTTATGAATCCGACCCTCACGTTAAGGTCATTCTTCGCGAGACGAATGGTAATATCTCTGAAGCTACTAATACAGGTATTAATGTTGCTAATGGTGACTTTCTGGCTTTTATGGATTGTGATGATACCCTTGCGCCTAATGCTCTGTACGAAGTCGCAAAACTCCTTAATGAGAATTCTGAGCTTGATTTTATATACTCGGACGAAGATAAATTAACTGAGGATGGTAAGGTGAGGCATATGCCTTTCTTTAAGCCCAGTTGGTCACCCAATTTATTTTGGTCTTTGAATTATACTAATCACCTTTCTGTCTACAGAATGGATATAGTTCGTAAGGTCGGAGGGCTTCGTACTGAATATAACGGTTCTCAGGATTATGATTTTGTTCTTCGTTTTATGGAACATACATCCAATTCAAGAGTTGGACATATTCCCAAAATCCTTTACCACTGGAGAGAGAGAAAAGAATCTGTAGCTTTTGAAATCGGTGCCAAAAACTACGCTACAGATGCAGCGGAAAGGGCAAAGCTTGACGCTTTGAGGCGTCGGGGGATAGAGGGAAGAACTGAGTTTATCAAGGAGAATTCCCAGTATAGAGTGGTATTTGATCCTACAGGGTATCCGCTTATAAGTATCGTAATACCGTCTAAGGATCAGCCCGAGATATTAAAGCAGTGTATCGATTCGATTAGAGATCTTACGGACTATCCCAATTATGAAATCATAGTTGTAGATAACGGAAGCAACGATGAGAATCATGCCATGATTGAAGAATACCTTAGATCTCGTGAGTGTACGTACCTTTATGGTACATATGTATTTAACTTTTCCTTTATGTGCAATAAGGGCGCTGCAGAAGCAAAGGGCGAGTATATTTTATTCCTTAATGATGATATCGAGATCATTCAGAAGGATTGGCTCTCCAGAATGGTTGGTCAGGCAATTCAACCTGATGTTGGAACAGTAGGAGCTAAGCTCTACTATCCGAATTCTACGATGATCCAACATGCGGGGGTCTTCTGTTCTCCGGACGGTCCTGACCATGAGTTTAAACTACTTGATGATAAGGATGTTCTTTATTTTGGCATGAACTATAATAACGCTGATTGTAGTGCTGTAACCGGTGCTTGTCTGCTTATAGAGACTAAGCTCTTTAACGAAATCGGTAAATTTGATGAGACTTTCCCTGTAGCATATAACGACGTGGATCTTTGCTTCAGAGTAGTTGAACACGGACGTTATAATGTAATAAGACAGGATGTCATAGCTTACCATCATGAATCCTTGAGTCGAGGCAATGATCATATTGATGAAGCTAAGTTCTTAAGGTTGTCTCAGGAACTTATCAGGCTTTTTGGTATTCATCCGCAGTTTAAGCATTTCGACCCATGTCTTAATCCTAATTTTAAAAGGTTCGCAGGATTTGGAATTGAGTATAATGATAATGTTGATGCAGTCTCCGAGTATCGTGAAGTAGGAGCCTTACCATTGACATATGGAAATATTGATTCAATTTTAAATATTGAGCAGATAGTGATTTCCGGATGGTCTTTTATTCCTGACATGGATAATCTTTCCTGTTCCAGATATCTTCTTATCGAAGACCCCTATGGCAGGATGTACACAGCGCCTGTTTGCAGTGTAAGACGTCAGGATGTTGAGGAGAATTTGGATAATAGAATCGAGACATATATGTGCGGTTTTGAATGTAGATTGGATCGAAATGTTATCCATAATGACATCGTCCCATACAAATATGGCATATTAATGGTAGATGTTGAAGGCAAAAGTTACATTTATTGGAATCAAACTTCTACGAATCCCCAGAGGAATGCTCCTTTAAGAGTCCGTAAGAGATATTGTAAGTTCGATGAAGTAAATGACTATGAATTCAAACCTTGTGTTCTACCGGTGAGACATTGTGAGGATACCCTTCAAAGGGATGACAATGGTATTTATATCAAGGGTTGGGGGTTCATTAATGAAGATGAACACTTCAGGTACAATAAGTCTGTTATGCTTGTAGATGAAGGTTCTGCCCGCGAATTCGAGATCAATGAGGAAGAAAGATCTGATGTTGCTCTGGCTATTCCCGAACGCAAGTTCATCTGTAAGACGGGATATGAGTGCCGTATATCAGACACCTTGCTGGATCCTGATGTGACATATAAGGCATATCTTCGATTCAGGAATTGTTTTGATAAGTCTGATATCAATGATGTAGAGATTGGAACTATTTGATGATGAATGTAACTATTGTAATACCTGTATATGCCGATTGGAGTTCTCTCGAGGTCTGTATCGAGTCCTTGAAGAAGTATCTGCCTTCCGGTCATAACGTACTGTTAGTCAACGATTGCGGACCTGAGGCAGACTCACTCGAGGCGAATATCCGTTCTGCCATCGCAGGACTTGATAACTTCAGATATGAGAGAAATCCCCAAAATCTCGGATTCTCCGGGACGTGCAACAGAGCCGTAAATGAGCTCGATAAGACGGATAACGATATCCTGCTCCTTAATTCCGATACGGCTGTAACGGAAGGATTTCTGGATGAGATGCTCTCCGTTCTGTATCTTACAGAGAAGCACGGTGCTGTTGTCCCCAGGAGCAATGCGGCAACAATATATACTGTTCCTTTCGTTAAAGATGCATCTCATGATCTGACTCCTGAGGAGAGCTATAAGGTATTTACAAAAGTTAAGGATCTTCTTCCTAGATATAACGTGATGCCTACAGGTGTGGGTTTTGCTCTTTTGATCAAGAGAAGGATCATCCGCCAGTATGGTCTGTTCGATGAGATCTTTAATCCCGGATACGATGAAGAGAATGATTTCTGCATGAGGATCAATCAGCTGGGATTTAGTATCGTATCTGCGAACAGAGCATTTGTTTATCACTATGAGTCCAAGAGCTTCGGTTCCGGTAAGAGTAAGCTTCAGGAAGAACACGAGAAGATTCTCCTGGAGAGATATCCTTTCTACCCTTCTACTGTTCAGTTCTATCAGAACAGCCTGATGAATCCTGCCGAGTTCTTCAGTGATCTTATCGGAGAACTTTATCCTAAGAAGAGGGTACTTCTTGATCTGTTCGAGGTTCCGAGCGCATATAACGGCACTGCCAAGTTCGGACTCGCGTTTATAGAGAGCTTTACGCGTCTTTATGGTTCAAAGTACGATATCAGTATCCTGATCAATAAAGAAGCCGATGAATTCCACGGGCTCAGCAGTAAGTATAAGAATGTGCTTCATCCCGATAATGTTCATGGATCGTTCGATATCGCTTATGTACCTTCACAGTTCTTCCACAAGGAGCATCTGCAGCTCATCTTCAAGCACTGTCTTCGTTATGTATTCTGCATGCAGGATATAATAGCTCTTCGCTGTCAGTATTTAAGTGTCAACGATTCCATGAAGTATAAGCTCTTCCGCGAGTCTATACGTTATGCAGACGGTATAGTTTTTATAAGTACGTTCTCTGAAGAGGATTCAGTTCAGTTCTTCCCCAGGGAATATGCATTGAACCCTACAATGGTAAGGTCAGTCATATACCACGGGCGCTTTAGAGATAATGAGCTTCCCTTTGATGACAGCGTCAAGCTTCCGTTTGAGAAGTATATAGTTGTTATGGGCAATCAGTATAAGCATAAGAATCTGCAGAACACCTTGCCTGCCATGAAGGCATCCAAGCATAACTACGTGATAATCGGAAGCCCGTACGACGGTAAGATTGCCGATAACATCCACGGCTACAGCTCAGGATATCTGTCTGATGAATTCATCAGGACGATCTTCAAGAACTGCTCAGGATTGCTGTTCCCCAGTGAATATGAAGGATTCGGACTTCCGATCCTCACGGCGGCAGACTATGCAAAGGGTATAGTCCTTAAGGATAATTCTTTGAACAGGGAACTGAAGGCTGCATTTGATCCTTCCGGTGAGTATATCTTCCCGTTCTCCGAGTCATCTGAGATCGAAGCTTTGCTCGATAAGGTGGTTGAGCTGAAGATCGATAAGACTCCTGATGAGATCTGCAACAGATCCTGGGATGATGTAGCTTCCGATGTGGATAAGATGCTTTGTGAGACAATGGATACTCCTATAGTTGCAGATCGTCTGTTCGATCGTTGGGAAGCAGCTGATTCATTAGGGGTTCCCTGTACAGGCGGTAATCCGATCCCGGCAAAGATGAAGAGCCTCGGTCTTAATAAGAACCTGGTTCGCCTGATCAAGAAGTGTCCGCCGCTTTATAAGTTCCTGAATAAGATCAAGAAGCGGATCGTAAGTTAAATGGTGAATAACGCTACCCTTAACCAGTGTTTTGTCACCGAGTATCACCAGAGCTTAATCTGCTAACGGAGTTACTTCATTCCGAAGCAAACAGAAATAAGATTAGGAAAAATATAGCGATGGATGATCGGATTACGATTGTGGATGCCGAAACAAAGGTTCGGTTTTCTGCAAAATCTTCTGGTAGACTGGAGCGAATACAATTCTAATGTACTCTACACGCTGTATCCTTGCGACCATTGAACGGATAAACTATCGTGCGGTTAGTTATCGAAATGGTAGTTCACTGTTCAGCGGATATCAATTGCATAATGGTCATTATTAGAGCATAAAACGCAAAGGATAAAGCAAGGAGATATTGTATAAACTATGTTTCATCTGTTTCGTTTACGGATAATTCCATATTTATTTGAGCCATTCGCTGACCAACGGATCGATTAACAATCAAGGTATTATAATCATTGAGATTAACTTCTTTGATGTGTTTGATGAAATTTGAAAAGCCCAAATCAGCAATTAGTTTTCCTATTAGTTCATCTGCAAAAGAAGAACTCAACATGCTGCAAATTCCGCTAAAACAGTACACCGATTGGTCAAGTCCATAGTTGTGTTAGCGCCCGGTGATGTCAGCCACTCCAGTGCTCGCCGATTTTAACCAATTTCAGCACATGTAAAATCGCCAACACATCAGCTGATAATAGATTTTGTTTATTTGTTCTTGTTGGTCGCCGTAGTTATGGAGTATGTCTCCAATCCTTTGCCGCGATAACTGTCGCCCTTAATCACGTAGACTAAGAAGCAGTTCCTTATCCCTAAGAATTTTGCTCACGGATTCCTGGTATTGTCCGATGAGGCTGAATTCTGCTATAAGTGCGATGACTTCTACCCCCCTAACGATGAAGGCGGTGTTACAAAAACGCTTGACCACTACATTGAGCCCTAAGGATCAGGAGTGGGGCGGAATAGACAGTCTCTGAATCAGTGTATATATAGCCGAGAACTATTGAAGATTAAATTACTGAATCTCCAATGTTTCTCGCGAATTCAAAATGCCCGTCACTCCAAGTAACGTAATTGGAATAATTGCTTCCGCCATAGAATTTTATTCCGTCTATTCTGTTCATTATGCAACATTGAGTGACGAAGTTAGGGATAAGATACACTCTTGGTCTTATGTCGGTGGATCCGTTTAAGGGCATTCGCAGAAATTTAAAGAACGCATCTAACCTTCGCATGCTTGGGGCGGAAAGGTCAAGAATGTTAACCGGATTTCTTGCTGAGATCATCATTGTCTGAATTACCGATCGTGGCGGATTATGCTTGTATACTTGTTTTCTTATTTCTGACACAGAACCATCTAAGGTATCGGTAAAATAGAAATGAGCGTGTCCCACTTTATTATATCTACCATACGCAGTGAGACCGTATGGCGCGTCCAACATTTGTTGCCAAACATAAGGTGGCTCGTTTATGTTACGCGGGCGAGAATGATAATAATATTCTTTGCCGAGTGATATCATTTTTTGTGTGTCTTGTATTGCTTGCTTGATCTTTTGTCCGGTCGGATCTTGTACTTCCCAAGTAGGAGCTTTGTCCAAAAGGAACATAAAATCAATTAATTCATCTTCAGAGAAGCGTTTTGTATTATCTATTGCTTCCAATAGATTTACGGCAGAACATATTGCGTTTAATTCACTGACATCTATCTCGATGTCTCCCTTGAAGAATGCTCTTTCGTTGTGCTTGTATTCAATATTCTTGTTGCCGGCAAGTTGATTGGCGCTTCCAACATTGAATTTGTTGATAACTGTTGCGAAGCCCTGCGGATACGAGAGTTTATCTTGTACGGCTTTGATTATTGTTGAAGTCTTTATGAAAGAATAATCAGACATGGATATCCGAGGGGCATCTAAAGTTTTTTGAATAGCGTCTACACACGCGGTGATATCAAGTGACCCAAATGATCTTGCGACTTTTTCGATCATACAAGAATCATATAATGCTGATGCTATGGATAGTGATGTTTGAATCTCTATCATTGAATTTATAAGTGTTGATGGAATCGATGAAAGTGCCTCGATATTTTGATATTGCTTAGACAGCATTTGAGAAATAGTGTTATATGCCTCTACACTGTCATATAGTTTTGTCGGCATCGAACTAACGAGGTTAATTGATTCCCTCATAGCGTTCAGATTAATACTTTCAATTAAGCGTATGCTAGGTTTATCAAGGTGTCCTGCTAAATCATATAGTGTAATATCCGATATTCCGTTATCACTCATAATATCTTCCTCGAGGTTTATATATAATTTAATTTTATCATGATAATGGGGAATTAACTTATGATTGATGTAGAGTTTAATTGTAATCGTGATATTATCGATCTGCTTGCGTATCAGGTTGTATTTTGACATCGATGGCATCCTAAGGTATCGAACGAAGTGATGCCTTAGGATGTCACCGATGGATACCAAGTGGTAGCGCGGTCAGTGTTTTTCTTTTTTGTATCTGTGAATACCCTTCGTCTCTGTGTTATCCTTTGTTTATAGAAACTCTCTGGGAGGTGCGCTATGGCAGAATTGGATCCTAAGGCAATGTATAAGCTTTCTTACGGGCTCTTTGTGTTGACGACTAAGCTTGGTGATAAGGTAAACGGATGTATCACGAACACCGGTATACAGGTGACAAGTTCTCCGAACAGAATCGCATTTGCGGTCAATAAGGCTAATCTTACGCACGATATGCTGCTTGAATCAGGAGTGTTTAATCTGTCTGTAATAAGTGAGTCTGCACCTTTCTCATTGTTTGAGAGGTTCGGGTTTCAGTCGGGAAGATCTGTAGATAAGTTCGCGGGATTTGAGAGTTATGAATTGGATTCGGTTGGTATCCCATATATCCTTGAAGGTACCAATTCTTATATTTCCGGTTCCGTGTATCAGACGGTGGATCTCGGAAGCCATACATTATTTATCTGCGATGTAACGGGTTCCTATAGTTTGTCTTCTTCTCCGTCTGCTACTTATTCGTATTATCAGTCGAATATAAAGCCCAAGCCTTCTTCTTTTGCTGTAGGAGATTCTGTAGGATCTCTGGAGAAGACTTCCCGTACAGTATGGAGATGCACTGTCTGCGGATACGAGTGGGAGGGAGAAGAGCTTCCCGATGACTTCGTATGCCCCTGGTGCAAGCACCCTAAGGCAGATTTTGAGAAGATCACCGTGTGAGGACATACTCTCCTATTTTATTGACATATTCCCCCTGATGAGTGAATAATAGTCGAT
>JAEEGL012306367.1_pt1 | contig 13032 bp, 6 predicted proteins | sample 9134231 | NCBI WGS metagenome assembly JAEEGL01 (sample SAMN16246548, study PRJNA631951) | gut metagenome | biome: gut microbiome; feature: rumen; material: fiber-attached | host: Bos | place: Iran: Karaj | collected 2018-10 | reverse complement strand
CCCAGCGGTTGGAGAAACTCAAGCAAATCAAGTCTGCCTGTTTAGACAATATGTTTGTATAATAACATTTTGAAAAAGCAACAGGGAAAGATGAAATAATATTTCGAAGTAATATTTTTGTAACGGCAAATAGCATTCAAAAAATCGAAAAATTGAAGAAAAATTTGCCGTTATCGGCAAAAATATGTATCTTTGACTCAAATTCAGTCAAAACTTGCCGATAGAATGGAATACATTTCAGTAAAGCAGTTTGCCGAGAAATATGGCATCAGCGAGCGCACGGCACGCAACTACTGTGCTGCCGGCAAAATCACAGGTGCATTCCTCATGGGTAAAACCTGGAATATTCCCGCCGATGCACTGTTGCCTGTAAAGAAAAAAAAGATGTCACCCCTTCTTTCGAGATTGAGAGAAGAGAAGGACAGCCGACTAAAAGGAGGCATCTATCATCGCACTCAGATAGAACTGACTTACAACTCGAACCACATCGAGGGAAGCCGTCTGACTAAGGAACAAACACGCTATATCTTCGAGACCAACACATTGGGCGTAACAACCGAAAACACACGCATCGACGACATCATGGAGACGGTCAACCACTTCCGCTGCATCGACTATATCATCGACCACGCCACAGACAAGATGACGGAGGCGCATATCAAACAGCTGCACCGCATACTGAAGAGCAACACTTCCGACAGCCAGAAATCATGGTTTGCCGTAGGTGATTACAAACGTCTGGCCAACGAAGTCGGTGGAATGGATACAACACTGCCCGAAGAAGTACACCAAAGGATGAAGGAGCTGCTCAGCCGGTATCACGCCATCAAGGCCACCACCTTCGACGATATCCTGAACTTTCATGTCTGTTTTGAGCGCATACACCCTTTTCAGGACGGCAACGGACGTATAGGCCGATTACTGATGTTCTGGCAGTGTCTGCAATGTGCCATTGTTCCATTCATCATTACCGAAGACCTGCGTCTTTTCTATTACCGGGGCATACAGGAATGGGGGCATATCAACGGTTATCTGCATGACACTTGCCTCACTGCCCAAAATCTGTTCAAGGTATCGCTCGACTATTTCAAGATAAAGTATTAACTCATATTTCGCATTCGTTTTATAAACCTAATATTTTTGTACACCATGCCAGTAGATGTCTTAATCCGGCCCTTCCTTAAGGAACTTGACTTCGAGAAAGCACTTGCCGACTTCCTGCCTCAACATGGATGGGAGCCCAGCGTCATCATGAACCCCACAGAGGAAATACTCATCAAAAACTGGGCAGCCATCATCTACAACAACAACCGTGACATGAACCGCCTGGGCGACTTCCCCCTGACCGACACCGAGATGCAGCAGGTCATGGCGCAGGTGGATGCCTTGAGGAACCCCTACGAGGTGAACAAGTTCATCAACGGCGGTCAGGTGATGATCAGGCGCGACAACGCCGACGACAAAATCAACTTTGGCAAGGAGGTCTATCTCACCATCTTCAACGCCCGGGAGATACGTGCCGGACAAAGCGTGTATCAGATTGTCCGTCAGCCGAAGTTCCAGACCAAGCATCCTCTTGGCACCACCCGCCGTGGCGACGTGATGCTGCTCATCAACGGCATGCCTGTTGTTCATATCGAACTGAAACGGAGTGGGGTGGATGTGACCCAGGCGGTGAACCAAATCAAGAAGTATGCCCATGAGGGCATCTTCTCGCACGGCATCTTCTCGCTGGTGCAGATATTTGTGGCCATGACCCCGGAGAAGACGCTCTACTTTGCCAATCCGGGTGCATCGGAGAAATACTCACCGAGTTTCTACTTCCATTGGGCTGACTTCAACAACGAGGAGATTCACGACTGGAAGCGTATCGCCGCCAACCTGCTGTCTATCCCCATGGCTCACCAGATGGTGGGTTACTACACCATCGCCGACGACAAGGACGAGACGCTGAAGGTGCTTCGCAGTTACCAGTACTTTGCCACCACGAAGATTTGGGAGCGGGTGCGTGAGACCAACTGGGACGACCATTATCATAAGGGGGGCTATATCTGGCACACCACTGGCTCGGGCAAGACGATGACTTCGTTCAAGTCGGCACAGCTCATCGCCAAGGCCAACGATGCCGACAAGGTGGTCTTCCTGCTCGACCGTATCGAACTGAGCACTCAGTCGGCCGACGAATACCGGGGCTTCGCCAATGCCGACGACAACGTGCTCGACACGGAAGATACGAGAAACTTGATTCGTGTGCTGGAAAGCGACAGCAAGGATGAGTGTCTCATCGTGACATCTATCCAGAAAATGAGCCGCATCAACAGCGGCAGCAACGTACCGCAGTCTACCATCGACCGCATCAACAAGAAGCGTGTGGTATTCATCGTAGACGAGTGCCACAGAAGCGTGACGGGGTCGGGAAGAGACAGCGGCAGCGGCATGTTGCTCACCATCAAGAACACCTTCCCGCGCGCCGTCCTCTTCGGATTCACAGGCACACCCATTTTCCAAGAGAACGCTCATGGAGAAATGACCACTGAGGTCATATTTGGCGACATGCTCCACAAATACACCCTTGCCAGCGGTATCCCCGACAAAAACGTACTGGGCTTCGACCTCTATCGTGAGGAAACCTTCAAGGAGCAGGAGATACGTGAGGCGGTTGCCTTGCGTGCTGTCGAGGCTGAGTCGTTCGAGGAGATTGAGAAAGACAAGGAGAAGGTGGAGATGTACAACAAAATCATGAACGACACCGACATCCTGAAGATAGAGGACGAAGCAAAATCTCTCTATGTCAGTGAGCAGCACCATCTGGCCGTGATGAACAAGATTGTAGAGGAACGCCCCATGCTCAGCCATAACGGCAAGTTCCACGCCATCCTTGCCACCAAGAACATCCCTGAGGCGATTGAGTATTATCGTCTGTTCAAGGAGCATTTCCCTGAGTACAATGTGACAGCCATCTTTGACGACTCCATCGACAACAATGGCGGTGCGACATACAAGGAAGATGCCATCCTTGAAATGCTTGATGACTACAACAGAAAGTTTGGCACTACATTCCAGCAGTCTACCTATGCAAAATACAAAAAGGACGTGGCAAAACGACTGGCCCACAAGATGCCTTACCAGCGTTTGGAGAAGGACAAGCAGTTGGATATGCTCATCGTGGTGACGCAGATGCTCACCGGCTACGACTCAAAATGGGTGAACACGCTGTATGTGGACAAACTGATGCAGTATGTGGATGTGATACAGGCTTTCTCGCGCACCAACCGTCTGTTCGGTCCTGAAAAACCTTTTGGCATCATCAAATATTTCACGCGGCCCAACCGGATGGAAAAGAACATCGATGATGCCCTGGCGCTCTATGTAGACCAGCCTTTGTTGGTATTTACCGATAAACTGGAGGCCAACCTTGAGAAAATCAACCAGTCTTTCCTTGTCATCGACCAACTCTTCAAGGCTGAGGGTATCGAATATTATGCAGCATTGCCACAGGCTGAGGCCTCGAAGAAAAAGTTTGCCAAGGAGTTCTGCGAAATGACGAAGCGGCTGGAAGCGGCGAAGATGCAGGGCTTCTTATGGGAGAAAAACGAGTATGAGTTCCAACACACGAACGGATGGGTGAAGGTGAAGATGGAACTTGACGAGCAGATCTATAAAATTCTCTTGGCCAGGTACAGGGAGTTGTTCGTGAAAACCCCTGGCGGTGACGGTGACGATGACGACGTGTATCAGTTGGAGGCATACATCACCGAGACGGGTGCCGGAACAATCGATGCTGAGTATATCAACTCCAAGTTCATCAAGTTTGTGAAGAACCTCTATACGTCAGGACCTGGCAGCGAGCATGTAAAGGTGGCACAGGCTGAATTGCACAGTGCTTTCGCGTCGCTTGACCAGCGCGACCAGCGTACCGCCCAGCGTATTCTCCACGACATCGAGAGTGGCGACCTGCGTCTGAGCCCGGGAAAGACCATCTACGACTACATCCTCGACTATCAGAAACGTGAGTGCGACCAGCAGGTCTATACGCTTGCCGAGGCCACAGGACTCAACATCACCAAGTTGCAGAATCTCATCAGCAATGACACCACCGAGCAGAACATCAATGAGCAGGGGCGCTTCGACGCTTTGGTGCTGTCGCTCGACAAGATGAAGGCCGTGGTCTTCCTGAAGAAGGTAACCGGTCAGGATGTGCCTAAGCGGTTTGTCATCACCAATATGTCGAGTATTCTGCGCCGCTTTATCCTCGTACCTTCGGATAGGGCGAAGATCATCTTCGCTTACCAAAATGATGACTTTCTGCTCGATGTCAATGTGCCGGATGAACTTCCTGAAGAAGATACTCCTCAGGAGACACCGGAGCAGGTGGAACAGCGGCAGGAAAGCAACACACTGTCGAACGAAGAGATGATGGAGAATGTCCGTGAGTTGGTAAAAAGGGATTTGAGACGATGTGCCGGAATGCCGCTCACACAGGAAGTGGTCGGCTCGTTCTTCAAGATTCTCCAGACAACCACCATTCCCAGTGTCGACGGTGTGGGATTTGATGTGTATAAGGCGATGGATGAACTTTTCGGGAGAAAGAAAGTGAGTTTCATCGACAAGCATGTCAACTCCGGAAATCTGTCTGTGAAGTTTGAGGTGTATCTGAAGAAGTTGTACTACATGCTTTATGGAAAGGAGATTCAACCTGCCAAGGAGGGTATGAAGGTCACGTTGGGTAATTGTATCAACGCATTCCCATGCCTGAAACGGTTGAAGTGGAGCGGAAAGGAAACGGAACAAAAACTGTCCGGCTATCTTGAAATCATCCGCAACAACCGCAATACGGACGAAGGCAACGGCGCCCACTCGTCGTACATGCTTACTGAGCAACAGCTCGACAGCAACATCAAGGCTTTCGTCACATTGTATCTCTATGTCACAGGCATGTGCATGAACGAGCTGAAGCAGAATTACGACATATAGTTTTATCTCATAACTCTGTATAGAGAGAATGAAAATAAGAGGGCAGTATGCGATATTGTCCTCTTATTTTGTTGTCTGCTGTTACAACTACTTGCTGAATACGTGCTTTGACCATATATTATCCTTATACAAAATCCACTCTTTTGAATCTGTAATTAATTGATAGTCAGTAACCATAACACGTACATAGCCACTTTTTTCCTTATATAGTCTTTATGAAAACACTTATGTGCTCCAATTATCACTAATTTTGCATCAGAAGAAAAACGACAGTTAGTGAATAGTTAGTAGTTTATGTTAGTTAGGTTAATTAAATTTCTTGTCGTTACTGCTCTGTTGCACGTCGGCAGCGCACTCTCGGCAAGTACGGGAAGCGACCCGGAACCACAGGCAAACCCCGAGGCGGTAATCACCTCGGGGCGTGCCAGGTTTACCGTGCTCACTTCACGAATGATTCGCATTCAGTACAGCACTAAGCAGACGTTTGAGGACAGGGCCACGTTCGCTGTCATCAACCGCCGGCTGCCAGTGCCGCAGTTTACAACCAGGGAGGAAAACGGCTTTCTCTACATTGAGACTGACCAGCTCTCCCTAAGATATAAAATTGGTGCAACCATTTCGCCGACACTCAAGTCGCTCAACAACCTTCGCGTCACCATGCAGCTCAACGGGCGTGAGGTGGTGTGGTATCCCGGCAAAGAGGACGCACTCAACCTGAAAGGCACAAAGCGCACACTCGACACCGCCAGCGGCGACAACCAGCGTCCCGACTTGGAGGACGGCATCATATCGCGCGCAGGATGGGCTGTCATCGATGAGTCGCCCAAGACAAAGCGTGGCGACGGCTCCACTACCTTCGCTTTCGATGGACAGGTAGACGGCATCGACTGGCTTGCCAAACCTGTCGACGCCAACGCCATCGATTGGTATTTCATGGGTTACGGCCATGCCTATAAGGAGGCCATCGCTGACTACATCAAGATAGCCGGACGACAGCCGCTGCCGCCGCTCTATGCGCTGGGCTATTGGTACAGCAAGTACCAACGCTACTCGCAGCAGGACTTCATCAACCTCGTCAACGAGATGAACCAAAACGACATCCCTCTTGATGTGATGATTTTCGACATGGACTGGCATCTCGACGGATGGACGGGATGGACTTGGAACAAAAACCTTATACCCAATCCCAAGGGACTCATCAATTGGATGCACAACCAGGGCATCAAGGTGGGACTTAACCTGCATCCAGCCGATGGCGTGGCAAGTTATGAGGACCATTTCAGTGAGATTGCCGCTGATATGGGCATCACAGGCGACAGGGTGCCCTGGATGCTCGAAGACTCCACTTTCTACCGCTCCATGTTCAGCCATATCATACGCGAGAGGGAGCAGGAGGGGGTCGACTTCTGGTGGATTGACTGGCAGCAGAACCTCACCAGCTATTATACCGAGGGTCTCGGGGAGACTTTCTGGTGCAATCATGTCTTCTTCAATGATATGAGGCTCAACCGCACCGACCGCAGACCGTTCATCTTCCACCGCTGGGGCGGACTGGGCAGCCACCGTTATCCCCTCGGTTTCTCGGGTGATACTTATTCCACTTTCGGCTCACTCGCTTTCCAGCCTTATTTCACTGCCACTGCATCCAATGTGTGCTTCGGATATTGGGGACACGACTTGGGCGGACATCTGCAGATCGCTCCCACTAACCCTGAACTGATTCTCCGGTGGTTGCAGTTCGGTGTCTTTTCTCCTATCTTCCGCACCCATGGGGCAAGTCAGCAGGGCAATGAGCGCCGTATCTGGAAACTCGACAATTTCCCCTTGTTGCTCGATTGCGTGAACCTGCGCTATCAGCTCATGCCGTATATCTATACTGCGGCACGACAGGCTTACGACACTGGTGTCTCTATCTGCCGTCCGCTTTACTATGAGTGGCCGGAGGAGAACGAGGCTTACCGCCAGGAGGGTGAGTATATGTTCGGTGATGATATTCTCGTCTCTCCCGTCGTGACGGAGGCGGATGAGGAGGAACTGTGTTTCCACAAGACATGGTTGCCTGAGGGCGCGTGGTATGATGTGTGCCGCAACGAGATGCGGCAGGGCAACACCACTGTGAGCGGATACTATGGTCTCAGTGATATTCCTTATTTCATCAAGGCTGGTTCCATCATTGTGTGCAATCCGCCCATGGACAACCTCAAGACAGCTCCCGACTGCCTCATCGTGAAGGTGGTGCCGGGACAGGACGGCGCAACGAGCCTCTACGAGGATGCGGGTGATACGCAGCAGTACATCGACGGGGCTTTCACCACAACGGAGTTCTGCCAGTCGCGCTCTGAAGAGCGGCTTTCGCTCACCATCGCACCGCGTGAGGGTCATTTTGACGAAATGCCGGCGGAACGGGCCTATCAGGTAGAGTTCTTCCTTGAGGATGAGCCGCAGTCGGTCTCCGTCAATGGCGAGCCGACCGATGATTGGAGCTACGACAGTCTGATGCGTAAGGTGGTGGTCAACGTGCCTGCCGTGTCTTGCGGACAGCAGACAGTAGTCTCCCTGCAGCGCACGCTCACCGGCATCGCGCAGGTCGACGGGGCTTCCATCGTCTCGCAACGCTATTTCGACCTTCAGGGACGGGAGTATTCCTATGCACCGAGGGGCACCTATATCCTGCGCCGCACATGGAGCAACGGCGCGGTCTCCACACAAAAGGTCACACGATAATCTGTGTTTCACCATCTTTTTCTTAATCAATAAGTCATGTCTGTTAAGTCAATCATAGTATGCGCCGCTTTCTGCCTGATGCAGGCAGGTGCGGCAGCCCAGGAGTTCGAGAATCTTTGGGCAACGGGCAGCGCGGTGCCCGAAGGTTCCCGTCAGCTTGTCAAACGCCCCGACGGACTGTTCCGCTTCGCAGGGGCACTGAATGCCGGAGAACTGAAAATCATGACCACTGAGCAGTATCAGGAGGGGGTGACGAAGTTCCTCAAACCGCAACTCGTCGATTCGTATCTCATCAACTACGGCATCAACTATGTCCTCACTTCCGATGCCACACAGCCGGGATGGGTGGTCTCCTTTCAGGAGAATACCTATCGCTTCCTCGTCGACCCTGTGGCGCACAAGGTCACAGGCGAACTGATGCTGCCTTGGAACGAGGTGTTCATCGCAGGAAGCGCTTTCGAGGGGGGTGCCAACCGCTACGAGTGGAGCCGCGATGCCATGCTGCCCTTTGAACGCGACCACAACAATCCTTATGTCTTCTCATGGACGGGGTGGCTCGCCACCTACGACAATGTGGTGGAGCCGGGACGCTTCAAACTGGAGGGACAGATGACATGGGGACCACGCGAACTGCATCCTTATGTGCAGGATGAGAATCTGCTCGAGTCGACACAGATGAGACAGGGCGGCGATGACACCAAGTGGCATGTATATGTGGAGGGCAACTACCACATTGTGGTCGATCTCTTCAATGAGACCTTCCATGCTGAACTCCTTTCTGGCACTCAATTGCCAAAAGAGGATGGAGTGGGGAAGGTGACCACATCAAATGATGAGGGTGGTCAGACTGTCTACAATGTCAACGGTGTGCAAATGCCGGGCTTGAAGAAGGGTCTCAACATCGTGCGGACACAAGACGGAAAGGTGCGTAAAGTGTTCTGCAGATAATAATCTTAGGGCTATGTTATCCATGTCTTTTCCTTTCTGCCGCAGATGCCTGTGCCTCTTGGTGGCTGCTCTGTCGGCAGGGTTGCTGCCCGCCGAGGTGGCGGCGCAGCAAACTGGTGTCTATGTGGGGGGGCACATACGCCGTGAACGCCCGGCAACGGTCACCAAACTCAAGAACTCGGGCTTTACCTATGTCATCCTCTTCAACATCAATGTCGAGACCGACGGCACCCTTACCACCGACGGCGAGACGGTGTGCCGCGACGGGGTCTATGTCTTCGGCGAAACACAGCCTTTTTATGCCGACGATGTGAAGTCGCTCAAGACGTGGCCCACCGCAATAGAGCGGGTGGAAATATGTATAGGGGGATGGGGCAATGAGTCGTATGCGCGCATCAGGAACCTGATTGCGGAGCAGGGTACAGGTGAGAACTCCATTCTGTACCGTAACTTTAAGGCGCTGCGCGACGCCATTCCCGAGATTGATGCCGTGAACAACGACGATGAGCATTGCTACGACACGGCGTCGGCTGTGGCTTTCCACACCATGATGTGGTCGCTGGGCTATCACACCACGCTGGCTCCTTATACGCAAAAACATTTCTGGAGCAGTCTGGCATCTCAACTCAACGGGGCTTGTCCGGGGGCGTGCGACAGGGTGCTCGTGCAGTGCTACGACGGCGGCGCGGGCAACAATCCTTCCGATTGGCAGATTGAGGGGATTCCTGTTCATGCCGGACGCACCAATTACCAGACGGACATGGAAACGTCTGTCAGCCAGATGGCTTCATGGCGTGACAACAACGGGGTGGTGGGTGCCTTCGTTTGGGTATACAACGATGAGACCTGGAACCTCAATGCCTGGGCATCGGCCATGAACAGGGTGTTCCCTGCTCATGAGGGGGATGAGACGGTGGCCACCTTTTACAGCAACAACAATTTCGGGGGCTATGAGGTGGCTCTGCCCGTAGGCGAGTTTTGCACGGGCCAACTTTCGGCTTACGGTATCTCTGACAAGGATATCGCTTCTTTCCGGCTGTCTCCTGGATATGTCATCGAGGCGTTCTCCTCTTCGGATCTGACAGGTCAGGGTAAGGTGTTCCGCGACAGTGAATTGTCGCGTATGGGGGCATGGGCCAACAGAATCTCGTCCCTGCGTATCATGCCCGATGCCGACGGCGTGTCGGCAGTGCAGGTGGATGGTGACGATGCAGCTGGCACTTATTTCGATTTGCAGGGATGTCGTCTCTCGGCTCCGCCGCGCAATGGTGTCTATCTGCACAGAATCAATGGTAGGACAGTTAAAAAAACAGTACAATGATAAAGTTTTCTTTTAGAGCGCGTTTGCTGTCGATGATGCTCTGCCTGTCGGCAGTGGCATTTGCAGCCCCTGTTTCGCAACAGAAGGCGCGACAAATGGCTGAGTCTTTTCTCCTGGCTCACGGTAAGACGCTGACAAGCCATGCACCGGTCAAGTCGCCTGCAAGGCATGGACAGGATGCTGGGGCTCCGGCTTACTTCATTTTCCATGCCGCTGAGGGTGGCTTCGTGGTGGTGTCGGGCGAGGACTGCACTGCTCCCGTCCTGGGCTATGGCGAAAGGGGCTCTTTCGATGCTGCCAACATGCCCGAGGGACTGTCGTGGCTCCTGCAGATGTACGAGGAGCAGATTGGGGCTTTAAGGACTCAGACAGGCAATGCTCCGGCACAGCAGAAACCGGCGCATGCCGTGCCGGTAAGGCACACCATCGAGCCGCTCATGACCACGCTGTGGAATCAGGGCGAGCCTTACAACTTGCTCTGCCCGCATTACTACAACCAGGATGGCTCGGAGGGTCCTCTCTGCGCCACGGGATGTGTGGCAACGGCAGTGGCTCAGGTCATGGCTTTCTATAAATATCCGCAGGCCACAAAACGGACCATCCCGGGATATGTGGCGAAATTCTCCACCGACCAGGGCGAGAAGAGTGTGCAGTTGCGCAACATACCTGCCAATTCTGTCATCGACTGGGAAAATATGCTCGATGTGTACCATGGCGGCGAGACCGATGCGCAAAACACGGCGGTGGCGCAACTTATGTATTGGGTGGGACTGGGATGCAAGATGAGTTACGGCGCTTCCTCGGCGGCTGGATTCCCTGATGCCGTCAATGCGCTCATTCGCTATTTCGGCTACGATGACGGAACGCATATCGAGAGCCGCGGCAACCACTCTATACAGAGTTGGAACGACTTGCTGTACAATGAACTGGCAACAGGACATCCCATCCCCTTCGCAGGCACCAATTCGGGTGGAGCGCATGCTTTTGTCATCGATGGTTACGATGTGGAAGGTCTTTACCATCTCAACTGGGGATGGGGAGGTATGGACAACGGTTACTTCCGAATTGAAGTGCTCGATCCGGATGACAATTCGGGCATTGGAGCGTCTCCTACTATAGGGGGATACAACATGGGGCAGGATGCCATCATTGGCATGAACCTGCCTGATGAAACGGCATCTCCAGCTGTGGCTTTCAAACTGACTGTCAACGACTGGGAGATAAGAAACGGCGACACGTTTTTTGCCAACTATGTCAACTGGTCGGGCGTGAGCGCCGACTGGAACATGGGCATTGCCAAGGTCTCCGACGACGGCGGCCTGGTCTTGGTGGGCAATGCTGTCTCTGTATATCTGAACCCGAATTATTATATGGGTTGGGAGTTTGCAGTCCGTGACCTTGCCGAGGGCTCTCACCGCATAGTGCCTGTCAGCAAACGTTCTTCTGATACGGAGTGGCAGGCGGATGTCAATCCTGCCATACGTTTTGTGCAGGCGGATGTAGATGCCGAAGGCGGTGTCTCACTTGTAATCCATCCCATAGAGGAGGTGGAGGTAGCCGATATTTCCTTCCCCGGCAACCACAAGAGGGGCGATTCGCAGCGGGTGTGTGCCTCCTTCCGGAATCTTGGCGAGGAGTATTACCATGAGGTGCATCTCTTTGCCAGCCGAAACAGCACGAAGGGGGAGTCGCTCTGCCGCACGGCGGTCACCATGGTGGCTGGAGGCGAGACAACGGCTTCATTCAACTTCACCCCCGACCAGGCCGGCACATGGAATGTGTGGCTCGCGGCCGATGACAGGGGCAACAAGGTGCTGGGACAGACTACGGTGCAGATAACAAACGATGGCGTGCCTTCAACCGACAATCTCAGATGTCTGTCGCTCTCAGTCTCCAACCGTTCCAATGGTGTCATCTACGGACAATGCGCCGAGGGAAAGGTGTCGGTGCTTAACCAGGGCAATGCCGCCTACGATGGCCTGCTCAGGCTGTGGCTCTTCAAACTGGCCGACAATGGTTACTATTACGGGGCTTCGAGCATATATGTGCCTGTCAAGGTCGAACCGGGTGCGAGAGCTTATGTGCCCTTCTTCTTCGAAAACCTCGAACTGAACGCTACCTATGCCATGAGCGTAATCTATGGAGGGGGTGGTGATATTCAGGACGGAGGACTGAAGCAGATGGGACGAACCCAGAAGGGGGTGGTGTGCTGGCTTTCCGATAATACGCTGAGCGGAATGGCTCCCGCCTCTTTCATCAATACGCCTGCCAAGGCGCTGGCGGTGGATATGCGTGCCATGGGTGATGCCGTGACAAAGGTAAATCCCAACAGCAATCCCAACACGCTCTATCTCCTTGAAGACGGTGCCAATGTGCCCGAGGGACTTGAGGAGTCGAACGTGATACGGGGCGGACAGGCTGACAGGATAATGCTGCACGATGGATGGGAGTTCCTTTCTCCTATGGCATTCAGCGCAGATGAGGTGACTTTCAGCTGCGAACCTGCAAAACAGCGGTGGCAGACATTGGCATTGCCTTTCGCACCCGATGGCATCCCCGAAGGCATACGCATCATGGAGTTCAACGAGGTGGGCGACAATGGGGTGCCGGCATTTGGCGAGGTATCATCCATGGAGCGTAACATTCCGTATCTGCTGTGGGCTGAAGCGGATGCTCCCTGTTCCTTCAAGGCAACAGGTGCGCGGTTCTCCGCCACGCGTCTTGCCCCGATGGTGGTGGGGACCGAACGGTTCCGCTTCTGCGGCACCACGGTCAAGGTGAACCTGGACGGTATCTGGACAATCAACGATGCTGCCGATGCTTTCGTCCTCTCCGAAGAGGTGGTCCAGGTAAAACCTTTCACGGCTTACTTCAGGGCCTCCGACCACAATGGAGCAATACCGCTTCCAGCTGGAGGGGAGAATGGTGTGATGCCGGTTGTCACACAGGGTGATGCCTCTGCCGTATATTACAATTTGAACGGACAGAGGGTGAGCCGTCCGCAAAAAGGCGTGTATATAACGAATCATAAAAAAATACGAGTATGGTAAGATGTTTCATGTTCT
>JAEEGL010573326.1_pt1 | contig 13032 bp, 8 predicted proteins | sample 9134231 | NCBI WGS metagenome assembly JAEEGL01 (sample SAMN16246548, study PRJNA631951) | gut metagenome | biome: gut microbiome; feature: rumen; material: fiber-attached | host: Bos | place: Iran: Karaj | collected 2018-10 | reverse complement strand
GCCAAGTACAAAGTGGCAAGCGGATTGGAATATTTCGCTTGAACCGCCTTTCTGTACCATTTTTCCGCATTGCGGGCATCGCTCATGTTTCTTGCACATTCGCCTAAATAAAATGCCGCCTGACCTTTGGTTGGCTTATCTTTTATTTTCGGAAAATATTTGACCAAAAGTTCCTGACATTTTGTATATTCTCCGCTGTTATAATAAGTTAGAGCCTTGTCTACTTTTTTATTTTGTGCCGATAATGGCAGTGCCGCTAATGTCGCTGCGGAGAGGGCGACCGCTAAAATTATTGAACGCATTTCATAAACTTTTTTGGTAAACGTTGTTTAAGATTTCAATTAGCAAATATTGTGTTTTTTTTTGTCTTTTGAAAATATTTTTAACTTTTTTTTGTGTAAAAAAAACTTTTGACAAAAAAAATGCTTATTTTCGCACCGTAACATATATTTTTTTCGACTATGTTGAGACGTTTTTTACTGCTTTTGATAGTGCTGACGGAGAGCGTTGGGTGCGCTTTTTCGCAAATAGAAATCGATTATTCTGATTTTGCGAATGTCGGCGACGGCTATGTTTACGCCGTTAAAACTTTTAAGACGGGAGAAATGAGCATTTCAAAACTTGACTCTCTGAAATGGAATATATCTTCTTTTAAGCCGGATACTTACGATACGGTGAGGTTTTATCCGAAACATCGTAGTCGTTACGGAAACCTTTTCCCGAATGCCGAGGTCTTGAAATTTCAGACGAAAAAGAATATGGAGTTTCTTACAATTGACTCTTCAAAGGTGAAACTGCACGGCATTATCAACGATTATTTGGGGTTAAGAGCCGCTGTGGTTTTGGTTTTCCCGACAGAATTGGCTGTTTATAAATTCCCGCTAAAAAAAGGTAAAGTCTTGAATGATAGTATTTCAAAGAATTTTGTTTCAAGTTATGGTTTAAAACAGTTTGCTGACTCTGTCCGCATAGACCTTGATATGAGCAATTATTCAGTTTTTGATACTTCCGGCTTTGTGAAGACACCGACAGATAGTTACGAAACATTGAGGGAAAAAAATACGGTTTACAAAAAAATGGTTGCCTACAAGCAGTCGCACATTTTCGGTTGGGTTCCTGCGCAGGAATTTTCGAGCACAACCAAGGTGGTTTATTACCGGTGGTTTGCCAAGAAAAACGGCATTGCGGTTATGGAGGCCGAAGGCGATACCGAAGGCAACATTACGGAAATTCGTTATCAGCACCGACAGCCTATGCAGGTTTCGGTGGAAAAAACGGACGTTAATTGTAAAGGAAAAAATACGGGGTCAATTTTTGTAAATGTCAGCGGCGGCACTCCCGATTACAAATTTGTGTGGTCGCACGGTAAAAAAGGCAGAAAACTCGATTCTCTTGCGGCAGGTGTTTATACGGTTGAGGTTACGGATTGCAAAGGCGAACATCAGAATAAGACCGTTGAAATAAAAGAACCCGATGAGGAATTGGTCTTAAAAATCAATTATAAAGACATAACTTGTTATGGTGCTAATGATGCGGTTTTGAAGGCTGACATCAAAGGCGGAACCAAACCTTATTATATAGTGTGGTCTGACGATACCGAGGCAGACGAAATCAAAAACAAAGGTTCGGGAATTTATGGCTGTATTGTTCGGGACGCGCAACGGTGCTTTTCGTGGGATTCGGTTGAAATCACGCAGCCTGAGACTTCGATGATGTTTTCGCCGAGGGTGGAACATTCGCAGTGTAGCGGTCAGGCAAAAGGTTCGGTGTTTTTTGAAGTTACGGGCGGTGAAAAACCTTACAAATATTTTCTTAACGATGAACAAACCTCTGAGACTGTCGGGGAACTTTTCGCGGGAATTTATCAAGCAAAGGTTGTTGACAAACGTGGCTGCGAACTCGTGCGAAAGGCAGAAGTCCGTCAGCCTGACAAGCCTTTGGAGGCTGACGGCGAGGTGAAAAACGTTACTTGTTCTGGCGGCAGTAATGGTAGCATTTTGCTTAAAGTCTCCGGTGGTACTTCCGGTTACAAGTATTTTTGGAGCAACGATGCTCAGACTAAGGACGTTAACAATCTTTCGCCGGGAGTTTATAAAGTTAAAATTACGGATTCAAAAGATTGCTCCATTGAAAAAAGTTTTATTGTGAATGCGCCTACGTCAGTTTTGAGAATGGAATGTACGGTCAGCGATGTAACCGTTAAAGGCGGCAATAACGGCTCAATAAAAGTGAAAGGCATTGGCGGCGTAGCACCATATACAATAACCTGCAACAACAAAACCGATTTCAAAAATCTCAAAGCCGGAAACTATGACATCAGACTTTCTGACAAAAACAACTGCACTGTTATTGAAACAGTTATCATAAGCGAGCCTGAATAAAAAAACGGTAAGTTTTTTCCTTACCGTTTTTCAAAAGATTCGCATTTACAGTCATAATTTATGAAGTAAGTCCCGTTAGGGTGCTTGGAAACGTCAACGGCGGTTGCAAAACCGTTTTCGATACGATTGCCGGAGAAGTCAAAAATCTCGTAATTAGTTGCTCTCGAAAACGTAATCTTGCCGCTTGTCTGTCCGTTGTTGCCCGGAGTAAAGGTTACCTCGGGAGCAAGGTTAGTATATGTCATCTCGAAAGAATAACGCGGCTTTTTTGTGCAGTCAACTTGCTTGATGCGGAATTTGTTGATACCACTGTGGAGCGGAACTTTTACTGTGTAAGAGTTTTCTCCCGGCGTGCCTTTGCCTTCGATTTGAGCCACTCTTACCCATTTTTTCCATTTGAATTGTTCTACTGCAAAAGTCAGGCTGCCGGCCTCGCCCTTAGTGGTGAAATTGAACGTACCCGTCTTGTCAAATTTTGAGGAGATAAGCGTAAATGTGCTTTTGGGTTTTAACGCGTCGCTGTTCAAAACCTTTGGTGTACAGCCTTCTTTGTGTGTGATGATTATTGTAATCATGTCGCCTTTTACAAGGTGAAACGCCGAAAGATTCAGTTCTATTGACGAGCGGTTTGTGTCGTCCAAGGCAGTGTTGCCGTTGACGGTGATTTTTGTAATGCAAAAACCGACACCGCTTGTTGCAAACGGGTTCATAATGTACAAGTTGATGCCTTGAAACACTCCGTCGATTCTCATTTCCTTATCGGCAAAAGCGTTTGAACAGGTCAACACCATTATTAATAGCAAAAAAAGCGAATGTTTAAACTTTTTCATATTTCCTCAAATTTATGTCGGAGTCGTGGTACTCCGTTTAACGCCGATAAAATTATGCCAAATTTATTAATTTAATGTAAAGTATCTATTAATTTTAATAGTTCATCGACGGCTTCTTCTTCGGGAATTGATTTTTTAACCATTTTTCCGTCTTTGTAGAGCGAGATTTTGTTTTTACCGTCGCCGACATAACCGTAATCTGCGTCTGCCATTTCGCCCGGACCGTTAACAATGCAACCCATAACGGCTATTTTTAAATTTTTATAATTCTTGGTTGCCTCCTTGATTTTCTTTACCGTCGACTGCAAATCGTAAAGCGTTCTGCCGCAACCCGGACAAGACACATATTCGTTGCCTGTTATGCGAAGACGGCTTATTTGTAGAATCTTGAATGCCAAATGCACAGTTTTTGTAAAGTCTCCGTTACTTTCAAGACAAATTCCGTCGCCAAAGCCATCAATGAAAACTCCTGCGCAGTCAGCCGCAATTTTGAAATCCTCTTTGCTTTGAGGACACAAAAGTACGGGATTTTTCATTCCGTTTTTATCTAACTGATAAAAAATGTAACGGAATGCTCCGACTTGATTTTTGTTTTTCGGGTTTGCAACAAGTGGTTTTGTTGTGTCTATTTTTGAAAAATCCGTGTCTTCGTCAACAAAAATAAAACTGCTGTCCTTGTCGTTAGAAATTATAAAATCAGGTTTTAAGTCTTGTTTTGAAGTCTCTGCCTCTTTTTTGTCGTTAACAATTACTGCGACGGCGGCTACACCGTTGTTGAACGGAAGTACTTCGCGCTTTTTGTAATTGTACGGGTCGTAAAAACAAGGAATTTCCGGCAATTTGTCCGCACCTTTTATATAGTCTTTGTAAGAGATGATTTCCTTAGCCGGGAAAATTTCGTTTTCGGGAGCCTCGGTAAGAGATACGCGGATTGTGTCGCCGATACCGTCAATTAACAGAGGACAAATTCCTGCTGCGGATTTTAGCCTTCCGTCTTCGCCTTCGCCTGCTTCCGTAACGCCGAGATGAAGTGGAAAACTCATGTTTTCGTCTTTCATCTTTTTTACCATAAGACGTGCCGCACGTATTGCAACATTCGGGTTAGAAGATTTCAGCGAAATTACAATGTCTGAAAAATTTTCCCTTACGGCAACCCGCAAAAATTCCATTACGCTTTCAACCATTCCTTCGGGCGTGTCGCCAAAGCGGTTGAGTATCCTTTTTGCGAGAGAGCCGTGGTTTGTGCCTATTCTGACGGCGGTTTTATACTCTTTGCAGACTTTTAAAAAATCCGAAAACGTCTTCTCCAAAAGTTTGCCTTCTTCTTGAAATTCTTCTTGACTAAGGCATGGCAAAGAGTGATGACAGAAATTGCCCGGATTAACGCGGACTTTTTCGACGATTTTGGCGCACTCAAAAGCGATTGCCGCGTTGAAATGTACGTCGGCAACAAGCGGCATTTTAACGCCCAAAGCCCGGATTCTTTTGTGAATCTGCTTTAATGCTTCTACGTCTTTTATCGACGGAACTGTTACACGGATAATGTCGCAGTCGGTTTTTTGCGCAACGTCAACTATTTGAGCAACAGTTTTTTCAATATCGGCAGTTGAAGTATTGCACATAGTCTGGACGGCTATCGGGTTTTCTTGCCCGATTTTTACGCCGCCGATATTGACCTCGTATGTGAAGTTTCTGTTGTAATTTGTAATAGAGTTTGTGTATTCCATTTTTACTATTATTCTACGTAAAGGACCAAACCTTTAAGATATTCGCCCTCAGGGTGATACATCGAAACGGGGTGGTCGTCGGGTTGTGTTAATTGACGGAGAATTTTTACTTTTCTTTTTGCTTGCAACGAGGCTTCCATAACAGCCATTCTAAATGTCTGTTTGTCAATAGCCTGCGAGCACGAAAACGTAAACAGCAGAGACCCCGGCGCAATTTTTTCCATTGCGGCGCGGTTGATTCTCTGATAGCCTTTTACCGCCTGATTGGTAACGTTTGCGTGCTTTGCAAAAGCGGGCGGGTCAAGGATTATCAAATCGTATTTGTCTTTTTCCATTTGATCCAAAAAGTCAAAACCGTCAGTGGCTATTGCCTCGTGATTATCTTTGAAACCGTTTAATTCTCCATTTTTAACGGTAAGATTTATAGCAGTTTGAGAGGCGTCAACAGAAGTAACGCTTTTAGCACCGCCTTTTAACGCTGCAACCGAAAAACCGCCCGTATAGCAAAACATATTTAAGACCGTTTTGCCTTTTGAATATTGTCTTAACAAATTACGGTTTTCTCTTTGGTCGATAAAATAGCCGGTTTTTTGTCCTTCAATTACGTTAACGAGAAATTTCATACCGTATTCGCTGACGGTTTTTTCGCTTTCTGAGCCAAAAAGAAATTTGTTTTCGGGGACGATACCGTCGCTTTTCGGTAGTGTCTTGTCGGACTTGTCATAAATCGCAGTAATCTTTTCTGAAAAATTTTCCAAGAAAATCTCTTTGAATGTTTCCTCCAACTTCCACATGCCGAGGCTGTGAGCCTGAAAAACCAAAATGCCATCGTAATAGTCGCAGATAAAGCCCGGAAAACCGTCTCCCTCGCCGTGAATTACTCTGAAAACGTTGGTTTCAGGGTTGTTGGTGTAGCCCAAAATGTCGCGCATTTTTACTGCGTTCATAATTTTTTTTGTCCAAAATTCTTTGTCGGGCGTTACCTCGTCAAAGGTAAAAATTCTGACACTGATACTGCCGTTTTTTTGGTAATGTCCGAGTCCTAAAAATTTTTCGTTGTTGTCGTATACAGCAACATTTTCACCGTCAAGGGCATTGCCGATAGTTTTTTTTACCGCGCCAGAAAAAATCCACGGGTGCAATCTTAAAGCCGACCTGTCTTTGCCGGATTTGAGTATTATTTTCGGAAAATTGTATTTATTCATCGTTTCATATTTTTTAACGCCCAAAATTACTGATTTTTTTTCATTTTTTTATACCTTTGCACCAAAAATTATTTAAAATGGAAAAAGAAAATTCAAATTCACCGGTTAATAAATTATTGTTGGCATTGGTTCTTGTTTTGGCCGTTGCCGTTATCTGGCTGCTGATTGACCGCAGTGCACAAAAACAACAAGCGGACGATTTGATTGCGAAAATCGAAATCGGTAATCTTCAAAAAGATTCCTTGAACCGCGAAATGACTATGATTATGGATAGTTATAATCAACTGCAAACTACTAACGATACTATCAACGCACAGTTGGAAGAGCAAAAGGCAAAAGTAGCAGAACTTATGACAACATTAAAACGCACAAAAGCCTCAAATCTTGATTCTTTGAAAAAATACCGTGCCGAGGTGGAAACATTACGCGCCATAATGCGCAGTTTTGTGGTTCAAATTGATAGTCTTAATACCAAGAATATTATGTTGACAGAAGAAAACAACCGTCTTACCGGTCAACTCTCTAACGCAAGACACGAAAACCGTCAACTCTCCAACGTAAAGGATTCTTTGCAAGGTCGTGTTAAAGAGGCTGAGGCACTCAAAGCGCAAGGCATGAGGCTCGTGGCTCTTAACGACCGCGATAATGAAACTACAAGAATTTTAAAGGCAAAAAAATTCCGCGTTACCTTTACCCTTAATGAAAATGATATGACAAAAAAAGGTTCTAAGGATTTGCTCGTAAGACTTGTAAAACCCGATGGAAGTATTTTGATGAACGAAAGTTCGGGCTTTTTCAACTATCAGGGCAAGGAAATCGCGTATTCGTCAAAGAAAAATATTAATTACGACGGAAAGGCTCAAAACGCTGTTGTTTACATAATTTCGCGTGAAGTGCTTTCTGCAGGCAGTTATCAGGCAGACGTCTTCTGTGAGGGACGAAATATCGGCTCAGTAGAAATCAACATTAACTAAAAATTTTAAGAATAATATGTGGAACAAAATCGCAAACTTTATCCTTAAACACAAAAAACTCATACTTATTATAATAGGTGTGATTACCGTGTTTATGGGATACAACATGAAAAATCTCCGTATGAAGTATGCAACCGCTCTTATGATGAACGAAAGCGATACGGCATATCAGAGATTTTTGGATTTTAGAAAAACTTTCGGCGAAGACGCAAGCCTTATCGTCTGCGCTTTTGAAGACAAAGATTTTTTAACACTTGAAAAATACAAAAATCTTTTAAAACTTCAAGACAGCCTTAAAACTGTTATCGGCGTAACAAATATTCTCTCGTACACAAATGCGATTGATTTAGCAAAAGACACAACAGAAAAAAAGTTTAAGGCTAACAAAATCTTTGACCCTCAGCCACAAACACAAAGTCAATTGGACTCTTGCTTTGAGTTGGTAAAAAAGTTTAAGTTTTATGACAAAATGCTTTATACTGACAATAATTGTTACGTTTTGGCGATAACTTGCGATCCTGAGGTAATTTATTGCAAACAAAGAGACGTAATGGTGGCGGGCATAGAGGATTTTGTTCAAAAATTTTCTTTGGAAAACAATTCTCCGTATCATATTTCGGGGTTGCCGTATACCCGTTCGCGCCTTATGATTATGGTTAGGGATGAATTGGTGATTTTTGCAATTATCTCTTTGATAGTTGTTTCGCTAATCTTTATGATATTTTTCAAGAGTGTTAAGACAACGGCTCTTGCGGTTTTGATTGTCTTTACGGGTGTTATTTGGACAATGGCGTTGATGACACTTTTCCAATACGAAATGACAATGATGAGCGGAATGTTAGCACCGCTATTGATTGTTATCGGTATTCCAAACACCATTTATCTTCTTAACAAATACCATCACGTTTACAGAGAAATCCGCGATAGAGAAAAGGCTCTGTTTGAGACAATTACGCAAGTCGGAAAGGCAACTTTCTTAACTAACCTTACCACGGCGGCAGGTTTTGCAACGTTTCTTATTACAGGCAACGAAATGTTGATGGAGTTTGGTTTGATTGCAACCTTAGGCATTATAACGATGTTTTTCTTGTCGGTTTTGATGGTGCCGTCGCTTTTCAGTTTTGTTAATCCGCCGACCGATAAAGAATTGAAACATCTTGATACAAAATTTGTTCATAAGATTGTAGAAAAATTTGTTTATTTGGTAGAAAACCACAGAAAAGCGATTTATATCGGTACGGTTTGTTTGGTTGCGGTTTCGATTTTTGGTATGACCCTTTTGAGAAATGAGAGTTTTCAGGTTGACGACCTTCCCGAACACAATCAAACGTACATCGACTTAAAATATTTTGAAAAGGAGATGAACGGTATTTTGCCGCTCGAAATCTCTATTGACACAAAAAAGAAAAAAGGTCTTTTAAACATCAATACAATCAAAAAAATTGAAGCGATAGAAGATTCTTTGAAATATTTTAACTGCCTATCAAACGGTACTTCGATTGCTGACGGCTTGAAAATTATCCGTAGGGCCTATTATAACGGTAATCCTGATTATTATTCGCTGCCGATGCAGACCGAGTTGCCTTTTATCATGCCTTATTTGAAAGGTAATCAGGAGGCGGCTCAAAGCAATCCTATGGCGGGCAATTTGTTGAAGTCGATGATTGATTCCACATATTCGCGGGCAAGGATTCAAATGAGAGTTGCTGACATCGGAACGGTGAGAATGGTTGCCGTTACGGACAGTATTCAAAAGATTCTTGACCATTATTTCCCGCCAGAGAAAAACACTTGTGATATAACCGGTACATCGGTGATTTTTGCATTCGGTTCTCTGAAACTTATTGACAACTTGGTTCAATCGTTGGTTTTGGCAATAATTTTGATTTCGCTCTGTATGGTAGGATTATTTTCGTCATGGAGAATGGTGTTTATTTCGGTGATTCCTAACTTTATTCCGCTGATTGTAACGGCTGCGATAATGGGATTTTGCGGAATCAGGCTAAAATCTTCAACGATTTTGGTGTTTAACATCGCTTTCGGAATTTCTGTTGACAACGCTATCCACTTGTTTACAAAATTCAGACACGAACTTGACGCAACTAATTACGACACTCCAAAATCTGTTATCGGAGCATTGAGAGAAACGGGCGTAAGTATCATTTATTCAGCGATAATTTTGCTGACGGGTTTTATGATTTTCTGTTTCTCGCAGTTTGGCGGAACGATAGCGTTAGGACTTTTGATTGACATAACGCTGTTTGTGGCGATGTTCACAAATCTTCTGTTTTTGCCGTCAATGCTGATGAGTTTTAATATCAATTTTAAGAAAAAAGCGAAAAAGGAATAAAAAAAACGGGGTGCAATTTGTACCCCGTTTTTTTTATAGGATTTATTTAAACCACTTAAAAATATCCTTAAACCCTAATTCTTTACCTTGTTGCATTATACCGTTGCGGAAAATTTTTGCAGCAATTTTTATCAGTACAAATGTTGAAATTAAAAGAATTATAAAACTTGTAACAATTTGCCATATTGGTACATCTACCATTATAACTCTGAATGGCATAAGACTCGATGACATTATAGGAATAAATGATAGCACATTTGCGAGCATTGAGTCGGGGTTTTGTGCGATAGGTCCCATAAAAAAACACGGCAACATTATCACCCAAATTACATAACTGCTGAGACGGTTGAAATGTTGCTCGGTTTCGCTCATTGCACCTATTGCCGCATAAATTGCCGTCGCTGCAAAAAAACCGAACAAGAAGAATACAACCGATAGTGCCCATATCCTCGGCGTTAAAATTTCTGAAATACCCGATAGAGCAGTAACGTTTGAAAATGTTACCGAGACCGTGCCAATTATTATCCATGTTGACATTTGGAGAAAACTTGCCGCACTTATGCCTAAAATTTTACCTGTTAAAAGTTGTTCGGGTTTTACGGAGGTCAGCAAAACGTCCACAATTTTTGTGGATTTGTCTTCCAAAACCGACCGTCCAACGCTCAGCGAAAACATCATTATGCACATCGCAAAAAGCATAAAGAAAATCGTTCCGCAGGCTAATTTTACGCCGTATTCAGCGTTGGCGTTGGCGGCTTCGGCATTTTCAGAGGTTTCGCTGCTGAGTTTGTAAGTGTCAGCAGACTCTGGATTCAGAAGTCTTGAAACTTGTCCTTCGTCAAGCCCTAATTGTTTGATTTCGCGGCTGCGGTTTACGTTTTGAACAATTTGGTTGATTGTGTTGGTTATGTAAAGGTCGGCAAGTTTGTCTGAATAATAACTTATGCCTTTTATGCTGTCATATTCGATGTAACCTTTCAGGCGGTTGTCCAAGGTCATTTGACGGAGTGCTCCTGCGTCGGAATTTTCTATTGTTGTCCAGCCTTTTGACTGAATTTCGGAAATTGTCTGGATATATGACGGATTAGAAGCGGGTATTTTAACGCCTATGGAGATTTCCTCGGTGGTGCGGTCGTTGGACTGCGTGGTAAAATAAATCAGCGCGGCGATACCTCCACCCATCAAAATTGGGGCAAGAATCAGTGCTATAATAAAGCCTTTGGTTTTAACGATTCTTAAAAACTCGAATTTTACGACTTGTTTAATCTTTGATTTCATTTTTTATCGGTGTTTTGATTGGTGTTTTCTCCGTCGTTTTGGGCGGCGATGCTTACAAAAATTGAGTGGAGCGAGGGTTCGTCAACTTTCAGACTGCTAATTGTGCAGCGGTTTTCATACGCTTTGTTAACGATTTCTTTCATCAGTGCATTGACATCGGCTCCGGGTTTGAAAGCGATATTCAGTTCGTGGCCTCTTTCTGTAACGCCTGCCACGGATTCTATTTCGCTAAGAAACGAATGGTTGCCCGCGCAGTCTATTGTGATTGTGTCAGAGCCGTATTTGCGGCGAATGTCCTGAATGGTGCCGTCAAGAATTTTTTTGCCGTGATTAATCATGATGATATGGTCGCAGATAATTTCGGCGGTTTCCATAACGTGCGTTGAAAACATAATAATACGCCCTTGCGTTTTAAGTTCTTTGATAACGTTTAATAGTTCGTCGCTGCTGACGGGGTCGAGACCTGAGAACGGTTCGTCAAGAAAGATAATCTTTGGCGAGTGCATTATAGCGGAGATGAACTGGATTTTTTGCGACATACCTTTTGAAAGTGCGTCAATTTTTTCGTTCTTCCATTTTGACAGTCCGAAACGGCTGAGCCAAAGGTCGATTTGCGTTTCTATTTTCTCTGCGTTCATTCCTTTCAACGAGGCGAGATAACGGAGCATGTCGCTGACTTTTTGCTTTTTGTAGAGACCGCGTTCTTCGGGAAGATAGCCGATAAGGTCGCTGTCTTCGTCGTGGTAAGGCTCTCCGTTGATAAGGATTTCGCCGCTGTCAGGTTGCAGAATGTTCATTATAAGCCTTATGGTTGTGGATTTGCCCGCGCCGTTAGGTCCTATTAATCCGATGATTTTGCCTTCTTCGGCGGTAAACGAAAGGTCGTCAACCGCACGGAAACTGCCGTAGTTTTTTGTAATGTTTTTTAGTTGTAGCATATTGAGAGTGTGTATCTAATAATAGACAAATGTACGTTTTTTTCTAAATAAAACAAAAAAAAACTGCCTGAAAGAGTATTTTCAGGCAGGATAATTAATTAAATATTGTTTAGCGTAAGTTCGGCTGTTGGTTTTTGAGTAGTTTTTTATCTTAACTGAAAGCAATGCCTAATGCAATAAAGAGGATAAAAAACAATGTTGCTTGATGTCTGCTCATTTTCATTTATTATTAATGGTTTAACAAATATTCTTTCGATTATTACTATTACCAAAGTCGTACCAAAAATTAATTTCACATAAAAAAAATGTTAAATTTTTTATACTAACAAAAATTGACTCACCCCACATACTCCGAAGGCTTGCACCCAAACTCCTTTTGAAAGCATTTGCTGAAATAACTCACTGAACCAAAGCCAGTTTGTTCTGCAATATCTGAAATGCTGCACTCTTTTTGGGCAATCATTGCGGCGGCGTGGCGGAGACGGATGCTGCGGATGAATGACACGGGCGATTGTTGAATTATTGCCGTGAGTTTCTTGTAAAGTCCGGTGCGCTCCATACAAAGGTCGGCGGCAAGTTGCTCCACACCGTATTGAGAATCAGAGAGATGCTGCTCGACGAGCGAAGTTGCCCGCGCCATAAATTCTTTTTCTTGCGCCGTGGGTTCGGGGGAGGGACTTTCTAATGGCATATCTTCGCGACTTTCGTCTTCGCGGTTAATATTCTCGTGTTTTTCGTCTTCTTGACTATTGCGTTCTCTGCGTCTGTGGTAAATTTTCAATCCCGCTGCAAATCCTGCCGCTAATATCAGCGTATAAAACAGATATGCCGTTTTGGTCTGCCACCACGGCGATTCGATTGTGAAAGTTAATGTCTTGACCTTCGCGTTTTGCCAATTGTTGGGATTGGTGGACGCCGCAACTTCGAGTGTGTAACTTCCGGGAGGAAGCGCAACGAGCGGAAAATAAAAAATGCCCTTGTCGTTGACGTAACTCCCTGACGAATCGGCAGATATGATGTGTTCTTGATTGTCGCTGCCCGAAAAACGATAACGGTAAAATGTCGCCCTCGGTCTTACGTAGTTCATTGTTGAAAATTGAAATGCCGGCGAATTTTCGGAATGTTTGAAAATGAGTTTTTCGATGTACGGCGGCGCAAATTCCAACAAAACCCTGCCGTCGTATTCCGCGCCGGTCTGCAAAGGTTGACCGTGCATATAAACAGTTGTCAAGATTGGTTCTACCTCAATATCAAGCGGTTGGGTATCAAACAATCCGCTCAATGGCGACGAATACAGCAACCCGTTGTTGTAAGTGCCGAGCCAAATGCCGCCTTCACGGTCGTTGCAG
>JAEEGL010448073.1_pt1 | contig 13032 bp, 12 predicted proteins | sample 9134231 | NCBI WGS metagenome assembly JAEEGL01 (sample SAMN16246548, study PRJNA631951) | gut metagenome | biome: gut microbiome; feature: rumen; material: fiber-attached | host: Bos | place: Iran: Karaj | collected 2018-10 | reverse complement strand
TACACGGCTCAGGAACTCTACGCCCGCGGATTCGGGTCAATCTACTATTACAACTCCAAGAAACGTGGCGAAGTGGATTTCCTGATTGAGTCCGATGGCGTGGCCTTGCCGATTGAAGTAAAAAGCGGGAAGAGCTTCAAAGAACACGCCGCCCTCGACAACCTGATGTCCGAGGAGTCGTTCGGCATCCCGTCCGCATATGTGTTCTGCAACAGCGGCGAGGTGGTACAGCAGGAGAAAATCACATACCTTCCGATTTACTTTCTCATGTTTCTTGAGCATGGAATCGACGGAAGCCCCATGATATACCGGATCGAATGAGGCCTCGTCTGCAAGCATAGATAAAACTCAGCGCCGTAGCAGAGCGATCTGTTGCGGCGTTTTTTTGCTACTCTTCACATCCGGCACCGCCGGAGTGCGAAGCTGGCCGTAGCGTAGGCCTAATCGGAAAAATGTTCCAAAAGTCGCGTTTCTAAACCGGGAAAATGTTCCAAAAGACTTTGTATCTACTTAAAAACAAGATAGATGTATACTATAGGCGCGAAAACGCGTTGTGTCAAGAAATGTTGACATCATTCCGCCAAACAATCACATCTGTCAGGAATTGTTGACGCGATTTAAGTCGCCGCGCCTCACCGCCATTGACTGGTGATGAGGCATGAATTGTGTTTATGTTTTACAGCGAAGCGAGCAAGCTGAATCATGGGACAATCCGTCATACCTTGCCGAATCTTTGGAGCGAGCAGGAAAAGATTCTGTTGGTGGAGTAAGAGGAAAGCGCCGTGGCAGAGCAATCTGTTGCGGCGTTTATTTATGCTGGTAAAAAAAACTGGAAAATTTTATCTACAGGTGTCAGATTCAATAAAAAAAAGCGCCATACATTTACACGAACCTAACCAAACAAGAAAGGATTCAACATGAAACAAACTATGATCGCATTGCTGTTAACGCTTAGCCTTTCGGTGGGAAACATCGCCCTTGCACAGGAAGTTCCTGCACAGGCAGTTTCCGATGCAGGTGTCGAGGCAGTCCGAGAAGCTCAGGAAACGGCAGTTCCGAAGCCTCAAAAGAAGGTCACACCGGAAAAAGTGTTGAAATCAATCGCCAAGGAAAAAGGCTGGAACACAAGCGGTTGGGATACGGAAAAGAAAAGATTTATCACCATTACCTATGATGATGTAGATGCCGACCCGGCTACGGATGAAGATTTCTTTTTGAAGCGCGAAGCAGCAGCCCGTCGCGCATATCTGAAAGCGAAAGCAAAAATCATTGAATTCATCAATCAGACGATGAGCGCATCGGACCAGCTTTTCATTCCCGGAACGGATCTTAATGCTGAATTCAATAAGGAATTGAAAGAAATCGAAGCGAACCTGGTCGAAGAAAAGGAAAAATTGGCGAAAATCCTTGACCGTTATAATCGCGCAGAAGCAGCTGAACTTCGAGGAACAACGTTTTCCGACCGTATGAACGACCTTTTGGTCGCGGTCATCAAGAAGATTGATGACACATACGATGCGGATGCAAACGATACTAAATTGAAAAACGATCTGGATGAAGCCCGGAAGAATCTCGAAGAGCAGAAGGCGAAATTCGAAAAAATCAAAAAACAAGCAGAAGCTATGAAAGGTTCGGTGAAGCGCGAGCAGACCAGCGAAGTGGTCACCATGGCATCCATGCCTCTGTACGGCGCAAGTGTTCTAATGCAAACAGAAGGACTTGATAAAAAATACCAGGTGGCGATGATTGTTGTTTGGAGTCCTGTTCTCGAACGCGCCGCAAGGGCGATCGTCACGGGCGAAGACTATAAGGTGGCACCGAAAGCAAATGGATGCACTATCAGCGAATGGATCAAGAAACAGAATCTTTCAAGCATGATCGGCCCCAGAACATTCCTGGATAAGGACGGTCGACGTTGGTTCGTCGGAATTAGCGCCGATGAATACAACGACGATATGGATTCCGTGGATCGGGATCAGGCAGAGATGTTTGCAGAACAGTTTGCCAAATCCGCTGTTGCATTCAGCGTAATGGGCGATGTCGAGTCGTACAAAGCCGCTAAGCTTATGGCCAACACTTACCGGGACGCTTCAGGCGGCTCAATGGAAAAGGCTGGGAAATCCATGGAAGTGAGAATCAGTCAGACTATCCAGAATAAGACCATCAGAGGTCTGCAGCCAATTGAAGGCGACACAGTGGATCATCCGATTGCTAATCGGGAGATGTATGTCTCGGTTTATGCAATCAGTCCGGATTCTGCAAAGGATGCCTTAGAAGCTGAAAGAGAGAACTATGTGACAAAAGTTCAGCAGGAACAGTATCAGACGGTCGAGAAGGGGCGCCAAGCTGCAAACCAGGCCGCTGTCAATGCTGCGAAGAACCGCCAGGAGGATTTCCAGAAAGGCGCTTCCGAACAGGGACAAGCTATCAGTCAGGAACTGCAGAAGAGAGAAGCCGAGAAAAAGAACAACTCCGGAATTGATATAAAAATCAATCAGTCGTCTTCTTCTACCCAAACGAAACCCGCTGAATCCACGAGAGGTGTTTTCGGCGGAGATGCGGATGTTGACGATGATTTCTGACCCAGCGTTCATCAAAGGGAAGAAAACAACAAAAAGGCAACAGGTTGTGTAAAAATGACCTGTTGCCTCCAAAAGAGAAACTGGATACAGTGCATGCTTTGTCTTTATCGTTTTTTTGTGGTTCCTCTGGCATTTGTTTGCACTTGCCAATTCGTTTCCGCATGCCACGCCCTCGATTTGAACACAAAAAGTACACATCAGAACATGTCGGCTGAATCTGTTCCCTTGCAAAAAGCGGAAATAACAGAATCTCAGAAAACGGAAAAACCGGTCTGGCATGGAACCGTCAAAGAAGGCGATCCTTTGGACTCTGCTACGGATATTTATTCCGAAAGTCTGTCTAAACCTGCTGGAATTTCCGAATATCAGGGACTTGTCTTCTGTATTGTGGAAATTCCTATGATTGAAGGAGAGGACGATGATTTTGTCTATGAGATGGACGGGATGCTGCAGGAAAAGGAAATGCTCCAAAAGCATTATCGTTTGCCATCCGGGTTCCAGTTACAGCGCAGAGTGCTGGAGAATCGAATCGACGATGATTACGACTATTTCCGTTATGCGACCGTCTATCGGATGAAAGATATTCAGGCTTTGCAGCAGCTCGGGTCAATTGATCTTTTGGAGAAATAATCAACAACAAACAATACAGGATTTTTTGAATAAATGACAATTCATACGAAGGGAAAAAAAGTATCAGCTCTTCTTCCGTTCCTGATTGCTTCTTCCATTTTCTGCCTGACTCAGATTGTCTCTGCAGCCGCCAGTTTGGAAGAGCCACAAAAGGTGCAGGACACCAGTTTTGCCGTTTCCTTGACATTTCTGCCCGTCTCCTTGTTTGACGATGATAACAATCAGAGAATGTCAGACAAACTCGCTAGCGTCTTCATGCAGGATGCTTTATCCGAGCACTTCAAGTCAAAAAAAGAAATTGATTTGACGAAGATCAAAAGAACCGACCATAAGAAGACGGACCGGGAATGGACTGTGACCTACGAGGTCCCCCTGGATGCGATCAGGGACGCCGGGAAGGAGCCCGTGCCAGTCGCGATCGATGTCATCAGGAAATACTATCCGTCCGAATCAGTCAACAATTCACTTCGCGAACCAAAGGCAATTTATCTCCATGATTTGAAAATCGCCGAAGCGATTTTCCTTGGACAGATAACCGGAGGGAAAAGGATTTCCGAACAGAGAATCACAATGGCGTTTGACACGTTTGAAAAGAAAGTGAAAGCAGATGATTCCCTTTTCCTCTCGGATAAGGACGTTTTCCTTTCTCAGGCAAAAACGATCCGTGAATATCTGCTCAAAAAGAAGGCAGAACGGGATGCCACGGCAGCACATGTATCTGAAGCAGCCGAAACGGTCAAACGGCAGTCGGTGGAGGTATCCAAGGCAAGCATGCTTCCCGAATTTGAACCGATGCTCATGTGCAGTGATGTCCTGCTGAAAGCCGGGGGCTGCATGGTGTTTCGGACCGATGACGGCAACATGTATCTTATTTCGGTCGGAACTGCAGCTGTGAAAGATGATTCCGCCCAGGATCGTATCCTCCAGCAAAAGGTTGCGGAACAGCGCGCCTATTCGGAAATCGCGAAATACACCAATCTTGAAGTTACGGCTTTTTCACAGCTCTCGGTTCAGAGCGACAAGAACGAGTCATCGAAACAGTTTACTGAAAAAATAACCCTGCGAGCGGAAGAATACATGTCAGGTCTGCCGACGGTTGGAACCTGGTATTCTGCCGACGGCAAGGTCTTCTTCCTCGCCAAAGGCCAGAAGCTTTAATTGGGAGAACCGTTTTTTACACAAACCGAAAACTATCATTTGAATAAAATAGGAGAAATGGCTATGATTCACACACACACAACACTCGGAGTCGCTCTGACGGCTTGCCTGCTGTTCATCTCGACAGGTTTGGTTCAGGCACAGATAATCACCCTGGAGAACTTATCGGGAGGAAAAAAAGACGCTGACGGAAAGCCGCAGGCCGTATTTACCAGACCGTCGCCTCTTGAGGAGAAGGAAATCACGGTTGAGGGAGTCGGATCCGGTGAGACAAAACAGGATGCGCTTCGTGATGCCATGAAAAAATCAATCGAAAAGGCGGTCGGCATGTATGTGATGTCCAAAACGACAATAAAGGATGATGAGCTGAAAGAACAGATTGTCGTCACATCGGATGCCGTTGTAACCAATTATAGGGAGCTGTCCAGTTCCGAGCGAGACGGGATATGGGTGGTCAAGATTGAGGCGAAAGTCCTGCCGAACGAATACCTGAAATACGCGCCGAAGATGGTTTCGCAGGATATCTCCCTGGATATCGCTAATCTCCTCAATACGACCGACGCAATGGACAATGCGAAAGCCGTGATCGATGAAATATTTGAGGATGAATACTATAAGATCTACCGTTTTGAGAAAACCGGTGTCCGTATGGGGGATAATGTCGATCTGAACAGCAAAAATATTTCACTCAAAATCGACTATTCCCTCAAATTCGATAAAAACGAATATGACAAATTCCAGAAACGTCTCTGCGCTTTTCTTGATAAGATCGCAAAATGCAAAGACGATTTCGAACTGAACCAATACCTATCTTTCACGTCATATCGTAGTAATGAGAATAACAGTAATGCGCTTTGGAAAAAATCGGGCCTGGACAAATCGGAAGAAAAAAACTACTGTACGATAGAATTTGCTTCTGAGAAAGGCAATAAAGAGAAAAAAACAGTATTCACCTCTTATTTGGTTCGAAAAGAAATATTTGAATTGATTCGTTCAAAAGTTATCAACGATGTTTATTTGGTTTTTTCCTTTTTGACGACAGATGGAGCAGAGACACACAAGGCATTTCTTGATGCCGCCATCAATTGGGGAATCATAAAAGAACATAGGCACTATTCTTACTCTTCTTATTATACAGATACAATTGTTTTTACCTCCTGGGCCGCATTCGAACGCGTCAACATCAAAAAAAGATATGGAGGAATTTTTCCGTTTGAAAATGTTTATGCCGATAGAGAGTCCAAAGGAACGCTGACGCTGGATGACATACCAAAAGACTATGCAAAACAGCTGAAGGATATTTACATCTACGTCCTCAATAACGAGGAGGATCTCGACGAGGATGAACGTATCGAAAAAGCCAATGAGATAGAAAGCAAATTCTGGCACAAATGAGCCGGGAGTATTTGTTTTGTTTGTTATAATTCCCGAGGAGGATTCTTTACCTCGGGAATATGCCTACCTACTGTTGAGTGGAGCAGATGAGTTTTGTAAATTACATCTTTCACGTTCTTATTGCCGACGGTTGGAACCTGGTATTCTGCCGACGGCAAGGTCTTTTTCCTCGCCAAAGGTCAGAAGCTTTAATCGGAAGAACCGTTTTTTACACAAACCGAAAACTATCATTTGAATAAAATAGGAGAAATGGCTATGATTCACACACACACAACACTCGGAGTCGCTCTGACGGCTTGCCTGCTGTTCATCTCGACAGCTTTGGTTCAGGCACAGGAAATCAGCTTTCCCGCGGCAAAGATTTCCCCCCAGACGTCATCCCCTGCGGCAGATAAGGAGATTGTCGCGGAAGGGATAGGATCCGGCGGGACCAAACAGGATGCGCTTCGTGATGCCATGAAAAAATCAATCGAAAAGGCGGTCGGCATGTATGTGATGTCCAAAACGACAATGAAGGATGATGAGCTGAAAGAACAGATTGTCGTCACATCGGATGCTGTCGTAACCAATTACAAGGAGCTGAGCAGCTCCGAACATGATGGGATATGGGTAGTCAAGATTGAAGCGAAAGTCCTACCGAATGAATATCTGAAATATGCTACGAAACTGATTACGCAGGACGTTTCTCTCGACTTCGCCAACATTCTCAATACGGCGCAGGCGATGGACAACGCGAAGGAAGTGATCGACGAGATCTTCGAAGACGAATACTACAAGATTTACCGGTTCGAAAAGACCGCCGTCCGCATGGGGGAAAACGCCGCGCTGAACAGCAACAAGGTGTCGGTCGAAATCGACTACACGCTCAAGTTTGATAAAAAAGAATATGACAAATTCCAGGAAAAATTCTGCAACTTTCTTGATAAAATTGCAAAATACAAATATGAGGGTAAAAGAAGCACTTGTACAACTATACGAAACAGTGTTAATGGAAGAGTCTTTAAAGAAATCGGCATGGATGATTCTGAAAGAGACAATTTCCGTTGCATTATGTTTGCATCCATCAATGGCACAAAAGAAAAAAAGGAAATGTATAAGCTTTATTTTATCAGAAAAGAGATTTTTGATTTGATTCGTCCTAAAATGGTCGGAAGAGTTTTCCTTGTTTTTTCTTTTCTGCCGACGGACAGCACGGAAACGATTAAAACTTTTGTTGATGCAGAGATTAGCTTCGGGATGGGGAACTGGGGCAAACAAAAGTATGATCGTCCAAGAAATGCAGCAGATGGTATTATATTCAAAAGCTGGGAAGATTTAGAAATAAAAGGAGAAGGTAATTCTCCTGTTTGGTATGAGGCCAGTATTCATAGCAGTGAAGGGCCATTCGTCAATACACTCAAACTGAAAGACGTGCCGAAGGACTTCCTGGGACAACTGAAGGAAATGTATATCTACATCCTTGACAACAAGGATGACCTTGATGAAAAGGAACGGGAGAAACGCGCTAACGAGATCGAAAGCAAATTCTGGCACAAATGAGCTGGGGAGAGTTTGTTTTGTTTGATATAATTCCCCGAGGCGGATTTCGTGTTTCATGGATATGCGGTTTTGTTGTTGAGCGGATCAGATGAGTTTTATCATTTACATCTTTTGCTCTCTTATTAATGCCGGATTTATTCTGCTTTTGGGCATTGTTCCGTGGCTTCTAATGGCATGGTGTCTGAATTATGTATCCGAACTGTTGCAAAGACGTTTGGCCTTTCTTGGAGACCGCGCCTTCATCTACCTGACGGCGCCCGGGGTGGCCGTTCATGAATTGGGACATGCCGCGTTCTGTCTGATCTTCCGACACAAGATCGTAAAAATGAATCTTTTTTCGCTGGAAGCGGATGGTACGCTGGGATATGTGGAGCATCAGTATGATCCGAAAAGCCTTTACCAGCGAATCGGGAATTTCTTTATCGGGACAGGGCCGATCTGGGGTGGACTGCTTCTGTTGTACGTCCTTTCCCGGTTGTTGCTGCCCGGTGAAATCTTTTCATCAGAGAAAAGCGTTTTTAACAGTTTTTTTTCGTTTTTCAAGCTTTTTTTCTCCTTGGAATCGTGGACCTCTGTATTCTTTTACATCTGGCTATACGCGACACTGACGGTTTCATCCCATATTACGTTAAGCCAACCGGACATCAAAGGCGCGAAAGACGGTCTCATCATTTTAACGGAAGTAATCGTTCTGGCATGTCTTCTTTTCGGGTGGTGTGGCCCATGGGAGGAATGCCTTATCCATCAATTGACGCTTGTTTTCTTTTTGCTTTTCCCTCTCGTCGTGACAATTGCCTCCGCGCTGTTGATTATCGCGTCCATTTTAAGTCTTCTGCCGTTTGCCCGAAGATAATCCCGAAGAGAGGAAACAGTTTGGAGGGACGCTCTCTCCCGGGATCGAGCCGTTTGACAAGTCAAGTTTATCTTTTGCTAAAAAGAAAGATGTGAAAAACAGTCGTTCACATGTCAGATTTTGCGCATCGACAAGCCATACATAAATGATGTTTTCAATTATCAAATTACAATTAAACCTCTCAGAAGGAGACATCCATGAAGAAGACGATTCTCGCAATCTTGGCCATTTTTGCCATGGTCTCGACCGTCCAGGCACAGCAGACTGTCATTATTCAGCAACGTCCTGGCATTCTTACCGATCTTGTCGATGCTGCAGGAGCGCTGATTGAGCTTCCCGTTGCTTTAGCGGAAGGCATCGTTGTCGGCACGGCGGAAGCCGCTGGATCCCTGCTCCACGGATCCACCCGGGTCATTGTCACGCAACCTCCGGCTATGGCGTCTGCATCTGTTGTCATGCCATCTTCAGCTATTGTATCTGCCCCGATTATCGTTCAGCCCCGGATAATTGCTCCGCCCCCCATCGCAACCACGCCCTCGGTTGTTGTTGCTCCGACTCCTATTGTATCCGCACCGGTCATACATCCCAGAACGACAATCACGACAACATACCGTGATGGCTCCACCGTCAGCGTGACCAGATCGGCATCTGCATACGAGATAGGCGGCCCAGTGATAGTACCTGTTGATCCTGATCATCGCGTCGGACCAAGTCCGTTCGCTAATCCGTATGTCTATCGACATCGGTAATCATGGTTTCTTTATAGTTTTGCGAGTAGACTCTTATGATCCTGACAATCCCTCCGCTTCCCGCAATTCGAAAAAGAATTGTTTTCATAATTGCATTTGCAATGTTGTATCGGGTTACTACACTTTTTCGAAAAACATAACAAATTCCACACAAAACAATCATATTCCCTTTTTTGAGGAATTTGCATTCTGAGCAATCGCGATTATATTATTTGGAAACGGAAAAAAGTTGAATCATGTATACGACAAGGCAAACTCTGCTGCAAAAGCTTCGGGACAGCGATGATATATCCTGGAGCGAGTTTTACACACTGTACTGGCCGTTTGTGTTCGCAATCGGCACGCGCCTTGGCATGCTTCCGGAAGACTGCAAGGATCTGATGCAGGAGATCATGCTAACGCTGTTCAACGGACAGGATATCATGCATTATGATACCTCAAAAGGGAAATTCCGCACCTATTTCGGGCAAATTGTGTGCCACAAGGCTCTGAAAATGATCCAAAAGGCCGAAAAATCTTCCTCTGCCCCCGTTCAGGAATCAAAGGATATCTTCCAATCAGAGGCAAAGATTCAATCGGAATTCCGTGATGGAAGCGATCCGTTCCGCAAAATATTTGACGAAGAATATCACAATTACCTTCTCACCTTGGCATTAAACGAACTCCGAGCCCGCGTCGAACCTGAAACTTACGACATTTTTGAAATGGTTGTCCTTCAGAACCGCCCCCCCAAGGATGTTGCAAAACATCTTGGACTCAATCGTAACATCATTGACAAATACTGCTCACGCTGCCGGAAAAGCCTTTCCATGATCATTTCCGAAATTCGCGCGGAAACACCGGAATTCAACCCTGACCTCCCGATATGAGTTTTTTTATTCCATTTGAGTTTCATAAAGATGATCGGCTGGATGGCATGACGATTGTCAAACCCATTGCTCGCGGAGGCAACGGCGACTTGTATCTCGTCCAAGATGATGCGAACCAGTTTTTGGCAATGAAAGTGATCCGAAAGACGGACAATACAGATGAACGTAACGGAATCGAACAATGCCGCGCGGTTTTTTCGCATATTCCCGGCCTGGTTCCCATCTTGAATACAGGAACGTTTTCCGATGGGCGTGCCTACTGCGTCATGCCTCCTGCGGACAATCTGTCACAGTGGCCGGATTATGAACCGGACACCCTTGCTGCCCGTATCAAAAGAGATGGCAGGATTCCTCCAATCGAGATTCTGAATATTGTCAGCGAGATTTCCTCGACGGTTCAGGCTCTTCATGATACAGGTCTTGCACATTGTGACATCAAGCCGGAAAATATTCTTTTTATCAATGGGAAGCCCAAATTGGCCGACTACAGCTTGCTTTCCGACATGGGAGAACATCCTTCTGGAATTGTAGGAAACGCGGATTCCTTAAAAGTCAATTCCGACAAGGCAAAAGCAGTGGGAACAATCGGTTTTATTCCACCAGAAATGATTGAGAATCCTGTTTTTTATAATCCGCGTACTAGCGACCTTTATGCCATTGGGAAAATCATTTACTGTGCATGGTCAGGAATGGATGTAATCTTTTTCCCTTCCGTTCCAAAGGATATTGCGATCTCGGAAATCGGTACGATACGTCCGCTATATATGAAAGCGTGTAACATTAATCCATCCAAACGATTTCAAAATGCCGATGAGATTATCTCCGCTATTGAGGATGCGCGTTCCAGACTAGAGCATAATGTATCATCGCACGTCAGAAGCAATTTCAGGAAACATCTGCCTGCTCTTCTTCTCGTGTTTTTGATCCTTATGTGTATAATTGGTCTCGTCAATATTGTGTTTCTTCTCCGATTCCATTCTGGGAAAGAAAAACAGGAACCGGGCATGGTCATGACAGGTCTCTTTTATGACTCAGTCATTTCAGATGACAATGGAACAAACAACGGGAAACAGAATTCTTCTCTGCTCGACCCGCTCATCATCACTACGAATTTGGATATCGAAGATGCAAATGACGGAGTGAACAGTCTGCGCGAAGCGCTCAATTATGCCCAGAAACATGGATCCGGTGCGACAATCTCGTTCGCCAGCGATTGTGATATCAGGTTGTCGGCATCTCTTTCCGTTACGCAGAACGTTATCATAGACGCAGGGGAAAACGAGATCACGCTATTTGGACCTGAATCGGAGCCGATGTTCGAAGTCACAGACTCCAGACTGACACTGAAAAACATCTCCTTGGTCTCCGACTATGCAGGCGAAGGCGGCGGTATTATGGATGCCAAGGCTTATGGTCGGATGGATTTGTTTTCAGTGAAGGACGGCGGCAATGCAAAACTCCTGTGGAATGTTTCGCATGGGTTCGACGTAAATCTGAATGACGGTACCCATCTGCATCGCATGAAGGTCAGCCCGCCCGTTTCAGGAGACGGCTCTCATATCAGAATCAATGCAGGAACAGTATTGGAAGACACGACGCTTGCCGGATGCTCCGGAAGGCGGGGTGGAGACTATGAAGTTCGTGGAATATTGAAAAATGCCTCTGTAACGGAATACGGCGATGTCTACATCCTGGATGGCGGCGTCTGCGAAAATATCACGGTCAAGTGTGCCTCGTTCCAGCCGTATATGGAAACAGTGAGTACGGCAGGCGGTTTTGTTGTCAATCGTCTCGGTGGAACAATCAACGGGATGAAACTCGAATACGGTGGCGTCTATGGATATGGTAAAGGTAACCTGACAGGGACGATTTCCCTCGGTGGTGCCACGATTGCTCCGGTACAGGAGGACAATTCGATTGTCGGCGATGAAACTGACATCGTGTTCGATCTGACGGAACGCACAGGAGAAAGCACATTCAGTTTCAATTATATGGCGAATCTCCTTATCTATTATGTTCCCGGCAATAAATCCGATACGATCATTGATAACATGAACGCGTTCAGCGGAGCTCGCAGTTATGCGATTCATGTCAGAAAAGACCAGTCTCCGGGAATATACCGGCTCGCTGCTCATGCGGCAGGTTTTTCTTCTCCCGTATCGCTCACCGTCGGCGATACCGTTTGCAAAGACGTTCTCTCCATCGGAAAGAGTTTTTCCATGGAGAACAAGATTTACAAGTTAGCTTTAGGTGACACAAACGAGGGAGAAGCTTTTTATAATACAACTAATGTTTTGACGCTGACGATAAGCAAAACACAGGATAATGAACCTGAGTAGAATTTGAAAACAAAAAAACAGGCTCCCCACTTCAAGACAATCAGCAAAAACAGGAATCGCTCTCTCTTCTCGTGTTAGATTTTTGTTCAGATTGCCGTATATATTGATGAGTTTTTTTAACCTTCTCACGATGGATAGTAATCAAATGAACCAGAATACGCCCACACAGAAACAGTCCAAAAGCAAATCCTTCGACACAAGAGATTTTGTTAGCCTCATTATACTTGGATTTGTTGCTATTCTGATCCTCGCCTTGAAGTTTCTTTGAACTTCGTTCCAAACACATTTAAGCTCGCCATACCATCATGCAGAATACTTCCAAAGCAATCTGGATCAAGCTTTTTACAATAGCCGGTTTTCTGGATAATACTTCCTACTGCATCCTTGACGTGAATTATGTGTTCAACTTCGGTCAATGGCCGATCATTCGTTTTTTTATCGAATGCCCGAATGCCCGAATGCCATGCCATGTATGAATGATCTTCTTGTCGTCACCGGTTTGTCGTCCAGTGCAGTGTCCCAGACTGTTGATAGCCTGGTCGATGCCGGATATCTTAAACGCGTTTACTCCGAAGAACACAAAAATCGGGTATACGTTCAAGTGACAGATTCATTCATGGAATTCCGTTCAAAACCGCTTCATTTTTTTGAAAAGATGGAGGAAGCGTTCCGAAAAAACGCTGACTCCGGCATCAAAATCAAAAATGATTGATAGTGCTTGATTAAATCAAACGACACATCATCTTTAATCATTTATTTTGATGTGGTTAATCCCCAAAAAGACTTTTTATGAAAACCGCATTTTGGGGGGAAGAGAATCGCTTTTTGTAGATATTGCCTGATTCAAGATCACGAATCCAAATACTTTTTTGCAGTATTTCTCGAAATCTGAATCAATTTTGCCGCCTCTGTGAGGTT
>JAEEGL017245149.1_pt1 | contig 13033 bp, 16 predicted proteins | sample 9134231 | NCBI WGS metagenome assembly JAEEGL01 (sample SAMN16246548, study PRJNA631951) | gut metagenome | biome: gut microbiome; feature: rumen; material: fiber-attached | host: Bos | place: Iran: Karaj | collected 2018-10 | reverse complement strand
TATTATATATATCGGGTAAAGTTTCTTTACTACCTGGTAAAGTTTCTTTACTACCCCCGTAAAGTTTCTTTACCACCTCTGTATTGACTTGGTACACATTGGCATGAATACCATCGGTGTAACTTCGTTTCACTATATAATCTAATGATAAGAGATTATTTATAGCCTTATCTACTGTTGGTTTAGATATGTTAAATGTTTCGGCTATATAGTTTCGACTTCCGGCAAACTCACTCTCGCCGTCTTGACTGAATCCATGTATCAATGCAAAGACTAATAATTCATTACCGCTTAATTGTAGTTCGTTGCACATCCAGCCTTGTATTACAACATAATTAGTTGACTTCATTACCTATACTCCATTTAGATAGTAAAACTCTCACCGTCGATAGATAGCGGCTATCTCGGTGAGAGTTCTGTTGTTGGTTGACATATTCAGTTACCACATCAGTTGATACCGCTATTATCAACCAACATATTAAGGGGGTTACAAATGCTCAAAAATCACAATTTGCATTATAATTATATCATAAGAAGATATAATTGCAATAGGTTATTTGAAAGCCTTTACGATTTCTTCACACTGGTCATCAACTGTCTTGTTTACATCGTCCCAAAGTGCAGTTCTTTCAAAATCCATATCTGCATCTTCCGGTACACTTCTTTCCTCTGTAAACTCGATGGTGTAAAAGTTGTCTCTGATTTTGAGTGCTACTCTTGACGTTGCCTTGATTGATGTTGTTACTGCTTTGCTCTGTTTAGCCATTTTCATTTCTCCTTCTTATTTGATGTGATGTACCATATTATGAGTGTTACAAGTTCTAATAGTATTGTGCCTACTGCACCTACTAACCATCCGGGTACTGCTATCATTCCTTGCCTCCCTTCTTCTTTGTCACACGAAGTTGGATCGTTTCCGTTACCTTCTTACACTTATCCATATTCATAATGGTATCTGTGTCAATCTGATTATGATATAACATACTTTCAAGCACGTCCATATCAACATATTCTTTGGTCTTGATGCAGTCTGTGTAGCCTTTCTCTTTCAATACTGCCAAGAGTTTATCTTCCAGCATCGTCTCTTTCTTGGCTACAACATACTTTGCTGATAACCCATCAATCTCAAAGTCCTTGATGTTCTGTTGTTCCATCTCACGCTTAATATCAGCGTTCTCGGCATCAACAATCTTTTTCTGCTCTTCGAGGTTCTGCTTGTGTTCATAATACTGTGGTATGAGTTTTGATAATTCCATTACTTCGTCTCCTTCTTTACATACTTCTGTGTTACGCTACCCATTATTCCATTTCTGCCAATCTTGACCGAGTTCTTAAACTCAATTAGTTTCATTACGTCCTGTGGTTCCCAAAAACGTAACTGTCTTGGCTTTGCCTGAATAAAGTTGGGTAACAGTTTTGCTCTATCGTGGTCCGGATTTTGTTTCTTCCATCTGTACCATATATTGATAGTCTGTACAGACACCCCGACAGATACGGCTACTTCTTCAATGGTCAGTAACTTTATTCTGTCTGCCATTATTAGCCTCCTTTCTATGATAATAGGAACTGCAATAGTTCTTCTCTATCGCCAGTGATTTTGCCATCTACGATAGCATCACTTATAGCACCCTTTTTCTCAACAAGTTCGTGGATACGCTCATCAATCGTGTCTTTACATATCAATGTATATATAGTGATATTTTCATTTGTACCTATTCTATGACACCTATCTTCTGCTTGGTCCTTTAATGCTTTATTCCACGGTTCGTCAAGAAATATTTCAACAGTTCCGGCAGTAAGAGTAAGTCCAGTACCCATAGCACCAATAGTTCCTATGACTACATCAAGTTTACCTTCTTGGAATAGATTTACTATGGTCTGTCTATCAGTATCATTTGTCTGACCTGTAATTACACCTATTGCATACTTACCGGAAAGTTTTTCAAAGATTGCATCCGTTATCTGTGTCCAGTTTGAGAATACAACCACTTTCTTGCCATTTGCTTTTGCATCCTCAATCAATTCTTCCATTCTGTCAAGTTTTGCACTCTCTTTAATAGAAGATGAAAGTATGCCTGTATAACCTGTTGCCTGTCTCATTCTGATGAGTTCTGCAAGCGGATTTGGTGCAATAGCAATCTGGTCTATGTTTGCTTTGATTTCCATTGTCACTTCTTTATATATCTGTTCCTGCTTGCCTGTCATTTCTACATATTCATCTATGTATAGTTTCTCCGGCAGGTCTAATACATCTTCTTTCAGCCTTCGTAACATAATATCATCTAACTGTTCCTGCAGTTCACCCATATTCTTATATCCGATGACTTCATATCCACCAAAGCCACCCATTACACAATGATGATTGCGGAAAGCATAAAATGACTGATTGACATACCCAAGCCACTTCAAGATGATAAACAAATCAAGCGGGGTATTCATAAGTGGTGTACCTGTCATAGCAATTTTACATTCAGGATTTATTTTGAGAATACCTTTACCCTGCTGACTTTGTGGGTTCTTACATTTATGTATCTCATCTATTGCTACAAGACCTATACATCTGGAATCACATAATTTGCTTATTTTAGACGCTATTTTTTCGCTACGCAAACTTTCTACGTTAGTTATCAAAAAGTAGTCTGGAATCGCATCTGGTGAAGTCAGGAGAGCATCTAAATCTTTTTCTCTCTGACTGATTGAGCCGATTGAGATTTTTCCCTTCTTGATTTTCTGTCCTAAAATATATGGTGTTTCATTAGAGTGAGTGCGTACTTCATTGCACCAGTTCCATTTAAGACCATTGACACCGCATATTATGAGACAATGCTTATATCCGTTTAACATCTTCTTGGCTACTGCTATATCAATGACCTGTTTTGTCTTACCAAGTCCTTGCTCATCTCCCAATAACCAACGAGTGTTCTGTAAACCGTAGTTAAATCCCTCAATCTGATGTTCAAAGGGCTTTGTCTTAAACTCAAAGTCTTTAGGTGCTTTTACTTCTTTCTTTTCCAGCAGTTCTTCACCTGTGATTTCAATGGTGTGTTATGCATTATGTAACTTATGGAGAAGTTCGTTCTTTTTGTTTGCCGGAGCTTCCCACTCTTTTGTATCGGGGTTCCAGTATCTTGTGGGCATTTCTCTTATAATATCAATGATTTGAGTATCATAAGGAAATGACAAAAACATTGAGTAGTCACCGTTTGCTCTGTTCGATTTCCGAATTTCAATAGTTATCATAGTATTTCCTCTATAAATGTTTATCTGTAAACATTATAATACAATACTATAATGTTGTCAAGACAAAAATAAAAGCACCGAGATATTGAAATCGGTGCTTATTTACTGCGTTTGTTATATATAAGAAGAAACTATTTTACCACTTCACATCTATGTCAACAAAGTTAGTTGGTGGTGCTACAATACCATCTACAATGCCGTGGCTTGTGTACTGCCAATATATTTCTTTGACATTCGGCCTGTACTGCTCTTTCAGAGTGCCATCGTTCTTTCCATAACGTGCAATCCAAAATCTGCATATCTTCTTTATATCGTCTTTGATGTGGTTATTATACCAATCCCAATTACAGTATATTCCCACATCATATCCGGCATTAACACAAGTGGTAAGAAAAGCGGTGATGATAACGGCTATAACATCTTTACTGTATATCTGCTGACCACCGAAGTTTTCCATATCAAGCCATATATCTACTTTTCTACCTTTGAGCATCTTGATTACACCTTGTGCCTCTCTCTGTGCATCAAGGGCACTATGTGCATAACAGAGTTTATATACACCTGCTATTTTCAGACCAGCATCTATTGCCCCTTTATAGTACTGCTCAAACTTGGTATCAACGCTACCGTTCTTCTTTGTGCTACGAAGAAGAACAAACTTATAACCAGCCTTCTTTACTTTGTTGAAGTCAACCGAAGTCTGATTATCTGACAAGTCAATGCCGTACGTGTGCTTATTATCAATCGGTGTAGGAGTGACAGGAATAACTGCCTCATCATAGGCAGGTCTACCATATCCTACGATGTTTGAAGTACGATGCCTACGCATTACTGCACCACCATTATCATCTGAATTAACAGAGGTGTTGCCTTCCCAAGCGTAAATATCGTTGGCACTTACAACTTCATCAACTATGCCCACGTGATTTGTCCATCTGTTGTTTGTTGGGAATTTGTAAAAAACAATATCACCAGGTTTCTGATTACCAGGTGTTATCCATCTACCATTTGCTTTGAACCAATCTCCAAGATTGATGCACGATGCAGTCTTTTTCAGAATGAACTTCGCCTGCTTTTTGAATACCCACCAAACAAAGACACAACACCAAGGATAGTTGTCACCTGAAACAGGATGGCCATAATACTCTGTGTTATATATGACGTTATTTGAATTAACCGGATATTCTGTTACACCCTCTTGTGATTTTGCGGTTTTGAGTATATCTGCTACTTTCGGCATATCTTATCCCTTTACTGCCTGGACTGCACCTTCGATAATTGCGTTTATTTCATCGGCACTTACATCAATGCCCAATTCTTTGCATTTTGCAGTAACCATCTGAACTGCGTATGCCTTCTTCTCTGCCCATTCTTCAGGTGTGTAAATCTTCTCTGCTGAACGGACAACAATCTCTGCAAACTCTACGATTGTGGCATACTTATCTTCGCCAATCTTGTTCTTCAACCAAGGAATAACATAGGCTGAAATAATGAGAATAATAACTGTAACAACTGCCTCGACTAACTTTGAAATCATTTCAGGACTCATCTTCATCTTCTCCTATCTTGTTGTGCTTTATCTTGTTTACCGTAATAATCATGGTATTTATAGCCTCGAGTACACCCCCACCTACTACACAAGGAATGAGCGTATCATAGGGCCAACCATTATATGTGTAAATGATAACTGTGGCAATAATAAATACTGCCACAAATACACCAATGATTATTAGTACTTTATCCAAGGTTTTCATCTTGGGTTTTTTCTTTGTTGTCTTACTGTTCATGAGCCTTCTTCACAAGATAATCGTCCAGCAGGGTTTGTGCCTCTGTGACTTTCCCATTACAATTCATCTGTTTCAATCCATCCAGTACGGCTGCCATACATTGTGTAAGTATAAACAACTCGGTTTGTGTCTGTTGGATTTTAGCCTCTGTTTCGGTCTTATATTCTTCAATCGAATGTTCAATCTCTTCCAGTTTCTTATCCTGGCTTTCAAGTTTTACATCATAGCGGGCGTAAATCTTTTCACGCTCCGCTTGTAAGTTTTCTGTCCATACCTTTTCCATATTGTCCCATTTTTTCATGCGGTCATGCTCTGCATTTATTTTAGCAATCAACTTACTGCCTTTATCCCAGACTTCATAAATTAAGAATAGAAAGGCAACAAATATAATAAAGTTCTGTGGTGTAAGCAACGATAAATCCATAGTTCCTCTCCTCATGCAATTTCTCTACACTGGTATTTTACACTACATACCGCTTATGTGCAATAGCAACTTCGGCTTGTGAGGTTTCTGCATAAATCTGTGTGGTTGCTACACTTGAATGGCCTAACATCTTCTGTACCTGTGTTATTTCCATTCCACTCTGTAATGACAAAGTAGCGGTGGTGTGACGAATAATATGTGGTGAAAGTTTAATACCCAAATCTTTTCCCATTCTTGCAAACATCGTTTCTACCATTCTCACACCCAACTGTCTATGTGGTAATCTTTCAGTTGTGAAGATATATTCCGAGTCCCCTTTACGTTCATTGATAATGTAATCGTCAAGGGAAAGTTGTGCATTATCATTTAGGTAAACTGTATTATGTTTCTTACCTTTACCTATAATATTTATCGAGTGGTTCTGTACATCAATATCCTTGAACTTCATATTGACTAACTCCGTAACTCTGCATCCTGTAGAATACAGAACATCTACAATAGCCAAATCTCTCTTTGATACACACGCTCTCCGTACTTGCTCTAATTGAAGGCGAGTAAGAGAATGTCTCGGCTTTGCCTCGTATTTTATCTCTTTAATGTTTTTACAAGGGTTCTTTGCGAGATAATCTTCATTGACACACCACTGAAAGAAACTATTTAATATCTGCCTGTATTTATCAAGTGTTCTATCTGTTATCTTGTTAGTGACCTTATACTGAACAAGGAACACACGAATATCGTTGGTCTCAACTTCTTCTGGTGCTTTATTAACTGTTTCAAAGAAACATCGAAGTCTTCCTAAATAATTCTCAATCGTCAATTCAGAAAGGCCTTCAATCTGTTTTGATATTAAATATGTAGTAACTATTTTCGGTACTGTTTCGTTCTCATATATAATAAGTGACGTTTCTTTCTCGGCTATGTCATAATTCTGTGCAACGCTATCTATTATAGAACAAATCTTGTTGCTTTCAGCCAGCGTGTAATACTGCGATAATTTTACTCTTATATCGTGTCGCATATGTTCGTACATTGTTTTTGTCCTCCTCAAACATTATACTACGTATTATTTGAGTGCATTATAACATTATACAACACGTTTATCAATCGGCATTTAATTCAAGTTTTAACTCGATATTTTTAATAAGAAAATGTGAATTAAATTGGACTTAAATTAAACAGAAAGACCCCACATGGTACGCATCGTTGAGAGGCGTGTGGGGTTCATTTTTCATTCCAGATATACTACGCTATTGCGTTTTCTTTATTTCGCTTACGTTTCAGTATTCGAAATTATTATTTATTTCTTTTTATCTGCTTTATTCCGCATTTATCTTCAACACTTGAGCCTTTGAACGGACAGACGTTTTTGTATTTGCATTTATTACAATCTATCATGGTTTACCTCGTTTCCGTTAGCGCAAGAGTTATCCCACCGCGATATAATGTGCCGTTCCAACCCAATAAGATGCATTATTACAGTATGTAAATCCCGTAGAGTCCACGTTTTCAAGTATATTACTATCGGGCAAAGCAAACCTACTTGTAGTCTTGTTCGAGCCAGTATGAATACTTCTCCATGTGTAACCCGATAATATGTCCTCATCATAAACTTGAAGTAATGTCGGGTAATCGTTACTTGTATCTCCGATAAAATATATAACTAATTTCTTTGGCTTAAACCCTAATGTTTCGTGCCTTGAAACGTTATCATCGCTTATGGTAAGCGTACCCGCTTGAAATAAGCCGCCCCCACCACTTACTGTCAATGCTCTTTGATGCATATCTTTTCTCCTATCTTCTCAATGAAATATCCGACTACCGCACCGAGCAAAAATGCCCCGATAATCGCATATCCGAAAATAAATCCTATATCTCCCATGTTTATCTCGCTTTCCGTATAGATTACGCAATAACTCTCACTACGCAATAGTTAAATTGTGGTGAGAGTTTTGCATAATCTTTATGCAATTATTATAACCTATATAGGTCTGAATTGCAATGGGTAATCATATCAAAATTAGTTGCTACCGTTCTCTTCAGGAGGCTGAGGCGCTACTCTTATATCCCAACACTCTGACATTCTGGTTGCACCATAGTTGTCTGTAAGGATAACTGATACGCAGTCAAACTTCGGGTCATCAATGTACATTGACAACTGTGTGTGGTATGCTTTCTTTGCCGCTGAATAGTCTGTGTACTGGTCAACGATTGTGCCATTCCATACGTTCTCTTCCTTGTTGTGGATATACCACGATACGAAATAAATTGTTTCCATTTTCTTTTCTCCTTTACTTTATACTGTAATTTCCAACAACATAACTTTACCTGCATTTCCGGCAACCTGTGCCGCGGTAGGTGCATCAAATGTTACTGTCATGGTGTTATTGACAACATCCAGTGACCAATCACAGTTGGTTAACTTTGTACCATCAGCAGTCTGATAGTACGGGTCATACGCATTGTTGGCATTAAGTCCGTGGAATACTGCTGATGTTGTTGCCTGTGTAAGTGTGACCACTTCTACACTACCATTGTATTGATGCCACTTCGGTGCCATGAAAGCAACAGATGAATTTCCACTCTGGTTTGCCGTAAACTCTGTATCTGTTCCATTGACTGTGATTGTCAGTTTACCATCGTTTACTGCATCTATTGACTGCCATGTTCCATCTTCACGAAGAAACTTTGACGAACCAGAACCTTTAGCAATGAATGCCAAGTCTTTCAAATCTGTGAACCACTTTGCAATCTTGCCGAGTATTGTGGGCATCGTTTCACCACTTACTATGTTTGTCCTTGAAGATGCAACTGTAAACGATGTGGTGTTATCTGCTTTTCTTTTTAACTCGTCTGATACGGTAGTCTGTACTGCATCAGCAGAACCACCGGTTATCACTATTGTTGCCCCGCTTGATACTGCCGTTGTTATTCTGTATAACAGATTATTGTACCAGAACAAATCGTCAACGGCATAGTTCTGAACTGCTACAAGAGTATTGTCCTGCATTGTGGCAACTAAATCTCTTCCGGCAGTATCTTCATACATATAATCTGTACTATTTTTGTTAATACAGTTTACGTTTGCCATTTCTTCCCTCCTATATCATTACTTTCTTGCCTGATATTGTTATAGTGTCCTGTTTTCCACTAATATCACTTGCGGTAAGATACGTGCTTGTATCTATTGAACCATCGTTCTTTACAAGACCAGTTGTACTGCTCTTCTGGATATAGTTTGACAGGTCTATCTCTGTTTCACCTATCTTCTCCCAACCAGCAGTTGTGCCGTCAATATTTACGTACTCTTCCTTGATATTTGATACACTTGTACCAACTGACTTCGGTACAAGATAAATGGCGTTCTGCTTAATATCAGTTGTGGGTAAAGTATTGACATATATAAGTGATATTGTAGAAATCGCACCTATTAAGGAATTAACTTCTGCCTGTGTATATGTCTCGGTTTTAAGATAATAACTGCTCGGACTTTTTAGACTATCTACAAGATTGCCGTTACTATCCAAAACTGCGAAGTTACCATTTGTAGCACCTACTACTTTATCTGCCTTGCCGGTTATATCAACATTGACTTTCTTGTTGGCATCAATGGTTAAATCTACACCGTTTACTTGCACTCCTTCAAGTACGTTGACCTGTGCATTAGTTTCTATACCTGATAACTTTGTGCCCTCGGCAGCAGTCATAAGTCTGTCTGTACCATTCTTATCGACTTTATTTGCCAAATCAGTTGTTACACTTGCAACTATACCTTTATCAGTATCGGTGTAATTATTATCCGTGTGAACGTAATTAGCATCCTGTACAAGATTATCAGGCTTATTCTTGATATAGTCAACTGCACTGGTATTTGTCTGGTCCCAGTCTGACTGCACCTGTGAAGATGCTGACGGGTCTACCCAATGAACATCATAATCGGAATTACTGTTCTTTGCCAGTATTTGATTAGCAGTACCACCACTCGGTATACCATGCTCACTTCCACCGGACTCGTCTGCCCATTCTGTATCATAATCTGTGCCGGATTTCTTTTTCAGTACCTGTCCTGTTGTACCACCAGTAGGTACACCCTGACCATCAGTACCATCTTTTCCGTCTTTACCATCTTTACCGTCGGCGCCATCTGCACCAGCAGGACCAATGGGACACACTATATCGTCTGAATTGCCATCGGTGTAAGTAACTGTATAAATGTTACTACCGTCAACGTCTTTTGATTTGAAGGTAATACTTGCAATTCCTACACCGTCAGTACCATTTGTTCCGTTTGTACCATCGACACCATCCATAACGTCCATAGTGTCTGTCTGTACTGTGCCGTTATCAAGTGTCCACTGAAATGCTACTCTATGTCCACCTGTAATAGCGGTTATACTTGTGATGACACAGTTCTTACCTTTTATAGCACCACCACCGGCAATACTATTGTCGGTGTATTTCTTTAGGATTGCATATACTTTTTTCGGTGTTAATGCCATTGTTTATGCCCTCCTTATAACCAGTTCCACTGACCGTTAGACTTCATAAACGCAAAGTCACCATCCGCAGTTATTATGTCACTTTCTATTTCAAGTTCGGTAGCATCACTCGGAAGTCCTACATAATCGGCAAGTGATGCACTTGAAACTTCTGCCTTTGTATCTGCAAATGCTGAAATCTTATACGTTGTGGGGTTTGCATCGGAATTTTTCCATTCAGTTACAATAATCATTATTGCACCCTCCTACAAAATTAGTATAGCATACTTACGTCAACTTACAATAACTTTTTTACCACTTATGGTTATATTTGTTCCGGTATGAATAGTACCATCCGGGTCTATTGTAATCGAAGTTCCATCAGGTTTTACAATACCAGGTGTAGTAGTTGTTGCTATTCCTATACCAGCAATAGCAGCCGCAGCCGCAGCCCAATCTTTCGCACTATTATTGTACTGTGGATCAAGCGGTGTTACAGGTACACCACCCTTTGTGCCTTGAGCCCAAGCCTCTGCATCTTCAACATTTTCTGCTGATTGGTCTGACCAGTATTTACTGTTATTATGATAAGCGGGATCCCCACTTGTTACTGGTGAACCATTTCTTGTTCCTGCTGCCCACGCCTCTGCGTCTTTTACTTTATTCGCCGCAGCCGTTTCACTTGCGGCTGCATTCGTTTCAGAAGTTCCAGCATTTGTGGCGTGAGTAGATGCCTGTTGAGAATAATAATATGCGTTATTATGATACTGTGGTTCTGAATTAGATACAGGTACTCCGTTCTTCTCTCCTGTTGCCCACGCCTCTGCTTGTTCTATGTACTGAACAATAGCGGCAGCAGAGCCAATTTCCATAACTCTGCCAGCGGAATAACACATATAGATTTTTTCATTATCTTGAGATACCGCCCATTCACCCGGCAATAATTTATTCGGGTCAAAGTCTGCGGAATTTCCTCTTCTCATTTGAATAGCCATACTTGTCTACCTCTCATAATTCATTGTATCATTTTAACTTGGCATTTACAATCTTTTCCAGTGCTTTGATACGCTCTTTTAGGTCATCTATTTCCTTCTGTTGTTCCTTAACTATCATACAAAGAGGTGCTATAAAGTCATTGTAGTTGATATTGCATATATCCTCTACTTCAAACTCTATACCTGAATCCTCAGGTAAAATCTCACGTACTTCCTGTGCTATAAATCCGTAACGCTTTTTACCCGGTTCTGACTTAAACTCGAACTTTCTTTCCATAACATTATCTATAAGTTCTTTAGCCTCTTCAATAGTAAGGTCTTCGATATTCTGTTTAAGTTTTTCATCTGAACCACTCCACTGTACTTCGCCGTGTGCATCACAAGATACGGAGGATTTTGTGATGTGCATAGCACCACCAGAGAAGTCCCAAAGATTGTTAGCACCATTTGCGGTTACCCATATTCCACCAGAACTGGATCCGCCGTAATCAATGTGCATAAATTCACCCTTATTAGCAACACCAAAGAATGTCCAATAAGAGTTATTCCACAATCCACCTATATGCAATTTATAATATGAGTATTCACAATAGTAATCACCCGGATTGTATAGCAAACCATCTGTTGAGTTAATAGTGTAACATCCAATTTGTCCTTTTCTTGCGAACATCTGACCATTAGATGCGTTGACTTCAAAATCACTATGACCACTATAATACAATCCAAATGAAATACCATCAGAGCCCATATAAGCACCATAGGCATTTGTTGTGAAGGAATCTTTACCATTAAGTTTAATTGTACCACTTCGTATTTCAACACCTTGATTATCAATGATGGTATTCACACTATTAGTATATGTTGTGTAATCAAATGTGGGATCCGTAGCAGCCGCAACTGTTCTCTTGGCAATCTGTACACGATAAATCATATCATCTGTACTGGTAATTATCATATTATAGTTAATAACGTTATCACCAATAACTAAATCAATGGTCTTAACGGTTGTATAATTTGAACCATTATCAGTACTTACCTGTACATTACAGATGAAACCTACAAAATCTGCCGCACTCGATACATTGTCAATAACTACTTTGGTTATTGTATATGTACCTGCCGGTTTTAACCACGTATATCCAAGTGTTGTTGCCCACCACCAAGTATATCCTGCGTGAGAAGGAAAGTCTGTGGAATAAGGTCCACTGTACTTCTTTTCATTTACTACGTGAATTACACCATCTATATTATTTACACCGCCTACTGTCAACTCACCAGTGTTTATCCAATCAGACGTAAGTCCATGAACATATATCAGATTAAGTAACATTGTACCTGTACTTGCATCAAATCCTGTATTCCAACTTCTCTGTGGTGTATTGTAGTTATCTGAAATAGCAACTATTCCACTTGCTATCTTTACTACGTTCTGACTGGACGCAAGTGTGGGCTGGTCATGGAGATATGTAATTGTAGCACCAGTATTAGCATCTACTTCCTCTGTTTTGAAATATCCTAAGGCAGCCGTAGCAATCTCATTAAAGTGAGCAGTCTGGCTCTGATAAGAAGTCATCTCATTTGCCACTCTTACCACAGATGCAGATGCTGAATATCTTGAACCTTGTCTTGCCGGTGGTTCTGCATTACACGAAACTTCTGTATAACCACCGGTTGTGAAAACTACATTGGTGATTATGGATTTATACATATTGCCCTTAACGTCATATACAACGCAACAATCACCAGCCTCTATTGTAGGATCCTGAATAGAAGAAGTAGTGAAAGGTCTGAAAATAAGATTTTTCAGTTTGTTGTAAAGACTTGTGGCAATAGATAATTCCGCATCTTTCACGAACGGGTTATCTTCAATAACTATTGCATAACTATCCCAACCTGCACTTGTAGGATAGTTGGCAGAATTATCTTCATACTTTACGGATACTCCTGTTATACGAATATCATCTGTTCCCACCGAAGTTCCTACAACTGACGATAAGTTGTGGAAACCAAGCGGTGTAGTGAAATCTCCACCATCAAAGTTATCACCATCAAGATATACTGTGTCATCGGCTTTGAAGTACTGTGAAATCCTGAAGTTCGTTGCATCTG
>JAEEGL016491358.1_pt1 | contig 13033 bp, 12 predicted proteins | sample 9134231 | NCBI WGS metagenome assembly JAEEGL01 (sample SAMN16246548, study PRJNA631951) | gut metagenome | biome: gut microbiome; feature: rumen; material: fiber-attached | host: Bos | place: Iran: Karaj | collected 2018-10 | reverse complement strand
TTATTACATGAAAAAAGGAAAAAATTACCATCAAGACATGTTCTTAATTCTGAAGAACATATTAAAAAATATAAATATTCTGCAAAATTATTTTGTAAAGATTGTAATAGTATCTTTATTCGCAGTGGTGGATCAAATCGTGCATTAAATCCAACATGGACTTGTAAAACATATAAAGTTGATGGTGTATCTAAATGTGAATCCCCAATTATTAAAGAAAGTTACTTAGATAAAATTTTTGTAGATGTCTTTACTGATTTTATTAAACATAAAAAAGATTATTTAGGACAAGTCTTATCAGAATATAAAAACATAGTAAAAAACTTTACTACTGATATTGATACAGAAGATATTAAAAGAAAAATAGATCAAATTGAAAAACAAAAAGATAAATTATTAGATTTAAATTTAAAAGGAATAATTGATGACTTTGAGTTTAAAAAAAGAAATGATAAATTTAATCAAGAATTATTTACATTACAAAGACAAATTGATAATTCACAAAATCAAAATTTAGAAGAAGAAAGATTAAGAAATAAATTAAAAGAAATAGAATCTTGCTTAACTACTAAATTAGATATTAAAGAGAATTTACCATTCTTAGTAAATTTATTAGTTGATAAAGTTATCGTTGAAAAAGTTAATAATGATAGAAAACATATTAGATTATATATTTATTTTGATTTTAATACACCAGATATAGATATAGATTTAGATATGAACGAAAAAGTAGAACTTAAAGATAAGACATTAAAAACTATGGCTTGTCGTAGAGATTCTTCTGTACTAAAGTGTTCGTGTATTGATACAAAGCAATACAGGATTTGTTAATTTAGGTTTAAAACTAGGTAAAGAGAAATTATTTAATTATATAGATTTATTTGGATTTGGTAAAAAGACAGGTATAGACTTAAATGGAGAAGCAAGTGGTATTATATTTAATATAAATAAAATAGGGGATTTAGAGCTTGCTACTACAGCTTTTGGTCAAGGAGTTAGTGTAACACCTATACAACAGATAACTGCTGTATCTGCTGCAATAAATGGAGGTTATTTATATAAACCATATATAGTAAAAAGTTTAAATGAATCTCTTACAAATAGTGTAATACTTAAAAATGAACCTAAAGTAGTTAGAAAGGTAATAAGTGAAAAAACTAGTGATTTAGTTAGATATGCACTCGAAAGTGTAGTAGCTCGTGGTACAGGACATAACGCATATATAGGTGGATATCGTGTAGGAGGTAAGACTGGTACTGCTCAAAAAGTTAAAGATGGTAAGTATTTAACAGGTAATTATATAACTAGTTTTATTGGATTTTTACCTGCAGATGATCCTAAAGTAGTTGTTTATATTGCAATAGATAATGCTAAAGGAGTAACACAATATGGTGGTACAGTCGCTGCTCCTATAGCTAAAAATGTTCTTTTAAGTTGTATTGATATATTAGATATTAAAGAAAGAGAAAATGAACTTGAAAGAGAATACAATTATTTTGATAAACAATATGCAGTTGTACCTAATGTAGTAGGTATGAATGTTAAAGATGCAATAAAGAGTTTAAAACCGTTTAAAGTAGAATATACAGGTACTGGTAGTATAGTTACATACCAATCTCCTAGTAGTGGTACTAGTATATATGAGGGAGATACTATAAGATTATTATTAAGTGTTGAATAATCTATATTTATGTGATATTTTATATATGGTGATATTATGAATATTGAAATTGGTGAATATTTAACTTTAACAGATGGAATAGAGTATATAGTCGCAAGTAAAGCAGATTATAATAATAAAACATATTATTCTTTAATGGATATTAAAAATAGTGAAAATATTAGAATTTGTACTAAAGATAATGAAAAACTAGTTTTTATTAATAATGTAGATATTGAGATTTTAAAAAAATTATATGAAGAATCAAAAAAATATATAAGAGAAACTTAAAAGTTTCTTTTTTTTGAATATAATTAAGTGGTGATATTATGATAAATAAAATAGTCTTAGTTATGATATTTAATATAGTTTTATCTATAGTAATAGGTATTATATTAATACCCATATTAAAGCATAAAGCATATCAAAGACTAAATAGATTTGTATCGGAACATAGTAGTAAAATAGGTACACCTACCATAGGCGGATTGATATTTATTATACCTGTTATTATTACAATGTTTTTTTTAAATAAATCTAGTACACTTTTTATAGTCGTTTTAACATTTATATTATATGGATTAATTGGCTTTATAGATGATTTTTTAATAATAATTAGAAATAGTAATGATGGATTAAGCGAAAAGAGTAAATTTTTGTTACAACTTATAGTTGCTATAGTATTTTTTTATCTGTTTTTAAGAAGCGGTAATGAACCACTTCTTTGGATACATACATTAGGTATCAAAATGAATATAGGATTTTTATATGGTCTATTTATATTACTTGTACTTGTATCTGTTACAAATGCAGTGAATATTACAGATGGTATGGATGGACTTGCTGGCAGTTTATCATTTATAGTATTTATAACGCTTGGAATAATAAGTTTAAATACTGGTTGGTTATCTGGATATGAAGAGATTGCTTTATTTTGTTTTTCACTTGCAGGTTCAATTATAGGTTTTTTATTTTTTAATTTATACCCAGCTAAAATATTTATGGGAGATACTGGATCACTTGCACTAGGTGCTGCCATGGGAAGTATTGCTATTTTAACACGACATGAGATATTACTTGTTGTGATTTGTATTGTATTTGTTATAGAAACAATGACTTGTGTGATACAAAGAATATATTATAAATTCACTAAAAAAAGAATATTTCCAATGACTCCAATACACCATACATTCGAGCGTATAGGGTATAGTGAAAGTGATATTGTAAAATTGTTTTGTTTAGTTGGAATAATATCTGGTTTAATTGCAATTATTTTTGGAGTGATTTTGTAATAAAAAGTCGTATTTTGTTTGACTTTACTTAGAAAAATGTGTTATTATGATATTGGTGATAATATGAAAATCAGTAAGGTAGAATTTATATTTAAATTATTAATAATAATAGTAAGTGGAATAGGTCTATATTTAAACTTTAGAATAGCTCCTGTAAGGTATATGATTTTATATTTTACTATTATAAGTAATATGGGCGTATTTTTATTCTACTTAGTTACTTTGGTATTATATTTAACTAAGAAACTTAAGAGAGGAAATATCTATCATTTTATAAAGGGTTTGGTTACAATAGATATAACTCTTACTTTAGTTATTTATAATTTATTTTTAAATGATGTAGCATTCTATCAAGATCATATTATAGCGTGTACTTTTGTACATTTAATAACACCAGCACTAGTAATGTTAGATTACGTTATATTTAGTGAAAAAGGTAATTTAAAAACAAAATATCCAGTATATTGGAGTTTATCAATTGTAGCATACGGACTATTCTGTTATATATATGAAGGATTAGGTGGAAAATTCTTAGATGGATCTACATGTCCTTATTACTATATGGATGTTAATAAATATGGATTTATAGGTGTAACTATATTTTCAATAACAGTATTTACTGCATTCTTAGCGTATGGCTATTTTGTATTATATTTAGATACACTTTCTAGTAAGAGTAAACAAATTAAAATAAATAGAAATTTACAGAGGTAAAATATGGATTATAAATTATTAGAAAAAATGAAACAAGATTTAAAAGATGCCATACAAAGAAAAGATTATGCAAAAGTAATGGAATTAAAGCAAATTTTAAACATTTCAGATGAGCAAGCAAAATACTTTGAAATGGGATTAACAGGATATCCATCTGTTGATAAGACATGGTTAAATAATTATTCTGCTGGTGCTGAAGAAAGAGCTTTAAATATTCCTACTAATAAAACTGTATTTGATGTTGTTGAAGAAAAATTTAGAGAATATGAGGATATTCCTGCAATCGAGTATTTTGGTAAAGTTTTTTCTAGACCTGAAGCTATCGAAATGTGTTATGTATGGGCTAGAGCATTTAGAGCTTTGGGAGTTGAACCCAATGAAAAAGTCCCAATATATGGACCATTTGTTCCTGAAATTAGTTTCATGTGGTTTGGTCTTATAATGATTGGAGCATCACCATATTTTTTAAAATTATCTATGGATGATAAAGCATTGGCAGAGGAAACTGCAGAAGCAAAGATTGCTGTTGTGTTTGATGGCATGTGGAGTAATGTGGCAAGCGAGTTCACTAAGGATAAATATAAACGAGTTATAATTGCTAATGCAACGCAAGATATGCCAAGTCCAACTAAGCAAATCGTGTCATTTATAAGTAAAATTAAATCATTGAAAAATAAATATAAGATTCCCGATGAAGAAAAATACATTTGGATAGATAAAGCACTTGAAATGGCAAATTATTATACTGGAGAAGTAAAGGTTCCTTTTGAACCAGGTAGAGTTGCAACCATTACATCATCAAGTGGAACTACAGTTGGCGGTGTGGTCAAAGGAGTTATGGCAACGAATGAGTCAATTCTTGCACAAGCATATAGCACTATAAATTCTGATATACCATACGAAAAGGGATTTAGAACTCTTAATCATTTTCCACCAACTGCTGCAACTTCTCTTAATTCTTTATTTTTAGTTGGGTTGCTTTCAGGTGCTACTATAGTTATGGATCCGAGAGTATCAATAAAAGATTTTTATAATCAATTGACAAAATTAAATATAAACGCTTGTATAAATACAAGTAGTTTATGGGAAGAATTCTTCAGTATTGTTTCTAAAGAAATAAAAAAAGGAAAAAATTTTGATAATGTTTTTGATGAAGCAAAAGCTTGGATGGTAGGTGGAGAAGGCCCAAGTGTTAAAAACATAAAAAAATGGGATGAGATAATGCAAACCATTCAAAAACCAAGTAATGATGATGACAAACGTGATCGTCGCATATATGGTGGATATGGTTTGTCCGAATTGTTTTCTGGATTATGTATAGATAGAGTAGATTCAAAACCAAATTATGATATTCAAGTTCCAAGAGTTGGAGCTATACAAGCTGGAATGGTAGCGGGCGTTTTTGACGAAAACGGAAAAGAGTTATCTTATAATCAAAGAGGAGAATTATGGGTTAAATCTAAAGCTCTTATGAAGGGTTACTATGGAAAAACTGAATTAACAAACGAGACAATCGTTGATGGTTGGCTTAAAACAGGAGATATTGCTGAGATAGACAAAGATGGTTTTGTTTATATATGGGGTAGGAAAAAATCAGTCATTAAAACTAATGATGGTACTAATGTTTACTTGTTTGACATTGAGAATATGATAAGAGAAAATAGTTTTATACAAGATGCTGTAGTTTTAAACATGCCAACTGTTGATAACGGCAATAATTTAGTTGCACATATAGTTTGGAGTAATAACTATTCTTATGAACAAAAGAAAGAATTCATTATTCAAATGAATAATAAATTCAATTCTGTATTACCAAATGGGATAGTTATTTCAGCGTATTCAGAACATGATAACATGTTACCATATTCTCCTACAACATTAAAAAGGGATAAAAATGGTATGTCACAACAAACGCTTGGTTATATTCAAGTGGTTGATAATGAGTTGGTAAATACTTATTTTATTATTGATAGTTATGGTAAATATTCGCAAGAATTTGAACCATATAAAGCACGAAATAAGAATTCTAGAAAGTAGTGTGATACATTATGTGGAATATGATTTATTTAATAACGGGTGTCATTTTTATTGTACTTTTAATGGTGATTTTTTTCTCGAAAGAAGTTATTCATTCTAAGGAAAACGTTTTATTTAAACTAATTCTCACTTTTAGTTTATTAGGATATTTATTTGAAATACCATTACAGTTGATAGTAAGACATATAGGATTAGATATAGTATTAGTTGATGTCTTGTGCAAATTTTATTTAGTAATGATTGCGTCATGGTATTCTTTATTTACAATGTATGTATTTGCTATATGTTTAGATAAGAATAAATCTAATTATGAAAAATTGTTTAGCGTCTGTAAAACTATTATTTTAGTTGCACAATTTATAATTACAATACTTCTTTTTATAACTCCTTATTCAAAGTATTATAATTTAACAAAAATGTATGTTACAGGTGATGCTGTAAATTTGTTAAAGTTATATATATTAATTCAAATAATTATTTATGTAATTATGTTAGCATTTAATCATAAAAATTTATATAGCAAGAAGTATTATCCAATTTATTTTGTTATAATATGCTTAATGCTTGTAACTGTTTTAAATACTATTGATCCAAGTATTTTAATTGCTACTATGGTTGGAACATTTATATGCTATACTATGTTTTTTACAATTGAAAATCCAGATTTAAAGATGATTAATCAATTGGAACTTGCTAAAGATCAAGCAGAGAAAGCTAATAGAGCTAAAAGCGATTTCTTGAGTAATATGTCTCATGAAATTAGAACACCTTTAAATGCTATAGTAGGTTTTTCTGAATGCATTGAAACATCAGAGACACTTGATGATGCTAAAGAAAATGCTAAAGATATAATAATGGCTTCACAAAACTTACTTGAAATAGTTAATGGAATTCTTGATATAAGCAAGATAGAAGCAGATAAAATGGAGATAGTTAATGGTGTATATTCCTTTAAAGAAGTACTAGATAATTTAACTAAAATAGCAGAGGTAAGAATAGGTGAAAAACCAATAGAGTTTATAACACAATTCGCGCCTGATATTCCAGATACTTTATATGGTGATAGTGGAAAAGTTAAACAAATAATGACTAATTTACTTACGAATGCTGCAAAGTATACTGAAGAAGGCGAAATAGTATTTAAAGTTGATTGTGTAAATAAAGGTAATGAATGCAATTTAGTTATCTCTGTAACAGATACAGGTAGAGGAATAGAAAAAGATAAAATAGGTAAAATATTTACCAAATTTCAAAGACTTGATGAAGATAAAAATACTACTATAGAAGGTACAGGGCTTGGACTTGCTATTACTAAAAGATTAATCGAGATGATGGGTGGCAAAATAGTAGTTCAAAGTATATATGGTGAAGGTTCAAGATTTACCGTATATCTTAAACAAGAAATAAGAACAACACCAAATGAAGTAAAAGAAGAAGAAATAGATACTGTTGTTTCTTATAATGGTGTTAAAGTACTTGCTGTAGATGATAATCCACTTAATCTAAAGGTTGCGACCAAATTGCTTAAAGAGTTTAATTTAGATATAGATTGTGTTGATAGTGGATATAAATGCTTAGATAAATTTAAAGAAGCAAATGATTATAAAATTATTTTCCTTGATATAATGATGCCTAAAATGGGTGGCGTAGAAACATTAAGGAAGTTAAAAGAAATGGGTGTAAATATCCCAATAATTGCTCTTACTGCTGACGCTATTCAAGGTAGAGAAAGTACTTATTTAGAGGCAGGTTTTAGTGCTTATTTAGCTAAACCAATAGATAAAATTGCACTTAAAAAATTATTAGTTAAGTTTTTAGGTAAAGGTAACAAATTAGAGGCAAAAGAAGAAATTGAAGAAGAAAAAGTGGCTGAACAACAGGAAGAAAATAAGGAGGTACAACCTATGGGTGAGAGTTTCTTAAGAGAAAATGGTGTAAATCTAGATAATTCATTAGAATTACTTGGAGACATGGAAATGTATAACGAAACACTTGATGCATTTATAGAAGAAAATAAAGATCGTATAGGAAGATTATTAAATGCTAAAAATAGTAAAGATATGCCTACATATGCAATAGATGTACATGCATTAAAAAGCGATTGTAAATATTTAGGATTTATGCATTTAGCAGAACTTGCTTATGATCACGAATTAAAATCTAAAGAAGGCAATATTGATTACGTTAATAGTCATTATGATGAGTTAATGGAAGAATATAATAGGGTTAATGAAATAATTAGAAAGTATAAAGGTGAGTAATATGGATTTTAATAATATGAATAATGGTATGCCAAGTTTTCCAACTATGAATGGAGAGGTTCAAACTAGAGTAGAAGAACCATCTAATAAAGGAAAAATACTAATTGCAGATGATACACCAGTAATGCAAACTATTCTTAAAAGTGCATTACCTGATTTTGAAACTGAAGCTGTTTCAAATGGTGATGAAGCCGTAGAAAAATGCAAGGAAAAAGAATTTGATGGAGTACTGCTTGATATAATGATGCCTGGTAGTGATGGATTTACATTATTAGATTATGTAAAGAATAATAATGTTTTCTTACCAATTACTGTAATAAGTGGAGATGACAGTGCTACTACAGTTCAAAGAGTATTTGACGAGTATAAGAGTCTAGCTTATATAGATTATGTTAATAAGCCTATAAATAGAGAAACTGTTCATTCCAAAGCTGCAAGAATGCAACAAATCACACATAATCATAGACTTCAAAACCAAGTAAATAATAATCCACAACCAGTTTATCAACAACCATCTAATGTTGTTAACTTTAGTGATTATCAAGCTGAAGAAGAACAATCATATCAAAGAGTTGCTTAAGAATGCAAAAAGCATTCTTTTTTTTTATATTTATGTTATAATGATTTGGGTGGTTGTATGAATTTACCAGATTTAAACTGTGCAAAGAAAAGAACTAAAGAGGAAATAAAGATAATATATAATGATTATAGCGTGCCAGAAAGTATGAAAAATATTGGTAAGAATAAAAAATATTTTGTAAAAACTTATGGATGTCAGATGAATGTTCATGATAGTGAAAATATATGCGCTATACTTGAAGATTTGGGATATACCGAAAGTGCTGAAATGGAAGATGCAGATATCATAATACTTAATACTTGTGCTATAAGAGAAAATGCACATAATAAAATGTTTGGATTCTTAGGAAGAGTAAAACACTTAAAAGAATCTAAAGATATAATATGTGGTATATGTGGTTGTATGGCTCAAGAAGAGAATGTTGTTGAACAATTAAAAACTAAATATAAATGGGTAGATATTGTATTTGGTACTCATAATATACATAAATTACCATATATTTTAGAGAGTGCACTAGAAAATAAAAGGCAAGAAATAGAAGTATATAGTATAGAAGGGGATATTTATGAAAATGTTCCTGTAAGAAGAGATTCTAAATATAAAGCATGGGTAAATATAATGCTTGGATGTGATAAATTCTGTACATATTGTATAGTTCCTTATACTAGAGGTAAACAAAGAAGTAGATTACCCGAAGATATAATTAATGAAGTTAAAGATTTAGTTCGAGATGGTTATTTAGAAGTAACATTACTAGGACAAAATGTTAATGCTTATGGTAAAGATCTAAATATAAATTATACTATGGCTAATTTGCTTGAAGATGTTGCTAAAACAGGAATACAGAGAGTAAGGTTTGTAACAAGTCATCCTTGGGATTTTAATGATGAAATGATAGATGTAATTGCTAAATATCCAAATATTATGCCTTATATACATCTACCACTTCAATCAGGTTCAGATAGAATACTTAAACTAATGGGTAGACGTTATACTAAAGAAGAATATCTAGCTTTATTTAATAAGATAAAAGAAAAAATTAATAATGTAGCAATTACAACAGATATAATAGTTGCTTTTCCAGGGGAGACTGAAGAGGACTTTAAAGATACGCTAGATGTAGTAGATACATGTAAGTTTGATTCTGCATTTACTTTTATTTATTCACCAAGAGAAGGTACTCCAGCTGCTAAAATGGAAAATAAATTAACAGAAGATGAAAAAAATAAACGTTTATATGAACTTAATGAACATGTTAATAAATATGCAAATGAAGCTAATCAAAAATATCTTGATAAGATAGTACCAGTATTACTTGAAGGACCTAGTGATAAAGAAGGTTTCTTAATGGGATATACTGATACAATGAAACTTGTTAATGTTGAGTGTGACGAAAAATATTTAGGTAAAATAGTTAATGTAAAAATAACAAGTATAAAAACTTGGAGTATGGATGCAAAAATAGTAGATTAATGTAGATTTTTGTGTTATACTTATATTGTTATGATAGGAGTGATTATATGAAGTGTGCTAAATGTGGCATGGACTTAGAAGAAAACACAAAGTTTTGTGGAAATTGTGGTAATCCAGTTGAAGCTACACCAGTTGTAGATGAAACACCATCATTAGAAACACCTGTAGCTGAGGCACCAGTTGAGCCAGTTGCTTATACTGAACCAGCTTTTACAAGTGAAGTATCTAATGAACCACAAGAAGAAAGACAAGAAATAGTACAAGAGCCAATTCCAGTTGATACACCAGAATTTAAAGAACAACAAGAAAAAGGTAAAAAGAGTAGAGGAGCTATTAAATATATATTCATTATTCTTATAGCACTTGCTTTGATTGCTGGTGGTGTATTTGCTTATTTCAAATTCTTTAATGGAGAAACATATACAAAAGCAGTAGATAATGTAGAAAAATCAATTACGAATTTAATGAAAAAAGCAAGTAATAGTGGTACTATAACTGCAAAGGTAGAATTATCTGTTAAAGATTCATTATCACTTGATTTTGGCGCAGCTGTTGAATATGAATTAAATGATAACAGTATTAAGATGCATGCTAAAATTGATAAAAACATGTTAATGGATGAAATGAATGCATATTTAGATTTTAATAAGGAAAGTGTAAATATGTATATACCAGTTGATCTTATTAGTTTAATTGATGATTCTATAGATTTAGATACAAATAGAGAATATCTATATTTCAATGCTGATTTAGATGAATTAGGAATTGAAGGTGTAGATGAAATATTTGAAACACTAAAATCTGAAGATTTTAATGAAGAATTAGATATGTCTAAAGTATTAACAGAAGAAAACTTTAAATATGTTGGTAAAAAAGATGGATTAAAACAATATTCATTAACACTTGATAAAAGTTATTTTGAAAGTTTTAAAGATGAAATTGATTTATCTGAATTACCACTTGATGAAATTGGTGATATGACATTTAATATGAACCTATATGTTAATAGTAAAAATAATTTGGTAAAAATTGAGTTAGATTTAAAAGATGCTTTAAAAGAAGCAGGAATTGATGATATTCAAAAATTCTTATTTACTATAGAATTCAGTAATCTAGATTCTACAAAAGTTGAAGTTCCAGCAAACGTTAAAAATAATAGTTTTGATTTAAATCAATATATAGAATTACAACAAACACAAGATATAATAGATAGTTTATCTACAAATCAAACTATGCCAACAACTTCAAAATTATTTTAAGTTCAATTTATATTGAACTTTTTTTATTTTCCTAACATATACTAAACTGAGGAGTGATAACATGTCTTTATATAAAGAAATTGTTACTAAAGCTGTAATCGGTAAAGGTAAAAAGTACTTTAAAGATAGTTACAACATGGAGATAGATAACGTTCCATCTACAATACTTGGATGTTGGGTAATTAATCATAAATTTAAAGGGTATAAAACAAATGATAAAGTAGGCGTAAATGGTTCATATGATGTGAACATATGGTATTCATATGATAATGATACCAAAACTGCAGTAGTAAATAAAAATATATCTTATAACGAATTATTTAATGTTAAACTTAAAGATAACACAGATTTAAATGGAGATACAGATATAATAATAAGATCTTTAAAACAACCTAATTGTACAGATATTAAAAGTGATAATAAAACAATTATCTTTGATATAGAAAAAGAATTAGGAGTAGAAATAGTAGGAGATACCAAGGTTAAAATTGCTATAGAAGAAGATGAAGAACCATGGGATGTACTTGATGAAGAATTAAATGAAGAAGATATAGATAATATTAATAAAATAGAAGATGATTTCATAAAATAGTACTAAAAGTACTTTTTTATTTTGTTAACCTAAAAAGGTTGACAATCTATATAAATAGTGTTAGAATTATATCAGGAAGTGGAGGTGCTATATATGGCAGTAAAAATAAGATTAAGAAGAATGGGAGCTAAAAAGAGACCTTTTTATCGTATAGTAGTAGCAGATTCTAGATATCCAAGAGATGGTAGATTTATAGAAGAAATAGGATATTATAATCCTATAGTAGAACCAGCTGAAATCAAATTAGATAAAGAATTAGCTATGAAATGGTTAAAGAATGGTGCAACTCCTACAGATACAGTTAGAGATATATTAAGTAATGAAGGTGTTATGAAAGAATTTCATGAATCTAAATTTACTAAGAAAGAAACTGTAAAAAAAGAAACAGCAAAAAAAGAAGTTGCTAAAAAACCAGCAGCTAAAAAAACAACAACTAAAAAGAGTGGTAAATAATTATGGAATTAGTTAGTTTAACAGAATATTTAGTAAAAGAATTGTTACCTGATACAGAAGTAACAGTAAAAGAAATAGAATCTGAAGGAGATACTGTAATTCAAGTTTTAGTTCCAAATGAATGTATGAGTAGTATAATTGGAAAAGGCGGAAATATTGCTAATTCAATTCGTACAATAGTACAAGCTGCTGCATATGTTAAAAAACTTGGTAGAGTAAGAGTTAATATTGATTCATTATAAAATTGGAGTAATCCAATTTTTTTTATTATAATTGTTGTAATAAAAAATTATATATATTATAATAATATATAGGTGATAATATGAAAATAAGATTACTTAGTGCGTTAGCAATTTTTTTGATATTTATACCAATATTTTATTTAGGTGGGATATCATTTAGTATAGCTTTTTATTTAATAACAATATTTGGCTTTAGAGAATTTATTAAAGCAAGAGATAAAAAAACACCAGATTTTATAAGATTTATATCATATTTGATGATAACTTTTATATATTTTGAGACTGTTTTATCAGAAAATTTAGAATTTGTAATAAATTATAAATTATTAGCAGGTTTATTCTTAACAATGCTACTTCCTGTAGTTTTATATAGGAATGAAAAAACATATAATGTTAAAGATGCATTCTATTTATTAGGAGGTATATTATTTTTGGGATTCTCTATACCACTTTTTGGTATGTATAGAAAT
>JAEEGL014793482.1_pt1 | contig 13033 bp, 9 predicted proteins | sample 9134231 | NCBI WGS metagenome assembly JAEEGL01 (sample SAMN16246548, study PRJNA631951) | gut metagenome | biome: gut microbiome; feature: rumen; material: fiber-attached | host: Bos | place: Iran: Karaj | collected 2018-10 | reverse complement strand
TACTTTCCCATGTGAGAAAGTAGGCAAAGGACACCAAAGGGGGAAACCCGTCGGATGTTTCCCCCTTTGGAAACCCCTTTCGCGACCACCCGGGGGAGTTCCCCCGTCAGGTGGTCGGAAGCCCCCCTCTTTCTCGGTTGGCGTTCTTTTTCATTTGGATTAGTACGATTATAAGGGCTTATGTGGGTTATATACACAATGCAAATTTATTTGATAGCGCAATTTTTCGTGATGTTTCATTTTTATACAAATATATGTAAAAGCGGCGCAAGCCTCAATATGAGGTCTGCGCCGTAGTTTTGATATTTGATTTATCAGAATACCATAAATATTTCTATGTTGCTGTTGCCTTCGTTATCGTCGTTTTTGATCCACTGGAAGTTCGGAGAATAGGTGTTTGTTATAAGAGCAAGATGACGTTCGGAGCGTCTGTTGCTTATATTAAACACACCGTTTTGGCCGCTTACTGTTATCTCGCTAAGTTCATCGTAACCGTAGCCGCTGAATTCGTAATAAACAGCTTCTTTGCTGTTTGAACTCTTTACTCCCAAATATTTGCAGTATATATCGTCCATAAGGTAATTTGTTCCTGATGAATCTATATACTCAAACAGACAGTTGCGCTCCAATGTAACATCTTTGTTTTCTTCGAGCATATATGTTGATATAAAACCATATGTTAATGTTGATGTCATAATGTAATTTCCGCATTTTATTATAATTTTTTTGCCCGGAGCAAGCTCACTGAGCTTATACACTTTTGTAGCCTCAACTACGCCTGATGAAGTCTGCACTTTAATTTTTGCTCTTTGTTCAAGAGGAATATCTGTTTCTGAAGAGGTATCGGTAGTTGTATCTGTATGTGTGTCTGTTGTTGTGTCTGTGTGAGTATCGGTTGAAGTTGATGTATCTGTATCGCCGCCTATGCGCATATAGTTGTCTTTATATGTTACACGGATCTGAACTTCTCCCGCGTGGAGAACGGGAACGCATACAAGGTTTACAACAGAGCCTTCATGAACGCCGTCGGGGTATGCTACCGGCTTATACATTTTTGCAGTGCCTGTTGCATCTTGTGCTGTTGTGTTGTCGCCGTAAGCACCCAAAGTAACATTTTTGATCATTACTACTGTTGTAAGATTATTCTTTAATTCTGATATTGTTGTTTCAACAGGGGCAATAGGAGTATTATTTGATGATATTGTAGTAACTTCGGGGGATTTAACTTCTATCATACCTTCGTAAAGCTCGGTTTTGCCTGTGAATTCTATAACATCGTTAAGATTATATTTTCCTTGATCAATACCGGGTTTATCATAAATAAGCAAGCCCGAAACCTTGCCGTTTTCGTCTACGCTTTCAACAATAACGCTCGTTGTGCCGAACATATAAGAAACCTGGCCTCTTGCTTTAAAGCTCTTGCCTTCGCCAAGTTGCAAAACTCCGGCAATATCTAGTGTTTTGTCAAGTGATGTATCTGTTGTATCGCTGTCGGAAACGGCAGAAGAATCAGTATTTGTATCAACAGATGTAGATGTATCAGTTGAGGTATCCTTATTGGATGAATCCGTATCGCTTACGGGCTGAACAGATGAATCTGTATCTGTAACGTCGCTGTCGGAAGTATTATTTGAAAATTCGGTAATGAGTTTTGCAATATACTTTTGCATAGCGACAACATCTTGCATAGTTATATCTTTGCTGCCGTCTACATCGGCTGCTGTAATCTGTTCCTGTGTAAAATCCGTAAGCTTTGCAATGTAGCGTTGTACGGCAACAACATCTGTCATTGTTACATCGCCGTCTCCGTCTGCATCGCCGAGCTTAACGCCGTCGGCATAAACACAGGGAACGCATATAAGTGCCATACATAAAACAGCCGCACTGAGTACGAGACTTAGTGTCTTTTTAAATGTTTTCATTCTGATTTCTCCTTCAAAGACTAATTTGTCATAGAATCATATGACTGTTTAATTATATCCCAACTGAATATTTTTGTCAAACTGTCTTTGACGTTTTTATATCATAGACAGTTGCTTGCAAAGAAAAAGACAGATATCCGTCAAAATATATCTGCCTATATTTGTTTATGTATTATTTTATCATATCACCGAGCATATTAAGCGCAGTTTCAAATTTAACGCCGTACCAGTGATCGGGGTCTCCCTGCGTGTTTTCTATACAGGCAACTGTATAGTCGGCGGCAATTTTTGCAGCGTCATAAGCTGATTTGCCGTTTAAATAAGCGCCCGTAAAAGCAGATGCGTAAACATCTCCTGTGCCGTGACAGCCTTTTGCTATCTTGCGGTGTTCGTAGTAGCTGTAATTGCCGTTTTCGTATACAACGACTCCTGTTTTTCCCTCACGGTAGCTTACGCCAGTAAGAATTACTGTTTTTGCACCGGAATTTACAAGCCTTCTTAAGATTTCGTCAATATAGTCCTTTGTGTAGGTCTCTTTGTACTCATAATCGGTCAAAAAGCAGGCTTCGGTGATATTAGGTAAAATTATATCGGCGCCGAAGCACAGTTTTTTCATTGCCTGAACATATTCGTCGTTAAAAAGAGGGTAGAGCTTGCCGTTGTCCGCCATAGCGGGATCGACAATGGATACCATATTGTCTGTGCCTGCGGTTTCCATTATGCTTTTTACATATCCGATTTGCTTTACACTGCCGAGATAGCCCGTATATATTGCCTCAAACTTTATATTCTCCTTTTGCCAGTGCTTTTCTATAAACGGCATATCATCCGTTAAAACACGGAACGTAAAGCCCGAAAAGCCTGCCGTGTGTGTAGATAAAACGGCACTTGGCAAAATACAGGTCTCTATCCCGCAGCTTGAGAGTATCGGCAACGCAACTGTAAGAGAGCATTGCCCCACGCATGAAATATCTTGTATTGTTAAAATTCTTTTGTATGACATTTTATCCTCCTGATCTTTCTTTTTCAAAATGCCGATGAATAATACCATAAACGGTTATATATGTCAATAAACACCCTGCATAATTCAAGTTTTAAACAAAATATTCAGATGATTTGATGCCGTTTACAACGGTTTCTCCTATTTTTTCGGTAAAAACATCTTCCAAGTCTGCAGCTTCTATCGCGTCTTGAAAATAATAACAGTCGATACCCATAGAGAGCACCTGCATATATTTTTCAGCCGCTGTTTTCGGATCATCTGCCGTTAATCCCAGAAATTCCAACGCACCAAGTGCAGACACACTGTAACTTATGTAATAAAACGGTTGTTCAAATATGTGCGATATATCCATCCAGCAGCCTTCTTCTATATAGTCGCTGTAACAATATTCTTCTGCGACTTCGTCAAATATTCTGTCAATTGCATCATGAGTCAGATTTTCTTCTTCAAAAGTACGCCTTTGAAATTCGTCATACATTGCACCTTCAATCACCGAGCTTAACATATTTCCGATAAGTACTTTTCTCGCGCTGTCCGCGCTGTCACCGAAAACTTCATCGTAAAACATTGTGAACATGATTTCCATACCCTGAGACTGCAATTCGGCGAGATCATAATCGGATATTCCCCATATATCATCCGCGGGATTATAATAAGCCGAAACAAAGTGACCGAATTCGTGAAACATATCCATATAATCCTGATAATACCCGTAAGGAGCATTAAATATGAACGGCTCTTCATAGTCGGCAAAATAAGTTGTAAACCCGCAATTGCTTTTTGTATCGCTTTGCTCAATATCGCATAATCCCAGTTTTTCAAGGTCACCATATGCCTGTGCGGTTTCAAACGATAAGTGAACTGCTCCGTATTTGAGCATATTTTTTATCCGTTCGGGTGATACATCGAGCAGATAAAGCGCCATTGCAGAGTCGAAAACATCATTTGAAATATCATTGTAATACGGCGCTATATATTTTTTTATGCTGTCGCACATGATTTTTGCATCTTCGGGAGTGTACGTTCTACCGAAAACGCACTCATAAGCGTAATCGCCATAATCATCATATCCGCTTATTTCGGCAATTTGCTTGCGGATGCCGACAAGCTCGATGTAAATATCATAAATCTCATTTTTGCTGTTTGACTCGCCGATTAATTTATTGTATTTAAGCGTAAGCTCTGTTTCTTTGTTTGTGAGCTTGTTAAGCTCGGCTGAGCTTTCTTCGTTAAAATATTCCGCAGTTTCTTTTATATAGTCCGGAAGCTCGGAGGCAATATTGCTGTACTCACCTGTTAACACTGCATTCAGCGATGAAATAAGCTCTGTTTGCGCAAGTGTAAAAAACGCCGATGTTTCATACAGTTTGTCGGATATCTCCTCATTTGATGGCTCCCTGTAATTTTCAACCTCTAAAAGTGAGTAGTTTGTCCATATTGTGTATAAAAGATTGTTTAGGTGATAAAACTTATCTGTCCAGCCGTCGGTATCGCCCGACTCTGCGTAATCCTCCAGTTCCTCGCAGAGCTTCGAGAATTCGCCCTCATCTACGTCTTTGATTTTCATATCTTCGTATTTAGTATTTGAACAGCTGTATTCTTCAAAATAATATTCCTGAACAAGAGGAGTTACGGTATCCGAATCTGTTGTTTCAGATAGTGATTGCATAGAGTTCATAATGTCGGAACTTAAATTCCAAAAATTACTGTATTTTGCAAAACAGCCGGTCATTGCAGACAGAATAGTTAAACAACACAACAATACGATACAAAATCGAAATTTTTTCATTATCTAAATCTCCTTTTAAACATAAGCGGGGACTGCCGCACAAAATTCGCGCATAAAACTTTATTTGTTCGATAATCCAAATATATGCGTATTTTATCATAACAGAGCGAAAAAATAAAGTCATAATATATAAAATGCCTTATTGCTTAAAAGGAGAACCTTGTCAATAGGTAATGTTGCTTCGGATGCCGCTGAATGTAACCGACATTATTGCCTCCAATACGCCGCCTGCTATGCTTAAATCATTATGCGAAACCGCAAGCGGAGCTTTTGAATAATTTGTATCTGTATATCCGCATATCATTCCCTTATGTACAAATGTGTCGGCGGGCAATATCCCTTTTAAAACGCCCCCGACTGCCGTTCTTACAGGCAAATTATCAATATAACCGATTATTTGCCCTGCGTGAAGCGTTTGATTAATTTTTACCGAAGGCGTAAAACTGCCGCTTGACAGCGCAGGCGAAAAGCCGATCTCTGTTTTTAATAAATCTTTTTTGTTCTTGTAGCCTGTTTCACTTGGTGCTCTGCTGTATATCGCTTTGCCACACCTGTTTTCGCTTATTGCGTCTATAACTGCATGACAGTCTTTTTCGGGACAGCCCTTTGCAATGCGTATCACAATTGAGGCGTCGGTTATTTTGGTTTTTCTGATCTTTTCTTCACATACCGTATCTATAAACACGGCAGGCTTTATAATATCTATGCATTCAAGCTTGGGGTCTGCCATAACGGCAATTTTCCGGTTCGCGAGGGCTATGTATGCTTCATCTGTATTATGTGCGAAAACGGCTGCTATGTCTTCTATTGTTGCGCTCTTTTCGTATATTGCGCGGGAAAAGCATATTTCCCCGAATATTGAAGTTGGCTTTTCAAGCTCGGACATAATAATATCAAATCCGCAACGAAAAAGCCTTATAGCGATCGCACTGCCTACACAGCCGGCGCCTTTGATAAGTACTTTCATAAAAACATATCCTTTTTCGTAGATTTACAGCATTCTATGCATATATTATACAGTATATTTTATTCTTGAAAAGAAACGTCGGTTACATACAATATGAAAAAGAGATCATAAAATTTGATTTTAAATAAGTTTTGGTATATAATCAATATGTATTATTGATATTTTGCGGCGTTATAAACGGAGGTACAAAATATATGACCTTGCTTGCAATAGACGGAAACAGTATAGTAAACAGAGCGTTTTACGGCATAAAAGCGCTTGCTACAAAAAACGGTGATTACACGAACGCAATTTACGGGTTTATTACAATGCTTGAAAAGCTTAAAGAACTCTATTCTCCCGATAAAACGGCAATAGCGTTTGATCTGCGCTCGCCGACCTTCAGACACAAGGCATACAGCGGATACAAAGCAAACAGACACGGTATGCCGCCTGAACTTGCACAGCAGATGCCCGTGCTTAAAGAACTTTTGTCGGCGCTTGGATATACCCTTATTGAGTGCGAGGGCTATGAAGCTGACGATATTCTGGGTACACTTGCCGATGAATGTGAAAAGAGAAAACAAAAGTGTATAATAGCAACCGGCGACCGTGACAGCCTTCAGCTTGTAAGCGAATTTACAAGTGTAAGCCTTGCGGCAACAAAGAACGGCAAGCCCGAAGTAAATCTTTATGACACCGAAAAAATTGTTGAAGAATACGGCGTATCTCCCGCACAGCTTATAGAAATAAAAGCTTTGCAGGGTGACACATCAGACTGTATTCCCGGTGTTGCGGGAATAGGAAAAAAGGGTGCCGGCGAGCTTATACAAAAGTTCGGTAATATTGAGTATATATACGACAACATAGACAGTTTGGATATAAAAGAATCTCTTAAAAATAAGCTTACAGAGGGAAAAGAATCTGCATTTATGAGCCGTATGCTCGGCGAAATATGTAAAAACGCCCCAATAGACAGAGATATTGATAAGTTTTCTCAAAACGGAGCGAACAATACAAAAGCCGCTGCAATTCTCACAAAACTTGAAATGTTTTCAATTTTGAAACGGTTGGGGCTACAGCCCACAGCAGAATATGAAAACGCAGCCGTTGATGTTAAGCCTACAAAAACCTACAAATACGAAAAAGCAGATACTATTCCCAATGATATAAGCAAAGCTTACTTTTTCACTTTTTACGATATGCTCGGGAATATAGAAGAAATGGTTCTCTGTTATGTTGAAAATGTAACGAGTGTAATTTCAAACAAAAGGGAATTGGAAAGCTTTTTTGAAAATGAAAATATATTGAAATTCACAATCGGTTCAAAACAGCTTTATAAAGCGTTAAGATCAATAGGTATATTTGATGTGAGCGTTGATTTTGACGTAGAGCTTGCCGCATATCTTTTAAGACCGTCTACGGGTAATTATAATATGGAAGCGCTCTGCGCGGAGTACGGTATCACATTACCCGATGTGCTTGATATGCCAACTGAAAACTCAGATATAATAAGGCAATGCGCCGCTTTGCCGACACTTTGCGAGGTGCTTGAAAACAATTTGAAGCTCACTGGCTCTCACGACCTGTTTGTAAATGTGGAAATACCGCTTGCCAAGGTGCTTGCAGATATGGAGTATGATGGCTTCGGTGTTGATATAAACAGCATTAAAGAATACGGTGTTATGCTGGAAGAGAAAATAAAAGAATATCAAAACAAGATCTACGACTTGGCAGACTGCGAGTTTAATATTAACTCTCCCAAACAGCTCGGCGAGGTTTTATTTGAAAAGCTTTCATTGCCTTCGGGCAAAAAAACAAAAAGCGGATACTCTACAAACGCAGAAGTTTTGGAAGGATTGAAATACGCACACCCCATAATAGAGCCGGTTCTTGAATACCGTGCCGTAACCAAGTTAAAATCAACATATTGCGACGGGCTTTCAAAGGTCGTTGCCTCGGACGGCAGAATACACTCAAGCTTTAACCAGACAGAAACGCGCACGGGAAGAATAAGCTCAACAGAGCCTAATTTGCAGAATATTCCCGTTAGAACACCTCTCGGGCGTGAGCTTCGCCGCTTTTTCAAAGCAAAAGACGGCTGTGTTCTTGTAGACGCAGACTATTCTCAAATTGAGCTGAGAGTTTTGGCGCACATTGCAAACGATAAGAATATGATAAACGCCTTTTTAAGCGGTGAAGATATCCACACCGCAACCGCGTCTCAGGTGTTCGGTATACCCGTTAATATGATAACAGGGGAGCTCAGATCAAGGGCAAAAGCCGTTAATTTCGGCATAGTATACGGGATAGGTGCGTTCAGCCTTTCAAAAGATATAGGCGTTTCACGTAAAGAGGCGGATAATTATATTAAATCGTATCTTTCACATTACAGCGGCATAAATGATTATATGAACAGAGTTACCGAGCAGGCAAAAAAAGACGGTTATGTTTCCACAATGTTCGGCAGAAGAAGATATTTGCCCGAGCTCAGATCGTCTAATCATATTACGCGGTCTTTCGGTGAGAGAGTGGCGAGAAATATGCCTATCCAGGGAACTGCCGCCGATATAATAAAAATAGCTATGATAAAAGTAAGCAACAGGCTTGAAAAGGAAAGCCTGAAAGCAAAGCTGATACTTCAGATACACGACGAGCTTATTGTAGAAGCGCCCGGGCAGGAAAGCGAAAAGGTAAAGCAAATACTTGAAGAAGAAATGAGCAACGCAGTTAAACTTTCTGTTCCTTTGCCGGCGGACGCAAACATAGGCAAAACGTGGTATGACGCAAAAAAATAACGGCAAGGGGTATCAAATATGAAGGTATTGTTTGTTTGTACGGGCAACACATGCAGAAGTCCCATGGCTGAGGGAATTTTTCACAGCAAGTATAAAAAAGACAGCGATGAATGTTCGAGCGCAGGCTTGTATACACAAGACAACAGTCCAGCAACACCTAACGCGATACAGGCAATGAGCGAAACAGGGATAGATATTTCTGCCCACAGAAGTAAAACTATCACGGCGGAGGATATAAACAATTACGATCTGATAATAGCTATGACAGAGTCACACGCGGAATTGTTAAAACTACTTGGTGCGGACGCATCAAAAATAAGAATTTTGGGTGTAAGCGACCCCTTTGGCGGAGATTTGGACGAATACAGAAAATGCCGGGATGAAATAGTTGAAAAACTAAAGGAAATTTTTAACACGGGTGATTAAAACGTAATGGAAGACAAATATAATGTACCCTCAAGGCAAATCATATCGAAAAAACAAAAAAGAATAATAGCTGTTGTTACAGCGGCAGTTATACTGGCAATAGCGGTAATTATTCCCGTTGCTGTCGGAGCAAAAAAGTATTTTGAGGAAGAAAGCTCAATAAAATATTATTTCAACAACGACGGTTCCTTTAAGCTTGCACAGGGATTGTACTATCGCGGGAGCATAAACAACGAAAACGACGCCGTAAGGTCGCTTTCCGCCATAAAAGATGTTGCTTTTGATGACGGTTATGAAAATAATCTGACTTTTATTGCCGAAAACGATGTAAGCCAATACAGTGCCTATTATTTTAAGCAAACGTATTACGGTATTGACGTTGAGGACGGGTATGTGATAGTAACAGCGGACAAAAGCGGCACACCGTTGTCCTGTTGTTCAAGCTATATCAATTATCTTGAAAAATTTGTCGAAAAGAGCGATATAGAGAGATACCGCAATAATATCAACATAGACGATTCTATGCTATATCCGTATACTCGCGATGATATTGTCGTTCAGGCAAAGATATTACCCGAAAGCGCAAAACTGATAATATACAAAGACGCAAACGGCGCCCCTGCTTTGGGAAAATACGCCGAGATAACACTGACTCTTGACAAAAAGAAAAAGTATTACGCCGTGTTTGACGCAAAAAGTGATGCCCTTGTAAAGGTTGGCTCAATATACAACAAACATACGGGAAATATGTTTATTGACCTGGGAATGAGTGCTTTAGGCAACTCATCTTCCGCGCTGAGCGTTAAGCAGTCATATTATGATGTATGGAATTGTTATATTAACGACAACTGGCAAAGCACGGTAAGCAAAGACGAAGATATTTCGGAATATATAGTAAAATATGATAATTTTAAAAACCGTGTAGACGAGGTAAAAGGTCTTACATTCACCGAAGACGACAAAAAATCCGTCCAGCTCAACGATGAAACCAATTCTTCATATAATTCACTTATTTTAAGCCATATTTTCTATAACGCCTATGTTTATGCGTTTAACGAGAGCTTTGATAATTTGGAGCAGGCAATGGCCGTATCAGCCTTTTATCTTTGCGGAGACGCAACATATGAAGACTGTCTTTTTGCAATGATAAGAGCCTGCGAGACGCTTGGCTTGCAGGAAAGCACGATACACTACATTCAGCAGTGCTTCGGAGAGTGCGGGGTAGAGGACAACTCAACTTTAATATTCAAGTCAAATTACACAGAGCCCCCAAAAATGCAGCTGCCGCAAAATGCAAAAGTATCTGAAAAAAGAATAAGCGCACCCGAAGCAAAAGAGCTGATAGACACTTTAAATTTGGAACTAAAATATTACACAACCCATTACAACACAGAGAAAACAAGCGTTTTCTTAGAGGATCTTTCACACGACGGGATACCCGAAATGATTGTTGTAAACTATGAAAATTACAAGAGCCGTCATATTCTTTACGCAAAGGTATATATGGTCATAAAGAATAAGGTAAAAGAGATTTATCAAACCGAGGCGCTTGAAACACGAACAGGCTATAATTCACTGTTTATCTACAAGCAAAACGGATATTCATATCTTTACGGTTACAATCCCGTAAAATGGCTTAACACGGGAACGTATTCGCACAAAATATTCTATTTTGACGATAAAGGCAAAACGGTTGTGCTCGACAAAGGAGGCATACAGTTCGGCGAAGGGCTGAAAAACGCCGCCGACGGTAAAAAAGTAAAGAAATATATAAAGCTTAACCAAGGCTATATTAAATTATCAAGTCTGTGTATAAATACTTATCCCAAAAGTGATTTTTATGCTCTTGACATTGCAGACACACGGAAAAAGGCAATAAAGAACGAAACTACCTGCGACGGTTATGCGAAAAACGATTACAAAAATGAGTTTAACAGATGGTCACATGGTATAATAAAAGACTGAATATTTTGTAAAAAATATACAAACTGATATTTTGGTGTTTTTTTTCGTTAAGACTTGATTATATACGGTTATTTATAATATAATAGGCATTGTTTGGCATTAATAGTTATGGAGGTTATATACATATGTCAGAGAAAACTATTGCTGTATTAACAAGCGGCGGCGACGCGCCGGGTATGAACGCTGCGGTAAGAGCCGTTGTAAGAACCGGAATTGCCAACGGTATGAAGGTTATAGGCGTAAAAAGAGGATATAACGGACTTCTCGAAAACGATGTTGTTGAAATGAATTTGAGAAGTGTTTCCGATATTATACATAAAGGCGGCACCTGCCTTTATACAGCCAGAAGCGAAGAATATAACTCATCAGAGGGCGTTAAAAAGGCAGCGGCTTTTTGTAATAAGCTCGGAATAAGCGGACTTGTTGTAATAGGCGGCGACGGCTCTTTCAGAGGTGCAAGAGAGCTTTCGGCTGAAGGAATACAGGTGGTGGGTATTCCCGGAACAATAGACAACGACATTGCCTGCACCGAGTATACCATAGGCTTTGACACGGCAATGAACACTGCTATGGAAATGGTAGATAAACTCAGAGACACGGCGCAATCTCATAACCGTTGTTCAATAGTAGAGGTTATGGGCAGACGCTGCGGAGATGTAGCACTTAAAACAGGAATTGCAGTTGGCGCAACCGCAATACTGGTGCCGGAGATACCTTTCAATTTCGAAAAAGATGTTATACAAAAAATGCTCAACACTCAAAAGACAGGCAAAAAGCACTTTATAGTAATAGTTGCCGAGGGCGTCGGCGGCTTAGAGTATTTTACAAGAAGAATACAGGAAGCGACAGGAATAGAAGCAAGAGGTACTGTTTTAGGCCATGTGCAGCGCGGAGGCTCTCCAACGCTCAGAGACAGAGTTGTTGCGAGCAGAATGGGAAGCCGCGCCGTAGAATTGCTCAGAGACAACAAGGGAAACCGGATTGTTGCCATGCAGCAAGGCCAAATTGTAGATATAGAGATCAACGAAGCCCTTGATATGAAAAAGACTATTGACAAAGATCTTTATAAAATGGCTCTGGAGATTTCTATATAATCAGGTATTTAAGCTTTTTCGGGTTGATCGATCTGTATTTTCGATTGACCCGTTTTATTTATTAATGCATAGAAGAAAGAGGAGTATTTATGACCCCCAAAGAGAAAAAATTATCACCGCAGATAGAAAGCAAGCTGCGGCACAATATTCTCAGAATACCCGACGAAGCATACAGGGCAAGCGGTATAGTTATTTACGGTAAAAGAATTAAATCTTTTGTTTTTACAACAGATATAGCCATAATCAGAAACTGCAATGCAGACGCGGTATTTGCCGTATACCCATTTACACCTCAGCCTGCAATAAGTGAAGCGATAATTAAATCTGCTTATATTCCCGTGTTTTGCGGAGTGGGTGGCGGAACCACAAAGGGGCTCAGAACCATATCACTTGCAAAAGACGCAGAAAGCCAGGGCGCAATAGGCGTTGTGCTTAATTCTCCTGTTTCGGACCTTAATTTGCTTGCGGTAGCAGAGTCTGTGGATATCCCCGTTGCGATAACGGTCACGGACAGCAATACAAATATTTCAGACAGAATAGCGGCAGGCGCATCTATTCTGAATGTGGCAGCCGCAGCTGATACACCCGATGTAGTAGCAAAAATACGTAAGAATTTTCCCGATATCCCCATAATAGCGACCGGCGGCAAAACTCCCGAATCAATTCTGAAAACCATTGAAGCAGGCGCGAACGCCATAACCTATACACCGCCTTCGTGTCAGGAACTGTTTAAACAGATGATGGAAAAATACAGAGGGTAAATTTAAATATACAAATTGTATAATGTGGTTTGCTTATATATGAAAGGGGAATGCGATATGCTTGAACTTAAAAACATAACCAAAGTGTATGAAACCGGATCTGAAGATGTTCACGCGCTAAACGGAATAAGCCTTAATTTCAGAGAAAATGAATTTGTGTCAATACTTGGTCCGTCAGGCTGCGGTAAAACCACATTGCTCAATATCATCGGCGGATTGGACAGCTACACCGAAGGCGACCTTATTATCAACGGAAAAACAACAAAAGAGTACAAAAACAGGGATTGGGACGCCTACCGTAATCATTCCATAGGCTTTGTTTTTCAAAC
>JAEEGL012489013.1_pt1 | contig 13033 bp, 11 predicted proteins | sample 9134231 | NCBI WGS metagenome assembly JAEEGL01 (sample SAMN16246548, study PRJNA631951) | gut metagenome | biome: gut microbiome; feature: rumen; material: fiber-attached | host: Bos | place: Iran: Karaj | collected 2018-10 | reverse complement strand
TCGAGTCCCGCGTGGCTCACGTAAAAAAGTTGTCACAGATCGTGACAACTTTTTTATATTCCATTGCCTGATTTATTTATCCGTTTGCAAGTTTGCAGAGCTCATCGAGCATCTTTGGAAGTTCAGTCTCCATGTTCTCATCAGTGAACTGGCAGGTTCCGACCTTTTTATGTCCGCCGCCGTTATACTTAAGCATAAGGCTTCCGACATTAACTTCACAGGTCTTGTTTATGATACTGTATCCGACAGCTGCAGAGCATCCTTTTCCGCCCCTTCCGCTTACGATCCATGCAGAGATATTCTGTTCGGGATACATGCTGTAGATCATGAATCTGTTTCCGGTGTAGATGGGATCAACACCGCGAAGGTCAGAGATGATAACATTGCCTTCAACTCTGGTATGAGCCTTTACCATCTCCTTGAATTTGGCAGTCTGCTCATTGTAAACTTCTATTCTTTCTTTGACATCCGGCATCTCAAGGATCTCTTCGGTAGTCTTGTCCTTACATGCTACCATGAGTTTTTCCATGAGCTGATAATTCGATACCGTGAACTGGCGCCATCTTCCAAGGCCTGTTCTGGGATCCATAAGGAAGCCGACGAGGATCCATCCCTGAGGATTCATTATCTCATCTACAGTCAGATCTCCGGAATCAACCTTATCAACGGCTACCATCATATCATCAAAGTTGGGGAACTTTTCCTTACCACCGTAATACTCATATATAATTCTCGCGCATGAAGGGGTGATCCTGCTCTCTCCCTTGTATTTGCCTTCGAGCGCAACTCTTTCGTGCTCACTAGAATGATGATCGAACCAAAGTCCGCATCCTTCTACAAAGGGCACATTTGCCAGACAGTCATTCTCATTGATCTCAACAAGTCCGTCCTGAAGATCTTTGGGATGAGCAAATGTCCAGTGGTCGATAACGCCTGCTTCAAGAAGAAGTGCGCCACATGCCAATCCATCAAAATCGGAACGTGTAACAAGTCTCATTGCCATATTTTAAGTCCTCCCAAACATATATTTCTTTAAGGTTTCGCACCAATACTCAGTATATCACATTCTGACGGGCCAAGTGAACCCTTGGGGACGGGGTTAGGGGACCAAATTAAACCTGTATACCCGAGCCTCATAGGGTCTGAACATTCCTGCTTTATGCTCCATTTCATTGAGTCTTTCCTCTATCTGTCCGGACAGTCGGCCCTGATCTTTATTCTTACCCGGATAATTGGAAAGAACCAGTGCTCCGTTTTTTCCTTTGAATTTTTCAGGCAGTCTCACGCGTATGGGAAGCCTTGAAAAAGAGCAGATGATAAGATAGCTTTCATTACCAAGATTTCTTTCATACATAAAGACATTCGGATCCTTCGGATAATATTCAAGATATGATCCGTATATCAGAGTCTTTGAACTCTTTCTTAACCGAAGGGCTTTCCTGTAGAAATTAAGTATACTGTCTGGATCCTTTTTTTCCGTTTCCACATTTACCCTTTTATAATTGGGGTTCACATAGAACCATGGTCTGCACTTTGAAAAGCCGGCATTAGGGGATGAATCCCACTGCATCGGGGTACGGGCCGAATCCCTGCTTGAAAGGTGGATCCTGTGAAGTCTTCGCTCCGGATCCTCTTTAAGATGATATGTATGATAATTCGTTATCGATGATACATCCACGTAATGTTCGATAGACGGCAGGGCGATGTTCATCATCCCTATCTCCTGACCCTGGTATATAAATGGTGTTCCCTGAAGGAAAAGATAACTTACCGCAAGGCAGGTACCGCTCTCCCTCCAGAAATGTCTGCTGCCATAACGGCTTATTACACGGGGATGATCATGATTTTCAAGATAAAGCGCATTCCAGCCCTTCCCGGCCAGTTCATACTGCCATCTCGAAATTGCCTTTTTAAACTTGACCAGAGAAAACGGACGATGCACATATTCGGTATACAGACAGTCTGCCATCATATGATCGAATGAAAACATCATATCCAGGGATTTTGTCTCTCCCGTAAGATATTTCATTGCAGATTTTACAGTGGTCATGGGACCTTCGCCAATCTGAAAACAGTCGTACTCCTGGCAGACCTTTCTGAATTCCGCCAGATACTCATGAATGTGGGGACCATCCTTATAGTGTGGCATTCCGTTTACTGCCGGTAAAAAGGGCAGCCCGTTGGGAAGTCCCTCCCTTTTCGATATGAAATTGATCACATCTTCCCTGAAACCGTCAACGCCCATGTCAAGCCAGAAGCGCATTATATCCTTTACTTCTTCTCTGACCTTCGGGTTATCCATGTTTAGATCCGGCTGCTTTTTGGCAAATATATGCAGATAATACTGTCCCCGGGTTTTGTCATACTCCCATGCCTTGCCCTCAAAAAGAGAGTTCCAGTTGTTTGGCTCATCCCGCCAGATATAATAATCGCTATAGGGATTATCCTTGCCCTTACGGCTTTCGATAAACCAGGGATGCTCATCAGAGGTATGATTTACTACAAGGTCCATGATTACCTTAAGACCCAGTTCATGAGCCTTATAAAGGACTTTTTTAAACTGCTCCAGTGTTCCGTAATCCGGGTGTATATCCTTATAGTCTGAGATATCATAGCCAAAGTCCGCATTCGGAGACGGGTAGATCGGTGAAAACCAGATCCCGTCCACTCCGAGTTTCTTAATATACGGGAGTTTCTCATATACGCCGTAAAGGTCACCGATCCCGTCATTATTTCCATCCGCAAAGCTTCTTATCCAGATCTGGTAGAAGCTCATTTCCTTATACCAGTCGCTCATTCTTTATCATCTTCTTTCATAAGATTATGTACATTTTCGCGGAATTCCTCGAAGTTCTCACGCATTCCACCATAAATCTCCCGGGGAATGTCAAAGAATATCTTCTCCGTCCCGTTCAGGATCGCCGCAGTTGAATTTATCAGATATTCAAGACTTTGATGTTTTCTGTGTCCGAAGGCTCCTGATTGTGCCATTTCATGAAGTTCTCCGTATCGTTCATATGCCGCATGTACACTGTCAGCCCACGAAATATATATTTCATCCATAGCATGCTGTCCGGTATCATGAAGCGAATTAAGATCCCCGGAAACTTTCATAAGCAGATTCGCCATGCTTTCGGCATTTTCATCAATAAGGTAGCCGTTTCTGCCATCGGTAATACCCTCAGCCGCACACGAATCCTTTATGAGCACACTGGCAAGTCCGCATGCCGCAGCCTCACGTACTACGATTCCATTCGTATCATAAACCGAAGGGAATAAAAAAAGATCTGCCCGGGTGTTCCATGCACGGAGTCTTTCCCTGTCATGCTCAGGTCCTGTGAATATGACCTTACCCGGATATCCGGCTTTGCCTTCAAAATGCTCAGCTTTTCCATCTGAATATACATCCAGCGCTATCCCGTATTCTTTGATCATATCCCGGATCTGAGGCGCATCAGCGCCGCCTCCTACAAACACCATCCGGTAATCAAAACCGTTTTCGGATAATGATCTCATTGCGTCTGCTATAATGGGAAGTCCCTTATATTTCATCAGTCGACCGACAAACAAAAAAAGCGGAATTCCATCCGGAAGATCAAAATCATTCGTTACCTGCTCCACCGTTTCGGTGCTCACTCTTCCTTTAGAAAAATCAACTCCGTTTGACATCACGCGGTAATCTCCGTCAAATCCCAGAGAACGCAGATTCTCCCCTGCTCCATGGGATACAACCCAGACTTCGTCGCAGGCTTCTATACTGCTTACCATGGTCTTGATGGTCTCTTTCTTTAAAAACCCGTTTCCGACAGCACGTGCGATATCCACGTCAAACTTGGTATGATATGTAAAAACAACGGGAGCACCGGTTTCCTTGCGCAGAATGCGCGCGATCATGGTGGAAACCGCCGGACAGTGAGTATGTATGATGTCCGGCCCAAATTCAGTCATTCGGGCGATCTCACGGATCGAAAGGGGATTCCCCGTGCGGTATCCCTTTACAAACTCAGTAGTGTCAAAACTCGGATAAGGCACAACTTCATACGGATAGCCTTCATATTCGGCCTCCGGATACTTCGGTGTGCCCACCACAACATTTGCGCCCAGATCATTTACAAGGACGCTTCCATAATTCATAACAACATTCGCCACGCCGTCTATGACCGGAGGGAATGAATCATTCAAAAGACATATGTTCATGACATTACAAGGGCTTCTGCCTCATCAGCCGGAAGCGGTTTGCCCCAAATATATCCCTGAATAAAATCACAGTTTATACTGCGCAGGGTTTCAAGCTGTTCCGGTTCTTCAACGCCTTCAGCAACTACTTTAAAATCCATCACGTGAGCCATTGATATGATCGCTTCAACATACTTCCGGGAAGTATCACTTGAATTCATCTGATCTATAAATGACTTATCGAGCTTAAGCGTATCAGACGGAAAACTGTTTAAATAGCTGAGTGATGAATATCCGGTGCCGAAATCATCTATTGCGATCCTTATGCCCATATCCTTGAGTTCATCGAGGCATCCGGAAGCTTTTTCTGCAGATTCTATCAGTATGGATTCCGTTATTTCTATCTCGAGCTTACTGCCCGGTATTCCGTTTTCTGTCATCAGATTCCGGATCTCATCGATGAAGTTGCTCTTCATCATATGTTTTACGGATACATTTATGCTGAGAATAATATCAGCACCGCTCTTCCTTAAAAGATTACCGAAAAACGCGGCTGATTTTCTGTAAACAGCCAGATCCAGAATATCTATACGGCCCATTCTTTCAGCGGCAGGAACAAAATCTGCCGGACTTATATAAGCTCCTTCATTGTCTTTCAGGCGGGCCAGAACCTCAAATCCGCGAAGTTTATGCGACATGTCATATTGGGGCTGCAGATTGAAAAAGATATTATCATTTTCAAGAGCATCCCTGACCCTGCTGTCTGTCAGAAGATGATCTTCCGCCTTAAGATCCGAGGTGAAATGCAGTATGTGCTCACTGCTGTTGATGCGTTTTATCTCTTTCATTGCTGCGACCGAATAATTAATCAGAGAATTGAGGTCTTCTGCATCTGACGGATAAAGAGCATATCCAAAACTCGCATTTATGAAAAAATCATATCCGTCAATGTTTATTTTCTCTGCAACAGCTTCTTCATACTGCTTTAAAGTCTCTTCTATTTCGTCAGGAGTTTTATATCCGCGAATGACAAGAGAGAATTCATCACCGTTTAATCGCGTAACAAAATCAAGCGTACCGGAAAGTCCCTCTTCCGCAATTTTTTTCATGCGTGATGCTATCTCAACAAGGACCTTATTTCCCATATCAAAGCCCAGGGTATCATTTATGCTCTTAAAATCATTAATGTCCATATTGGCAGCGGCAAAGGGTTTGTTCTGTTTTAAGAGTTCATTTATGAGTTCCGTAGATGCAAACCCATTTGGCAGTCCGGTGAGAATATCCGTGGTCGCCTGTTCAAGTAATCTCTGCTGGTATTTTTCCAGCTTTCTTTTGTTATAGTAGATCACGATGATGGCAACGATCGTAAGTCCATCCATAAAAAGTCCGGGAAGACTAGTGTAGTTGCCCTTGATGGTTATTCCTATAAGGATCATCGGTATCTGAAACATCATGACAGCAACAGCTGCTATGAACCCGGCTTTCCCACAGAAAATGACCATAAGGACTATGCACATGTTGGAAACAGAAGACAGGATTCCCGCAAATGTGTAAACAGGTACCGGGTACTTACCCAGCATTACTGTTCCCTGTGAACCTGCTACTATGCTTAAAGCGATCGAAGAGGCAAAGAAAAAGATCAGAAACAGAATAAGCACAGCGGCAGGAGCCTGATTTTTTATTTTCAGGCTGCCAAGAGTTCTTTTCAGTATATTGGATTCTTTTTCGTTTTTTTTATTCATAAGCCACCCTGTCCTCAGCTGATCGGCACTCAAAAGTGTTACCTTTTATTATAACACAAAACCCGCATTTTAGATGAATGCGGGTTTTAATTAATCAACACTGTATTTTTTCTTCTGCTCAGTCTGCTGAAGTCTTCTTCCAGCGTTGCTCCAGAACAAGGAAAATAAAGTACGCAATAAGTGAATAGATCAGTTCCAAAGCGGCAACAGCCAGATTCGGAAACAGTTTATCCGGAGAGTCAAGTTTGAAAAAAATTGCGATCATGGTCACCGCTGTCATAAGCGTTCCCATAGGTATCACGCTCTTCCTTAAAATGCATGCAACTTCATATCTGTTGCGTGTTGACCCGCTTAAAAAGACTACAGCCGCACATCCTCCTGCTAAAAGCAGTAGATTCGGCAGATCAATGAACCATTTTACATTTACTCCGATAGAAAATACTATCACCAGCAGCGTTAATGTCAGGAATACGATACCGAAAATATATTGTATACGTCCCGACTTTTTGTTATCCTGATTTTCTTTCATCAGATTCATGATTGTTACCTCCGCTTTCTTTGAATATTCTTCCGGAGGTATCCTCTCACAGCTTAACAGCTCATTAACCGAGACATCAAGTTCGTTGCATAGATCCATGAGCATGGACGTATCAGGCATACTATTTCCGTTTTCCCATTTTGAAATGGTCTTGTCACTTACACAGATCCTGTCTGCCAGTTCTCTTTGTGTCAGCCCTTTTTCCTTTCTCAGAGTCTGAATAAATCTTCCTACATATTTCTGATCCATAGAATATCCTCCGTATTACGGTTTTGGGTAACTGCGCAGCTACTATCTTAATTAAGCTCCTCTACGCCGTAGAATGCAATCTATGTTTGGGAGAATTCATGGGATCATTGTTTTTCCGGAAAATCAAAAACCCCGCAAGCCTTTAAACTAACGGGGTTTACGAGCAGGTGAAGGGAGTCGAACCCTCCTATCCAGCTTGGAAGGCTGGCGTACTAGCCGATGTACTACACCTGCGCAACATAGTGTATTTTATAGGGTTTACAGTCTGATGTCAAGTGTTTTCATACAAAAATAGCCTTCAAATGATTGACTGCATTCCCTTGCAGATGTTATATTGTTTGGCGAATAAATAGGACAGAGGGGAATCATATGTGGTTATTATTTGCAATACTTACGACTGTTATCTGGGGACTTGCCGAATTATTCTATAAAAAAGGTGCTCGTCCGGATGAAAAGTACTCACACCTTAAGATAACGGTGACCGTTGGTTTCGTAATGGGAATTCATGCAGTAATAATGCTGCTGACCCAGGATATGGGCTACAGTCCTTATCATCTCATCCAGTACCTTCCCGTTTCACTTTGCTATATCCTGTCCATGGCTTTTTCGTTCTTCGGAATGCGATTTATCGAAGAATCGATCTCCGACCCTATTGAAAACACATCAGGGGCGATATGCGCTCTCATGGCCGTTGTGCTGCTCGGAGAGACCATTGCACCTCCTGTGGTTGTCGGCATAGTCGTCATAGTCATAGGAATACTGGGTGTCGGATTCCTTGAGAATACCGGAAGCACCGACAGAAAGAAAAAGATCGGAAAAAAAATGGCGATAATCGCATTTGCAATGCCCTTCTGCTATGCGATCATAGATGCTCTCGGAAGTTTCCTGGATATCATCTATCTTGAGATGGAAACAACGCCTCTGACCGGAATAACCGAGGAGACGATAGAAAATGTCGCAAATACCTCTTATGAGCTTACATTCTTTTTCGTTGCAGTGATACTCCTTATCTTCATGAAGATAAAGGGTGTCAGCTACGAGCTTCCCAGGCAGAAAGATAAAATACTGGCCGCACTGTGCGAAACAGCGGGCCAGTTTACATACGTATTTGCCATGAGCGGAAACGGAGCCATTGCCGCTCCCATCATTTCTTCGGTATGTGTGGTTTCAATGCTTCTTTCAAGGATATTCCTTAAAGAAAAGCTTACATTCAGGCAGTACTTCTTCCTGTTCCTCGTGATTGCGGGAATACTGCTCATCGCCATAGTAGAAGGCGACTGATCCTAATAAGGACAATGAGTCAGACAATACTGATATAGCTTCGGGCAGCTTGCAGCAAGCTGTCCGTTTTTAATATAGAAAGCAGCTACTGCATCCGCATAGTGCTCGGATGAAGAGTTGATCATATTATTACCGATGTAAAGGCTGTACATTGCTTCAGTCTCACCGGCATCTGCGTTTCTGAATTCACGTGTATCACTCGCCTCAACACCTGTCTTCTGCCATTCTATTGAATCCAGCGCATGTGCCGTCTCGTGGTATATGGTATGTGCCACGTTAGGATTTGCAGGAGACTCAGCAAGGTATATCACCAGTTTAAGTGAACGCTTTTTTCCCCTCTTTGACTGTGTTGCCTGACACATCCCGGAAGCCTGGCTCTGACCGAAATCAGCGCCCGATGCTGTCGTTATATACTCTGCTCCGTATAAAGCAAGCTGTTGCTGTAATGCCGGAGCCATGCCGTTTATTAAAGCTACCTGCTGGTTATAGAACTCCTGGGAAGCATTTTTATTCGTGACCTTGATAAGTCCCTGCTGAACTGCTCCGGTCTGTGTTGTATCCGCTACAGGACCCAGTCCCTGCAAAGCTTCCTGCTGTGCCAGCATCGCATATTGATATGCAAGTGCCTGAGCCTGCTCAACAGTTGTGTTCTCATCTCCTCCCATCGCAGCCAGTGCCGCATAGTACTGGGCCAGAGCCATGTTATTGCTCTCCGCCAGAGCATCCGTCGGAAGCAGACTGAGCATGGCAGCTACAGCTATTGCAGTAATTATCTTAATAAATGTCCTTGATCTAAAGCTTTTCATGATCCATATCTCCCTGTGTGAATATGAAAACATTATAACATGAAAGCTTTATACCATCATCTTATATATCTTTGTGCAGTCTTCCTCATTAAGAGTAACGAAGCCTGATATCGAACCTTCTCTTCCGTCGCCCCGGCAAAGAACTTCGACGAGTTTAGGGATATCCTCTTCTTTGGCACCCAGTTCACTGAAGTTCCCGGGCATTCCAATGGATTTAAGGAATCTTCTGAGTGCTTCTATTCCGGCTCTGGCTGTCACCTCAGGATGTTCAAAATCCATCTGACAGCCCCAAACCCTGTTTGCTACCTGAGCGAATCTCATTACATTATGCGACATAACATAAGTGAACACGGCAGGCATCGTTACTGCAAGACCTGCTCCGTGCGCACAGTCATAAAGAGCCGATAACTCATGCTCTATATTATGGCTGTTCCAGTCCTGACTACGGCCTACTCCGCACATATTGGTATGAGCCATGGTTCCGGCCCACATGATATTTGCCCTTGCATCATAGTTGTTCGGATCCTCTATAACTCTGGGACCTTCATGAATCATTGTAAGAAGCAGAGCTTCTATCATTCTGTCTGTAACCTCGACCTCTTTAGAATTGGTAAGGTAACGTTCATACAGATGAGCCATTATATCCGTTATTCCCGCAGCTGTCTGGAAAGGAGGTAGCGTCTGTGTCAGAGCAGGATTGAGAATACTGAATTTCGGACGTATCGCATCTCCGCTCGCTCCGCGCTTGATCATTCCTTCTTCCCTGGTAATAACGGAATCGGGACTTCCCTCACTTCCTGCAGCGGCGATAGTAAGTACCGTACCGACACTTAACGCTTCTTCGATCCTCTTACCTCTGTAGAAGTCCCAGAAATCACCATCGTATACCGTACCTGCTGCGATAGCTTTTGAAGAGTCGATAACACTGCCTCCGCCGACTGCAAGTACGAAGTCGACCTTTTCCTTTCTGCAAAGTTCTATTCCTTCATATACAAGTCCGCTTCTCGGATTCGGCTGAACACCTCCAAGCTCTATATGCGGGATGGATTCCTTATCAAGTGAAGCCTTAACACGATCCAGCAGTCCGGAACGTACAACACTGCCCCCACCGTAGTGGATGAGTACCTTGGTGCCTCCGAATTTTTTTACATATTCTCCTGCATTGTTTTCGGTGTCCTTGCCGAACACAAAACAGGTGGGTGAATAAAACTGAAAATTTTCCATACATTGTTCCTTTCCGCCCTCAGGCATTTATTTATGATCGTTCCAGTTGAACAGTAATCGGAGAATCGTCATTGAAGGCCGCATTGCCTTTAAGATCTCCGGATATCAGATCGTAATCTCCTTTAAATGCATCAATTGTGACACAACCGTCATTATCGGTCGTCAAATCAACATCTGTCCACCATTCCTCTTTGACGAGTTTTTTAAGCATGTTATACGAAGGCTTCAGTGAGTTATCCTTTCTGATGTATCCGCTCGGAGCATTAAGCCAAGCACCGTCTCTGTAATCCCATGTAGTGATCGCCTGAACGAGAGGATGCTCAAAAAGTATCCTGTACATTTCCTCGATCTCACGGGCCTGTCTTTCTTCTCCCTCAGGAGTGCTGGGCCATTCTTCAACCTGCCAGTCATTAAGATCTACTATATGTCCGGGCATGATCTCGCCGGATATCAGCGTGTTTTCTGTAAAGTGTATGGGAAGACCGAATGATGAAAAACGTTCGAGCACTTCTTCAAGTTTTTCCCTGCCCCAGTATCCCTGATGCTGGTGAGACTGTATTCCGATCGCACTTATCGGTACGCCTGCATTGAGGCATCCGTCTATAAGTATCTCATAGTTCACAGAGGTATTAAAGTCGTTGAGTAAAAGCACTGCATCGGGATTATTGTCATGCGCCCTTTCAAAAACGCGCTTTATAAGACCGACTCTGCCAAGGTCCTTGCATATCCTTGTTATCGCGTTGTCGTATTTATCGAATATCGGCATGATAACTACTTCGTTTATGACATCCCACATATCGATCACGCCCTTAAATGCTGTAACATCCCGATCGATCCTTTCAAGCTGTTTTTTAAGGATAGTCTCATTATCATATTCCATCAGCCAGTCGGCACATGCCGTATGCCAGCAAAGGGGATGTCCTTTTACGCGGACGTTTTTGCTCTTAAGGTATTCTGCGGTCTTCATAAGCGTATCCTGATTGGGTTTGCCCTCCACAGGTTCGTAGCCTCCCCAGTAAAAGGGCAGAGTGCCGTAATTGAATATCTCAAGCCAGCTGTCGGTGACCTGCCTGTATTCCTCTTCGCCTTTCATCACATAAGGAATAAAATCGAATGCACCGCATCCGAACAGAAAGCTGTGGTTCGTCTGTTTTATCCTTACCGGGCTGTCAGCTATGGGATTCCCTTTCCCGTCCGTCAGCCTGATCTGTTTTTTTACTTTTCTGTGTGAAATATCTGCCATTTGAAATACCCCCGTTTCCTGAATCTCTGATCATGTTACTGTTTAAGATATTCAGATACTAACATCAAAAACCATCGATGTTCATTTCATAATGCGGCAAGCTACATATCATTTTTTGTCGCAGTACGATCCGATGGGATAAAGCGTGAAATACGCATAGAAATCTGATAGAATAATAAACTATGAAAGCATTATATAAAAACGATCTGATGGATCCCTCGGGATTCGTTCTTCTGTCTGAATTCGTTCCCGATATCATTCAGGAGATACGCTATTACACAACATACAATTTCATAGGAGACAGGATAGACGGTTACGAAGAGCCGTGCGCACTTCTTACCAGAGAAGCTGCACGTGCATTAAAGACAGCCAGCAATGAACTCTTTGTACGGGGTTACCGGCTCAAGGTATTTGATGCCTACAGACCGGCATGTGCGGTAAAGCATTTTGTTCTCTGGGGTATTGAAGATCAGGACATCCGGATGAAGCCGTATTTTTATCCCAAGCTCGAAAAACAGGCTCTGTTCTCGGAAGGTTATATTGCCAAGCTTTCAAGCCACAGCCGCGGAAGCACGATCGATCTGACACTGCTTGATATGAGTACCGGAAAGGAAGTGGATATGGGAAGTCCCTTCGATCTTTTTGATGAGATCTCTCATCCGGATTACAGGGGCATAACCGATGAGCAGTTCGAAAACCGCATGACTCTTCAAAGTGTCATGGTAAGGAACGGCTTTAATACACTCGATACCGAATGGTGGCATTTTACTCTGGAAAACGAGCCCTATCCCGATACCTATTTTGAATTTCCGAATTCATCGGAATATCTTAGAAGATAGATAATATAAAAAGACAGAGGTCTTAACCCTCTGTCTTATCTTTATATATCAGGATCTGATTCTTTTATATCATGATCTGATTACCGCAATCCTGACACACCGCTCTGCCGCCTGAACCCAGGTTAAACCATGTGATCTTTTTACAGTGCGAACAGTATACCTGTTTTTCCTGACCGGATTTCTTCTGGTTATTGCTCACTCCGCCATTAACATTTTCAAGTTCGTTTTCATTCAATTCCATGCCTTTTAAATCCTCTTTCCCCATCATCTGACCTCCTGATGAACTTTCATAAATTATATCAGTTTATGTTATATCTTGCACGTTTCTCGTCACTTAATGACGCACCCGGGAACTGCTCTTTGGCCTCCTTAATAAGTTCTTTGTAGTCCTTGTAGTAAGTCCTTTTTATTTCCATCATATCGATAGTCAGCAGGATCGAATTATTATTCTTAAGATACGTCATACCGTCATCGGCAAAGGCAACTCTTCCGTATCCTTGGGTTTCAAGAAGGAGCGTGCTGTAACCCTCGCAGATTGCCATGAGTCCGCTCTCTTCGTCACAGACTATGTAATTTATACTGCCGGATCCATCCAGGGTATTAATATATGTCTTCGTACTCATATCAAACACTCGTATACGATAGTCGTCCCCCTGTACTATTATATGGTTGCCGTCATCCGTAAATGTTACATAAGACCTCAGGTAAGACATCAGCGGTATCTCCGCATATGTCTCGAGTGTTCCGGTATCTGCTACACGCATCATTCCGTCCTTGCAGCTCATCGCTATGTACTTTCCGTCAGGGCTTATACTGATATAATCCTTGTTATAGCCTTCAGCTACAGTTACCAGTTTGTCATCCTTAAACTCTTTGATCTCTCCGCTCGGAACATCTATTGCATACAGTCTTTTGTTTCCCTGCATCACATACAT
>JAEEGL012217111.1_pt1 | contig 13033 bp, 14 predicted proteins | sample 9134231 | NCBI WGS metagenome assembly JAEEGL01 (sample SAMN16246548, study PRJNA631951) | gut metagenome | biome: gut microbiome; feature: rumen; material: fiber-attached | host: Bos | place: Iran: Karaj | collected 2018-10 | reverse complement strand
GGTACCGCAGGCCGCAAGGCAGGAGAGCGCCAGTACTGCGGCGAGAACTACAGCTACGATCTTCTTGGTGAGAGTCATCTTTTTATCCCCTTTCATGAACACGGGAAAACCTAACTTACAGTTTTCATTATAAACGTTTTTACGCAAAGTAAATATAGTTTGTGTGAAGAATAGATAAAATCCCTCCCGGTTTCCGATCCGCGCCGCGGACAGCGGAGCCGGGAGCGTATCAGTCGCCGCGCGGCACCATCGACTGCAGGATGCTTCCGTTCTTCTTGAGCCACGCATAGTGTTTTCTGTATTCCGGGAAGATCCTGTAGACCTCCGAGTAGAAGCGTGCCGAATGGTTCATCTCCAGAAGGTGGCAGACCTCGTGGGCGCAGACGGAATCCAGGACCTCCTTCGGCGCGAGCATCAGAAGGCAGTTTATGCTTATGCTGCCTTTCGCGGTGCAGCTTCCCCAGCGGGTCTTCTGGCAGCGTATCGACACGCCGCTGACTCTGTGCGAAACGCCGGCAAGCCTTGCGAAATAAGCGACTCTGCCCGGTATGTACTGCCTGGCCAGCTTTTTGAGGCGCCGGAACTGTTCGTCCGTCATCACCTTAACGTCACCGGCAGCAGCCCTGGCCTTCTCCTGCCTTGCGATCTGCCTTCTTGCCCAGTCCTCGTGGGCTCTTACGAACAGGTCTATCTCGAACTTCGGCGCAAGATAAGGCGCCCGGACCTCCACCGTTCCGTCCGGCTTTACCTGCATGCCTATGGTCTTTCTTCTGCTTCTGATGAGCTGGTATTCTATCATTGCCGCGCAGATGATCCCTGCAACGTGTTAACTCCTGAACCGTTACGCTTTAGCGATGTTGACTATGACCTCCACCATCTTCTCCATGGCGTCCGCCGATACGAACTCCTTGACGGAGTGATAGTTCTCGCCTCCGGTGCAGAGATTCGGACAAGGCAGGCCTTCGTAAGACAGCCTTGCGCCGTCCGTGCCTCCGCGGATGGGGACCGTCACAGGCTCAACGCCGGCAGCCCTCAGGGCGTCCTCCGCCCTTCTGATTATATGCATTACCGGAAGGATCTTCTCCTTCATGTTGTAGTAGCTGTCCTTTACGACGCACTCCGCGGTGCCCTCGCCGTACTTCTCGTTTATGCGGTCCTCGAGCTCCTTGAGCAGTTCCTTCTTGGCTGTGAACTTTGCCATGTCGTGGTCGCGCACGAGCATCTTTACCGTGGCGGACGTCTCGTCGCCCTGTATCTCCTGTATGTGGAAGAAGCCTTCGTAGCCTTCTGTCCTGGCCGGGGTCTGGTCCTCCGGAAGCATGGATACGAACTCGGAAGCGATCAGCACGGCGTTCTTCATCTTGCCCTTGGCGCTGCCCGGATGGATGTTGAGGCCTCTGACCTTGAGAAGAGCCGCGGCGGCGTTGAAGTTCTCGTATTCCAGTTCGCCCAGCGTTCCGCCGTCCACCGTGTAGCCGAACTCCGCTCCGAAGCCCTTGATGTCGAAGAAGTCCGCTCCGCGTCCGACTTCCTCGTCCGGCGTGAACCCCACAGCGATCCTGGGATGCTTTATCTCCGGATGATCCGCAAGATACTCGACCGCGCTTACTATCTCCGAAACGCCGGCCTTGTCGTCCGCGCCCAGAAGCGTCGTTCCGTCGGTTATTATCAGCCTCTGTCCGACGTAATTCTTAAGGAACGGGAAGTCCCTGACCGCAATCACGCCGCAGCCCTGGTCTATGTCCCCGCCTTCGTACTTTATGATCTTCGGCTTAATGTTCTCTCCCGGCGCGTCCGGAGAAGTGTCCATGTGCCCTATGAATCCTATGCACGGCATATCTTCGCAGCCGGGGCTTGCCGGCAGAAAGCCGTAGACGTAGCACTTTTCGTCCACGCGGACGCCTTCCAGGCCTATCTCCTTCAGTTCCGCGGCGATGCGTTCCGCGAGCGCTAACTGGCATTTGGTGGAAGGTACGTCCTCCATGTCTTCCGCCGAAGACGTAGGATAGGACACGTAGTCCAGAAAACGTTCGATGACTTTTCCGTTGTAATAACTCATCATGATCTCCTTATATGTTTCCGGCGCGGGTCAGTCGTTCTGATCCGGCCTGTAGATATCGTTGTCGTGATCCTGAGCGTAGGTCTCCGTTGTGCCGTCGTAGTTTACGGCGGCCTCGTCTATCTGCTCGTCGAAGCCCGTAAGCGCCGCGAACGGCGAGAACTGCCCGGCCCTGCCCTCCGCGGACATGTGGCTGTGCCTTCTTGTACCGCGGTACTCCATGTCTATTATATCGCTGTATTTGTCGCGAGCGGAAGCCATTTTACCGTTTCCTCCGTAATCGTTCTTCAGATCCTCAGGCTTTGTGCCCTCCTACCTGAGCGTTCCTTTCCATTGCGGTGGCAGCCTCCTGAAGGTCCATTCCCCTTACGATGGCGTTCTTGCCGTATCTGCTGCGTATCTTGAGAACTGCCTCCTGGCGGGCCCTTTCGGCCTGATCGTCCTTCTTTTTCTGCTCTTCCGGCGCTTTGTCCTCCATCATGGAGAAGATGTCCAGCTGCTGCTCGGCTGAATCCTCCGCCACCCTCCGCTCCGTGCGGACGTGATTGGCGACCACGTACATGCGCCTTACCAGAAGATCCCTGTCGACTATTGCGTCGTAGAGCTCCGTTGCCGCGTCCATCATCGATTTTCCGGACGAAGTGAAGCCTCCCGGGATGTTGATCGACCCGTGTGCGTCCTTCGGAGCCGTCCGTCCGTAATAGTCCTTCTTAGTCTGCCCTTTGAACGCGCTGTCCGTTCTTCTGCTTATGTTCTCCGTATCGTAGCACACCGTAAGTACTATCTGATCCGTAAGCACTCCTTTGCGGACAAGGTCCAGACTCAGGCTGTCCGTCATCTCGCGGACTATGAGCCTTGCGTCTTCGAAACTGTAAGGTCTGGAGAGCACCTGGCCGGAGCTTAAGCTGCGGTCCGATGGTCTGTAGCTCTTTATGTCCGCTATCGTGCAGGGCTCGTATCCCCAGGCGTGGTCTATCAGAAGCTCCGCGTTCACCCCGAACATCTTGTACAGAAGATCCTCGCTGCGCAACGAGCACCTTGCCACGTCACCCATGGTGTACATTCCGGCAGCTGCCAGCCTTTTGGCGTAGCCTTTTCCTATCCTCCAGAAGTCTGTTATTGGGGTATGGTCCCACAGAAGCTCCCTGTAAGACTGCTCGTCCAGTTCCGCTATGCGCACGCCGTTCTCGTCCGCGGGCATGTGCTTGGCGACTATGTCCATGGCTATCTTGCAGAGATAGAGGTTGCTGCCCACTCCGGCCGTGGCCGTGATGCCGGTCTCCTTAAGGACCTCGCCGACCAGCCTTGCCGCGAACTCCTTTCCGGTAAGGCCGTAGAGCTTCAGATAACTGGTGGCGTCTATGAAGACTTCGTCCACGGAATACACGTGCATGTCCTCGGCGGACACATGGCGCATGTAGATGTTGAATATCTCCGTGCTTACGCGCATGTACTCCGCCATTCTGGGCTTAGCTATGATGAAATCCAGCTGGAGCGACGGGTCCTTCTTAAGTTCCGGATCCGAGAAGCTCTTTGCGGTGAATCTGCGGCCGGGAGCCTTCGCCTTTCTGTCAGCGTTTATCTCCTTTACGCGTTCCACGACTTCAAAAAGCCTTGCGCGTCCTGAAACGCCGTAGCTTTTAAGCGACGGTGTGACGGCAAGGCATATGGTCTTTTCCGTGCGGCTCTCGTCCGCCACCACGAGATTGGTGGTAAGAGGGTCCAGGCCTCTGGCGGCGCATTCCACCGAGGCGTAGAAAGACTTAAGATCTATGGCTATGTAGGTTTTTCCGGAAGGACCGCTCATCGCAGTTTATCTGATGCTTTTCCTTATGGCGCAGAGCAGCTCTTCGTAGGTCTCGTAAGCCGGGATCTGCGGATACTGAGCCTTTATGGCGTCCGTGCTGCGGAACAGGAATCCGGCGCTGCTGGCCTGTATCATTCCCAGGTCGTTGTAGCTGTCGCCGCTCGCGATAGTGCCCAGCCCTACGGAATGCAGAGCGTTTACGGTAGCAAGCTTCGTGTCCCCTTCGACACGCATGTTGAAGCCTGTTATCTCGCCGTTCTCCGCCACTTCCAGGCTGTTGCAGAATATAGTGGGCCGTCCCAGCTTCTCCATCAGAGGCATGGCGAACTCCTCGAAGGTATCGCTGATTATTATTACCTGTGCAAAGGAACGCAGCTCGTCCAAGAATTCCTTTGCGCCTTCCAGCGGCTCCATCTTCCGGATGACGTCCTGTATCTCCTTAAGGCCGTAGCCGCGCTCTTTCAGCAGGGCCAGACGCCACTTCATGAGCTTGTCGTAATCCGGCTCGTCGCGCGTGGTGCGCTTAAGTTCGGGAATTCCGCTGTTCTTTGCGAATTCTATCCAAATCTCCGGTACAAGTACGCCTTCCAGGTCTAAGCAAACTATCTTCATGATCCTCTCCGTATTTCTAAGCTCTACGCTGTTATTGACTGGTTTTTCTGCCGCCGCGGCTCTATCCCTACCACTCTGTGGACGGCAGGATTATGTCGTCCTCGAACATCTCCCGTATTATGGCCTTTTCCTTATCCGGGGCAACAGGCTCGTCCGTGAACTCCCTCTGGAACCGGACTTTCATGCTGGCAAGCTGCGCGGCTTCGGTCCGGGATTCCAGCAGATCCCTCCGGTCCAGGATTATGCAGTCCACGAGCTCCCACAAAAACAGCCAGAACAATATGAGTACAGCCTCGTTGAGAACTATGGCCGCGTTGGGGAAGAGCGTGTTGACCAGCCACACTATGCCGGCGAACACTACCGCTCCGATGAACAGCATTATTATCTTGGTCTTGTTGCGCTCCAGCGCCATCTGGGTATCGCCCATTTTGAGAGCGTAGTAGTCCGCAATGGTCTCTTCTATGCAGTCCCTCTGATTTTTGGTGAATAAGTGGTTGCAGATCTCCAGGACTATGGGGTACTCCGTGGGAACATAGTTGGCGTTCTCCTCCACGAACCTGGTGAAGGACTCGTTGAGCCATTCGTAGCCGTCCACGGAATATTTGTCTATTATGTCGTAATAATCGCTTACGTTGCAGGATATGTAGGCAAGTCCGTTCTCCACGTAGAAGTCCTTTACGAACTTGTCCAGATCCACGCTTTTCCGCCTGAACTGCTTAAGGTTTTCCTTAAGCCTCCGGCTCTTTCTCTTCTTACTGCTGTCAAACAGCATGATGTTATCTCTCCTGTAAGTTGTTTTATGTTTCGATATTGCCGGACCCGTGCTGACATGCTCCGCAGGTCTTTTCAAGCTCTGAAAGGCCTATCCCAAGGCGCTTCAGCCTCTTAAGGAAGGCTCCCGCATTGGCGCTTCCTATGCCCAGAACTTCTCCGGCAGCTGCGCGCCTTTCGGCGCTTCCCTGCTGTCCCGCAAGCCCCAGAGCCGCCATGTCGTCCGCGGTGACTTCCGTGTAAGGTGTTCCGTCTGCCTCACGCTGCAGATCTCCTCCGTCCGGACCGTCCGCGGCCTTGCATCCCGCGGCTGTGAGCGCTTTTAATATGTCTTCCGGCAGAGCGTTCTCAACGCCGGTATCGCCGTCTTTTTGCGCCTGGCGTTCAGTAAGATAGGCGTGCTTCGCGTCCGGAAACAGAGCTTCCAGCCTTTCGCGTATGCGCCTTCCGGCGTGGTCCGGGTCCGTAAATATTACTATGCCGTTTCTTTTGTACGCGGCTTCTATGTTTTCCAGCGTCTTTTGGGTGATCCCGTAGCCGTGGGTGATTATGATGTCCGCTTCGACAGACGCAAGCACCGCGGACATGTCATCGCGGCCCTCCACGACCACCGTTTCCTTAAGCTTCATCTAGAGCCTTTCCTTCCACATTCCGGATACGAAATACATCATGGCCGCCCAGGTGAAGACTGAGAAATAAACTCCTTCCCTGTCCGTGCATCTACGCAGCATCTCCTGTATCTCGTCCTTGCCGTAGACCACGTAATCCCCAATCATCTCTATGGACTCCGTGCCGCCGGAGTTGAACGTGAAACCGTCCGGAAGGTCCGCCACGGCGCAGGCCATCGCGTTGCATTCGTCCGTCATCCCGGGGGTGCTGAAGAACAGAGGGCTTATTACGAACAGTTTATCGCTGTCCGTAAGGCGCAGACCGGTCTCCTCTTCTATTTCTCTTCTGGCTGCGCAAAGTACGGGTTCCGGCTCGGAAAGATCCCTCTCGTCCAGAAGCCCCGCCGGAGGACTGAGCAGATACTGTCCTACGGGATAGCGGAATTCCCTGGTGAGCAGCAGTCCGTACTCGCCGCCCTTGTTCCTTACGATGACTACGCAGGTAACGGCGTCGGGCCGCATTGCCCGGAACTCCTCGTCCGAGAGAACGGCGACCGTAGAGTCCGCCCTGCGCCTTGTTGCGCTGAAATAATGCTTGGTATTCTCGTACTGAAGGTCCAGAACGCTCAGATACTTATTATCCAGCAGTGTCTTTACCTGCTCTTTTTCCAGTTTCGGCTTGTCCATGGCTTATTTCTTTCCGTCTTTTCCGCCGAGGTCCTCTTCCGCTTTCCGCGGCGTCTGAGGATACCCGTGAGCGGCCTTCCAGTCCTTTATCTGCTTGAGCCTTTCCGCGTAGCGGGTCTCGAAGCCCTGATCCGTTGGCCTGTAATACTCGCGTCCCAGCAGCGTATCCGGCAGACACTGCATGTTGGTAAGCTTGTCCTTTGTATCGTGAGCGTACTGATAGCCTTTTCCGTAGCCTTCCTCGCGCATCAGTTTGGTAACGCCGTTGCGGATGACCAGCGGCACGGGCTCGTCCAGCATCTCCAGGGCGTCTCTTCTGGCTTCCATGTAGGCCACGTCCAGAGCGTTGGACTTGGGTGCCAGAGAGTTGTATACGACGGCTTCCGTAAGGTGCACGTTGCACTCCGGGAAACCTATCAGATGGCAGGCCTGGTACGCCGCTACGCATATCTCCAGGGCCCTTGGATCCGCCATTCCTATGTCCTCCGCGGCGAAACGCGTGACGCGCCTTGCGATGTAAAGAGGATCCTCGCCGGCTTCCAGCATGCGGGCCAGCCAGTATACCGCGGCGTCCGGGTCCGAATTGCGCATGGATTTGTGGAGCGCGGAGATGAGGTTGTAGTGCTCCTCCCCGCTCTTATCGTAGAGCAGCAGTTTGCGGGATATGCACTGCTGCATAACGTCGTCCGTTACGTTTATGGTGCCGTCCGAGTCCGCGTCCGAGTTGAGTATGACCATCTCCAGAGTGGAAAGAGCCGCTCTTGCGTCCCCGTTGGAGAACGCGGCGATAGACTTTACCATATCAGGTGTTATGTTAATTTTCTCGTTTCCGAAGCCCCGCGGGTCCTTGATCGCCCTTTCTATGATGCCGGTAATGTCTTCTTCCGTAAGCTGCCTGAGTACAAATACCCTGCAGCGCGACAGAAGAGCGCCGTTCACTTCGAACGATGGATTCTCCGTAGTGGCTCCTATTAGTATGATGCTTCCCCTCTCCACGAACGGCAGGAACGCGTCCTGCTGGGCCTTGTTGAAGCGGTGGATCTCATCCACGAACACTATCGTCTTGGTACCGAAGCGGCGGTTCTCCTCCGCCTGGGTCATTACGGTCTTTATCTCCTTGATGCCGCTGGTAACGGCGGAGAAATTAATGAACTCCGACTTGGTGCTGCTGGCGATTATCCCCGCGAGCGTAGTCTTACCCACGCCGGGGGGCCCCCAGAAGATCATGGAGGTTATCTGATCCGATTCTATTAGCTTGCGCAGAAGCTTTCCGGGCCCTATAAGGTGGCTCTGCCCCGCGAACTCGTCCAGAGTCTTGGGGCGCAGCCTGTCCGCGAGAGGCCGGAAAGCCGTGCTGTCGAACATTGTAAGCTGGTTCTTATCGTTTTTCATCTTCGGAACATTACGCGCGGCACAATCGTATCCGCACTTTTAATCAACTAAAATGACACCACTATTATATTATCACATCCGTCACAATTAATCAAGAACATTTGTTCTGTGTCTCTCCGCTTCACAAACAGCATCCGGTATTGTATAATTCTCAGGTAATACAGCAGATAAAACGGAGCGTTTCATGAGAATAGGAATCGGAATAGATACGGGCGGCACCTGCACGGACGCCGTAGCGATGGATCTCGACAGCGGAAAGGTGCTGGCCAAAGGCAAGACCGAGACAACAAGAGAGGATCTTTCGGTCGGCATCGCGAATGCTCTGGACATGCTTCCGCCGGAATACATAACGAAGGCGGAACACGTCGCCCTCTCCACCACCCTGGCTACCAACGCCTGCATAGAAGGCAAAGGCTGCAGGGCCAAGCTTGTGATATTCGGGATACACGACGAGTATCTCCGCCGCATGCACGCCCCGGAGAACTACAACCTTAAGCCTGACTACGTGCTCTGCGTGGACACCAACAGCAGCGCGGACGGACTTATGATAGACGAGCCGGACTGGGACAAGATGTTCGAAGAGCACGGAAAGTGGCTAGCGGACAGCGACGCTCTCTGCGCCGTGGAGCTGTGGTCCGACGACACAGGCGCTCCCTGCGAAAAGAAGTTCAAGATACTTGCCGAAGAAAAGACAGGCAGGCGCTGCATAACAGCCAACGAGCTTACCGAAGGCATAAACATCTTCGCCAGAGGCGCCACCGCCCTTCTTAACGCGAGGCTCCTTCCGGTAGTCCGCGAATTCACCGAAGCCGCGTCCAAAGCCTTCCGGGAAAGAGGCTGCACGGCGGACATACGCATAGTCCGCAGCGACGGCTGCATAATGTCCGAAGAATACTCGCTGATAAGACCTGTGGACACCGTGCTCTCCGGTCCCGCGGCAAGCGTACTGGCCGGCAAGGCGGTCACCAACAGCGAGAACTACATAATCGTCGACATGGGCGGAACTTCCACGGACGTATCCATCGTCAGCGGCGGCAAACCGGTCCGTGACGAGAACGGAATAAACGTCGGAGGCTGGCAGACCTCCGTGCGCGGCATAAAAGTAGCGCCATTCAACCTGGGCGGAGACAGCGCCGTAAGGCTGGAGAAGAACGGCAGGCCCGCGCTGTACCCCAGGCGCGTAAAACCGATGTGCGCGGCGGCGTCCGACTGGCCGGAGATCATCCTGGAACTGGAAAGACTGCTGCGGAAAAAGCATTTCAACATATTCCCTCTGCACGAATTCTTCTTCCTTGCTAAGGAACCGGAAGACATTACCCTTTTCAACAGCGAAGAGCGCAGGCTCATAGACTACGTGCGCAGCGGTCCGAAGAGCCTGGAATCCCTTGACGAAGGCGCCGGGATAGACATATACGCCCTGAACAGCGAACGTCTGGAATCCGAAGGCATAATAATGCGCTGCGGTCTTACGCCCACGGACTTCATGCACATAAAGGGCGACTTCTTAAGATACGACACAAGAGCCTCCGTCCTTGCGGCGCGGTTCATGCTTAAGAACATGGGACTGGATGATACCGAAGAGAACATCGCGAAGCTGGCCGACGAAGTATACGAGCTCGTAGAGTTCAAGATGTATCAGGACATAATAGACCTGTCGCTGAGGCAGACTCACCCGGAGGCGTTCAGGAACGGTCCGGACGAACAGGTATCGTTCCTTGTAAAGAACGCCTGGGAGAACAGGAATTCCGATACCGCGGGGATACTCGGAGAGAAGTTCTTCAGCGGATACACGCTGATAGGCATAGGCGCCCCCACTCACCTCTTCCTTCCGGAGACGGCGAAGGCCCTTGGCGCGGAATACATACTGGCGGAGAACGCGGAAGTGGCGAACGCGATAGGCGCCCTGTACGCCAAGGTCAGTTCCACCACCCGCGTAAACATCACGGAGCGCTACTCGCCGGAGATAGGCGGTTTCTTCTACATAGTCCACGCCCCCGACGGAAGCTTCCGCGTGGAGCAGAAATCGGAAGCCTTAAGGCTGGCCAGAAAAGCCGCGGAGAAAGCGGCTGAAGCCGAAGCCCGCGCGCGCGGAGCGGAAGGTCCGATAGTTACGGACTCCCACATAGAGCAGATGGACACCTTCGACAAATGGGGCGTACGCGCTGTGCTCGCCAGGGTCGCCGTGGCGGAAGCGCACATGCTGTAAACTCCGTAACATACTTGCAATACAACAAAAGACGGGACATCTGCCCGTCTTTTTCATTGCCTGAATATCGTAAATGGTCCAGCCCTGCTTTCAGGATCCGGCATCCGACCCTACTTTATTGTAACTCCGTGCTCTCTGAGGAACGCCTTCAGCGCCGTGGATCCTCCCTCGGTATAGAACCCGTCCTTGAAAAGAGCGTTGTAGTTGCCCATGGTAAAGATGACAAGACCTCCGGGGACCTCCTTGCAGCCGGCAATGTTCTCCAGCGGAAGCGAGATGAAATGCTTGCCGGCCCTGTAGATCTCCAGAGTCTCTCCGAGCTCGTAGTGCAGCACGGGATTGGCCTCTCCGGTATCCTCCAGTATCCTGGCGGCGTCGTACCTTGCGCCTACTATGTACTGAACGAACTTGAAGAGGAAGATCAGCAGGAATATCAGGGCGAAGATAAGGAACCTCTTAAGCCCCGAGGACACGAACAGTCCCGTGCAGACTGCGCAGAGCACCAGCGACGCGAGGTGCGTCACCTTCACCTTGTTAAAGAACATGTAGTAAGCGCGGAAAACGGTCTTGGTGTCTTCCGGGGAATATCTGTACTCGTTGATGAACTTCATTTTTTTCCTCTCACTCGTCGTTGCCTACTATGAACAGCAGCGCAACGTCCTTGTATACCGCTATGAACAGGTCCTCCGTAAAATAGAACGGACCGTTTCCTTTTCCGAAACCGCTGTAGCCGTCAAGCACGTCTTCGCTAGCCTCCACCAGAAGCAGCTGCGAAGGCTTGCCTATCACGAATCCCAGCCTTCTGTTCAGGTTCCAGGTGTGTTCCCTGCTCCATCCGAACTTCGCGAGATGATCCGACAGAGTGTCCTCCGACGGGGCTATCTCTATGTTCTCTTCCGCGGTCCCCAGTTCCTGCGCCAGATCCTCTTTTAACGCGTCCTTGCTGAGCAGCCTTGCCGTCATGGAAGACGGACCGTGGAACGCCTGATCCGAAATGGCTTCCGTTATGCCCCTGGCGAAACCGCTTATGTACGCTCTGTAAGTCTTAGTCATACGTGCCACCTATTTCTTGGAATAGATCGGGTAGGCAGTTACCACGCGGTCCTTGCCGTCCAGGTACATGTTTATCTCTATTCCGTTGTAATAGCCTATGTAAGTGTCGCCCTTGTGCCTGCCGTTGTCCAGAGCGTCCTTGCGGGCGGCGACTATGGCGTCCACCACGTCCTGCGGGCTCCAGTCGTCCGGATAGAAAGTGCTGTAGTGGTCCTTTTCGTGACCGTCAACCTCCACGTAGGCGGTGTAGCAGCCGTTCTTGTCCGTCTTGGAACGCGTGCTCTCCACGATCTTTCCCGGAGAGTCCTTTATCATGTCGTAATGATAACCGGAACCCTTGCCGTTGGAATTCACAGTGCCCATGAAGATGTGCTCTATCGCGGACTTGTTGAAAACATCCGTGTTCTTAAGCGTGTCCAGGACATCCGAACTGTAGTAGACAGGTCCGGAAGGCTGAGGCTCCGGATCCGTGTTGGTATTCGGCCCGGGAACTGTGTTTGTATTGGAGTTCGGCTGAGGGTCAGGCTGCGGCGAAGGTGCGGGCTGCGGACCTACGTCGGCCGAGTTGTTGGTGTTGATCGGCGGAGCCGGCACCGGCGCGCTGTCTATCAGCGACTTTATGTAGAGCGCGGCAAAGACCAGGGCAAGTACTACGACCGCCGCTATTATTATCTTTACCAGTTTGCCGCGTTTGTTCTCCATGCTTTATCCCTTTACAAGAAGCATTACGCAGATGAAGGCGAACGATATCAGTATCTGCACAAGGTTGAAAGCGAACCTCACCTGCTGGTTGGAGGTGCCGTGGTTCTTGCGGAAGTGATCGTGTATCGGCGTGCGCAGATTCGCCATGAACTTCTTTGCCTTGAACGTACGCAGGACTCCCAGCTTTACCAGTCCCAGAAGACCGTCTATCAGCAGCACTATGCAGCAGGGGATGGCGAAGAGCGCGTTGCCCATGCGCAGGAATACGAATCCCAGGAACAGACCTATGGGTCTGGATCCCGCGTCTCCCATGAGCACGGTGCTGGGTTCGCTGTTGAATATCAGGTAGGCGAACAGCACGGAAGCCAGGATGGCGCAGGGAAGTATCACCTTGCCCTGGGTGCCCAGTATGTAGGACGCCGCTACGCCGCCTATCATGGAGTTTATGACCAGTCCGGAGGACAGTCCGTCTATTCCGTCCGCGCAGTTTACGGCGTTTATCATGAGCCACAGGAACGCCGCCGCCAGAATGACGTACAGCGGCTTTGCCACCGGAACGGATACCGCGCCGTAGTCCAGCACGGAAGTCTCCGGCTCGAAATATACCAGCGCCCCTGCCATGAGAAGGCAGATGACGAAGTCCACTATGCCCTTCTTAAGTTCGCTCCATGGAGTCTCCGAACGGTCGTCCAGGTAGCCGGACAGCATGGACAGCAGAACCAGTACCATGTAGACGATCGTTTTCAGTTGGAAACCGCTGACAGCAACTGTTACGACGGCAAACACAGGCATCATGAGGATGCCGGCTCCGCGTATCTTGCCCGCGGAAAGCTCTCCCGCTACGGCGAATTCCCTGCCGTGGTCCCTGGGCAGCTTGGGCCCGACGAGTTTTATGAGCAGGATCGTAAGAACAAAGGCTGCCAGGCAGCCGGCGAACATTATTATCACAGCGTTTGCGGACGCTTCAGACATATCTCGATACCTCCGGGTATGATGATGTTTTATTATATCACATCAGTTGTTCTTGTAATAGTTTATAAGGCAGCCGTCGGCGAGGATGCGGCATTCGGGCTCCGTAAGGGCTCCGGTGGAGAGCTTGATCTCCTTTACGCTGCCGTCCGGCTTGACCACGTAAG
>JAEEGL010650516.1_pt1 | contig 13033 bp, 9 predicted proteins | sample 9134231 | NCBI WGS metagenome assembly JAEEGL01 (sample SAMN16246548, study PRJNA631951) | gut metagenome | biome: gut microbiome; feature: rumen; material: fiber-attached | host: Bos | place: Iran: Karaj | collected 2018-10 | reverse complement strand
CCTTCATTGGGCCCCTGCTTTGGCGTAAAGGGCGGAGCTGCCGGCGGCGGATATTCACAGGTAGTGCCCATGGATGAGCTTAACCTTCATTTTACGGGTGATTTCCATGCCATTACAGTTGCAAACAATCTGCTTGCGGCTCTTATTGATAACCATATCCAGCAGGGCAATAAGCTCCGTATAGATACCAGACAGATTTTATGGAAGCGATGCATGGATGTAAATGACAGGAGCCTCAGAAATATTGTTGTGGGTCTTGGTGCAAAGGGTGACGGTTTTGTCAGGGAAGATCATTTCGTTATAACTGTTGCTTCAGAGATAATGGCAATATTCTGCCTTGCCAGCGACATGAAGGATCTGAAGAAGAGGCTTTCTGAGATCATCGTTGCTTACAACTTAGACGGCGAGCCTGTAACAGCAGGTGAACTTAATGCCGTAGGAGCAATGGCTGCACTTTTGAAGGATGCCATAAAGCCTAATATGATTCAGACATTAGAGCATACACCGGCCATCGTTCACGGAGGACCTTTTGCAAATATCGCACATGGCTGTAATTCCATAATCGCCACAAAGACAGCTATGCGTCTTGCAGATTATACGGTTACAGAGGCCGGATTCGGTGCAGATCTGGGAGCTGAGAAATTCTTAGATATTAAGTGCCGCAAGGCCGGTCTTAAGCCTGACGCTGTTGTAATTGTTGCTACCATTAGAGCCCTGAAATACAACGGCGGCGTTGCAAAGGCAGATCTTATAAAAGAGAATATCGAAGCCCTTAAGAATGGCTCATGCAATCTGATCAAGCATGTTGAAAATATCAAGTCCTATGGACTTCCGGTATGTGTGACGATCAATAAATTCGTCAGTGATACTGATGCGGAAGTAGAGTGCCTTAAGGAAATTTTAAATGGGCTGGATGTTCCCTTCTCTGTTTCCGAGGTTTGGGCAAAGGGCGGAGAAGGTGCCCTTGATCTTGCTAAGGATGTAATGAAGCTTGCTGATTCAAAGAATGATTTCCATTTTCTCTATCCCGATGATATGGGAATCAAGGAGAAGATTGAGACTCTTGCAACAAAAATATATGGTGCCGGCAATGTGGAATTTGCCCCTGCGGCCCTTAAGCAGATTGCTAAGATTGAGGAACTGGGCTTCAGGGAGTGTCCTGTATGCATGGCCAAGACCCAGTATTCATTATCTGATGATCCTAAGACGCTGGGCAGGCCTGACGGCTTTACTTTCCATATAAGAGAAGTATATGTTTCCGCAGGCGCAGGCTTTGTAGTAGCACTTTCCGGCTCCATAACCACTATGCCCGGACTGTCTGCAACCCCGGCAGCATACAGCATAGATGTGGATGATGACGGAAACATCGTTGGACTGTTCTAAGATAAATTTATTCTGGAGGAAGATATGGCAGAGCTTATTGACGGTAAGAGAATATCAAAGGAAATAAAGGATGAGTTAAAGGCTGAGGCTGAAAAATTTAAGTCTGAAGGAAAGGAAGCTGCCCTGGCTGTTATCCTTGTTGGTGATGATCCTGCCTCAGCCGTATATGTCAACAACAAGAAGAAAGCCTGTGAGTACATAGGAATTAAATCCCTTTCATACGAACTGCCTAAGGAAACTACAGAGGAAGAACTGCTTGCGCTTATTGAAAAACTCAATAGTGATGACAATGTAAATGGTATTCTTGTACAGCTTCCGGTTCCTGACCATATCGATGAAAATAAGATCATCCGCAGTATATCACCGTCAAAGGATGTAGACGGCTTCCATCCTCTTAACGTGGGAGCACTGCTTATCGGCGAGAAGGGCTTTGTGTCCTGTACTCCGGCAGGTGTTATACAGCTTTTAAAGCGCAGCGGCGTTGATATCGAGGGAAAGGAATGCGTTGTTGTAGGACGCAGCAATATAGTCGGAAAACCCATGGGAGTACTGCTGCTGCGTGAAAACGGTACAGTCACTATAGCCCATTCAAGAACAAAAGATTTAAAGAGTATCTGCAAGAGGGCGGATATACTTGTAGTTGCTGTTGGCAGGCCTAAAATGATAACAGCAGACTATGTAAAAGAAGGTGCAGTGGTTATCGATGTAGGAATACACAGAATGGATAACGGAAAGCTTTGCGGTGATGTTGATTTTGATTCTGTAGAGCCTCATGTTTCAAAGATAACGCCTGTGCCCGGAGGTGTTGGACCTATGACCATAGCCATGCTTATGGATAATTGCATTTCTTCTTTGCGGTGACCGGAGGATTATTGGAATGATATGTCCAGTCTGTGGTGCGGAAGTCGGGGAGTCGAAACTCTTATGTCCGGAATGCGGACATGAGTTTCGGTTCATACCGGATTTCGAGCCTGAGGTTGAAAATCAAATAAGTGATACTCTTTCTGAAATCTCTATTGACGATGAGGAGTTTGAAGAACTTACTCCGGAAGAGATAGAGGCGGGATATTATTATGACGAGGACGGTAACCTGTTTTATGACGGTCCTGTTTTTGATGCTGATGGCTATGAGGTCCATGATGACGATCCATACAACGGCCCGCTTTTTGATGTCCTTGGAAATCCTATAGACGACAATGGGGATGTTGATTCGGATGAGATGGAGTCTGCAGAAGACACGGATTTTCCTGATGACGGGTATTTAGCTGATGAGGACCGAATTGACCGACCGGATAATGATGACTTGAATGGTCACACAGGAAGTTCCGGAGATATTGACGGCTATGTGGATGATACCGATGGCTATGCTGATGAGTACGGCGACGAGACAGATATGGACGGAACGCCTGAGTCAGATGAATATTATGAAGACTATGAAGACGATTATACTGATGATAATATAGAGGCTGAAGGCGGAGATACTTCGGATTTTGGAAAAAGGGATGAGCTTGCTGCAGAATACTCAGAACCGGAAGAAGAGTATTCTGAATTTGACGAAGAGTACGAAGGCGATGATTTTTATGATGATGACTCTTACGACTATGACGATGATGATATTTTTCATCAGTTCTTCCTTGCTGCAACAAAGAGTCGTTTCCGTAAGCTTTATGCATGCCTTTTTCTGATCGTAATTCTTCTGCTTGCGGGGCTTGTTTATTTTGTTTCTGCAAAGGTCTACAGGAACAGTTCCTATGAATACCAGGCTGAACTGGCTGAGCAGGCGTACCTGGAGGGGGATCTTGACGGCGCCATTGATTATATGGAAAAGGCACTGACTCTTTCTTCCGGCGATGATGAAATGAAGTTTAAACTTGCACGGTATTATTTTGAAGACTTCGATGATGAAAAAGCGCTTTTGATGCTCTGGGAAATTGCTTATGAAAAGAATGAAAACCAGGAGCGTGCATACAGGGAGATCATTTCTTATTACGAAAAAAAGTCGGATTTTCCTATGATAGAGTCTATACTTGAAGCCTGCAATAATGAAACTATTGTAAACAGTTTCAGGGATTATCTGGCTAATCCGCCTGAGTTTTCGTATGCGTCGGGTGAGTATGATGATGTGATAACCCTGACTCTTTCGGCCGGATCGAACGGAAGCATATATTATACGACAGACGGACATGAACCGACTCTTCAGTCAACTCTTTATACATCGCCGATACAGCTGAATCTCGGTAGCCATGAGATAAATGCGATTTTTGTAAATAATTACGGTGTTGTTTCCGAAGTGGCAAATGCCACATACAGGATTTATATAAGGGTGCCCGATGCACTTGCGATTTCAGTGCCTGACGGTGAGTATTCGGTTCCTATGCTTATAGAAACGGAGGTTCCTCAGTTCTGTACCGTTTACTATACAACTGACGGGACACCTCCGACTATGGGTGAATCCAATGAGTATTCGGAAGGGATACCTATGCCGCTGGGACACAGCCATTTTATCTTTGCTGCCATATCCCAGGAAGGAATATCCGGTGATGTTACGGAATGCGATTATAATCTGACTATTGATTCGGATTTTGATATGCAGACGGTGATTGATGCATTCAAACAGTACAACCTTAATATGGGACGCACTGCTGATATTGAGGGACATCTTCCGGGCAATCTTACACGCTATACTTATGTTATTGATTCTGCGATAAACCTGGATGATTCGGGCAAGGCAGTATCCGGAAATATGGCAGACCCTGAAACGGGAGAATTAAAGGAACCTAAAAATCCGCATATTTATTACATAATTACGGAATATACAGTGGATACATCGGGATTAACCATGAAGACCGGCAATTATTATATGGTCAGCATAGAGGATGGATTTATTTATAAGGCTGTTAAGAACGAAGGTGAAGTGATACAGCGGGGCGAACTTATTCCGCCTGAAGCATATGCAGCACCTCCTCCTATAGTTCCTGAAGACAACGGACCGGAAATGTAACTGTCCATGATCGCTGCCGCAAAATTTGTTATATGTTATTAGAACTGCCTGAAGAATTTAAAAAAAGAATGAGAGCGCAGCTGGGGACGGATTATCCTGCTTTTGCACAGAGCTTTGAACAGCCGGCTGTAAAGGCTTTTTCACTGAATACTGCGGTTATATCTGCGGAAGAGTTCGAGTCTTGCGCGGAAGTGTATAAAGAACTGAAGTATGAAAAAATCCCCGGAATGGAGAATGCATATTATTATGACTCAGATATCCATATCGGAAGATGCGCCTGTCATCATGCGGGAATGATATATTCACAGGATCCGGCGGCCATGCTGGTAGTGGATGGATTAAAATTACCGAAAAAAGCAAGGATACTTGATCTTTGTGCAGCTCCCGGAGGCAAGTCGGTACAGCTTGCCCAGAAACTTATGCAAACAGGCGGAATACTAATTTCTAACGAGCCGGACAGGGCAAGGAACAGTATTCTGTGCAGCAATATTGAACGGATGGGATTTAAAAATGTGGCTGTCACATGTATGTATCCCGATGAACTGTCAAAGTTTTATCCTTCGTATTTTGATGCTGTGCTTGTTGATGCTCCATGCTCGGGGGAAGGGATGTTCAGAAAATACCCGGACAGCATTGAACAGTGGAGCTTGTCAAATATTGAACACTGTGCCTCAAGGCAGAAGGATATCCTTGGAAGTGCCGTATCAATGCTGAAACCCGGCGGAATGCTTGTTTATTCAACCTGTACCTATGCTCCTGAAGAGGATGAGGAGATTGCGGATTTTATCTGTGACGTACTTGGGCTTGAACTTGCTGAAACACCGGAGATAGTAACAGAATATGCGGCTGCCGTGCCTTTGAAAAAGGGAAATGCTTACAGGTTTTATCCCCATGTTTCAAAAGGCGAAGGTCAGTTTATGGCTTATTTTAAAAAGCCGGGCAAACTGGAGGATAATGTGTCATCAGAACCAGTGAGGCTTTCCGGAAATAAAAAAAAGGCAGACGGTGAATGCTGCAGGCTTATGGGTGAGGCTTTTAACGGTTTTCCGGATATTGATACGGAATGCATATTCCGTAACGTTGATACGTTGTTTTATATCGGTAATGGAATGGACAGACTGCCGGAAAAGGGTGTCACTAAATACGGAGTCTGTATCGGAACCATAGAAAAAAAGAGATTTATTCCGCACCATGATTTTTTTTCAGCGTTTGGCTGCGGTATAAAGAACCGTCTGGAACTTTTTCCCGGAAGCAGTGAACTGGCGGCGTACCTTCACGGTGAGGAACTGAGATTATCACAGATAAAGAATGGGGTATATTCAGGAGCAGATAAAGGATTTGGCGCAGTTACTGTTATGGGGGTGGCACTGGGCGGTTTCAAAATAGCCGGCGGCCGTATAAAGAACCATTATCCCAAGGGGCTCAGGAATCTTTAGGAGGATAAGCTTTGACCGAAAATGCAGAAAGCAAATACAGCCTGGATATTGACGCAGAGAGCCTTAAACTGCTTTTTGGCATGTATGACAGCTCTGTAACAAAAATTGAGAGTGAGCTGTCAGTTGATATCACAGACCGTGACGGAAGACTTAATATTTATGGCGCGGAAAAGGATGTCAAAAGGGCAACACGCCTTATCATAGACCTGATAGAATCATCCAAAGCTGAAAAAAAGATTGACAGGCAGAAGCTTGAATACGGCATAAGCCTTGCCAGGGAAGACAACCAGGATATGCTTGTGGAGCTGGATAAGGATGTGATCTGCCGTACCATACAGGGAAAGCCCATAAAGCCAAAGACCGCAGGACAGAAGAACTACACGGATTCTATCCGGGACAATATGATCACTTTCGGATACGGTCCGGCAGGTACGGGAAAAACTTATCTTGCCATAGCGATGGCGGTTACGGCGTTTAAAGCAGAGGAAGTAGGACGGATCATCCTTACAAGGCCGGCAATAGAAGCGGGGGAAAAGCTGGGGTTCCTTCCGGGAGACCTCCAGAGCAAAGTTGATCCTTATCTTCGCCCTTTGTATGATGCGCTGTACCAGATAATGGGGGCAGACAGCTTCCAGAAGAATATGGAAAAAGGACTGATAGAAGTTGCGCCGCTTGCATACATGAGGGGACGTACACTTGATAATTCCTATATTATCCTTGATGAGGCACAGAATACCACACCGGGACAGATGAAGATGTTCCTGACACGTATCGGCTTCGGCTCCAAGGCGGTGATAACAGGTGACCTGACGCAGAAGGACCTGGGGGGAAACACCCTTTCAGGACTGGAAGAAGCTTTAAAGGTATTGAAAAATGTTGAGGGTATAGGTTTTGCAGCTCTGGACAGCAGGGATGTGGTGCGACATCCTCTGGTTATGAAGATTGTCCAGGCTTATGAAAATTATGAAAAACGAAGCAGAAAAGAAAACAATGCAGGAAAGAACAGAAGAAAATATAATAATTGAATTTGAAAATGAAACGGAAATGCCTGCAGAGGCGGAAGAAGGCTATATCCCTGACAGCAGGCTTATAGAGATAGCTGCTTCGGTATGCCAAAAGTCTCTGGAGATCCATTCCATAGGCGGTTTATGCAAAGTTTCACTTATGGTAGTAGATAGCCGCACTATCAGAGAATACAATAATTCGCAGCGAGGGATAGATTCTGTTACAGATGTTCTTTCGTTTCCGAATATACCTTTTACTACTGAAAATAAAGGCGATGTAAGTATATTTGATGAGCTCAATAAGGCTGACTATATTGATCCGGAGGATGGTCGTATAGTCCTTGGAGAAATTGTAATTTGCTATGAAAGGGTAATAAGTCAGGCAAAGGATTACGGTCACAGTTACGAAAGGGAATTTGCTTTCCTTATGGCCCACAGCATACTTCATCTTCTGGGCTATGACCATATTGAAGATAGTGACAGGATTGAGATGGAAGCAATGCAGCGGAATATTCTGGATCCCTTAGGTTTTAAGAGATAATGGCAGGAACATCTAAAGCTAAAAAAAAGAATACAGGCGGTTATCCGGCGGCACTTGGTGTCTGTTTCTTTCTGTTTATGGCGAGTTTTGTGCTTAACAGTCAGGGGGCAGCGTTTTTTTATTCTGCTTTTTTCCTGAATCTGTTATTGATCTTTTTGTTTCCGTTCTGTGTTTCGGTTGAATGCAGAAGGATGATGAAGGACCGTGTATCACTGAAAAGCTTTAATAAGGCTGAGAATATTTACCGTTATTCCTGGGGGTTATGTCTGACCTGGGAAAGTGCGGTTGCAGTATTGGTTTACATAATTTTTTTATGTTTACCAATTCCTTTTCTTCCCGGTACAGGCAGGGAACTGATCTATTTTATCTTTCCGCCGGTGTTTATTCTGTTTTCATTTTCCCATATACTTTCATCATCTGATGCGGCATATCTGAAAAAAAACATGTTTTATTATCATTTCGGCGTACTTTTGTTGCTGGCATTACCCGTGATGATAATAATGGTAAGCATATTTCACAGGCATGCATCCATTACAGCAGAGTTATTGGATAATGTGGCGGCAGGCGATGCATATATCGCTTTTGTATGTACGCTTAGTATATGTGTGTTTGCTTTTGTTCTGTGGATATATATGCTTTTTCTGCATTCGGGTGTAAGAAAAAAAGCCGTAAGGCGTATTGCAGCTGATAAAGCGAGGGTTAATGAGGCGGGGATGATACTTCTTTCCAAAGCTTCATTCTCCAATATGTTTGCACTTTTGCCGATAGGGTTGATAATTCCTTCTGTATTTCTGATATTTTACAGCGGAATGGATACTTTGCTTGGGAATCAGCTTAAACTATACCGTTTAGGCCTGGCGTTGGGAATAATTGTTCCTTTTTACAGTTATCCTGTTGTGTTCGCGCTGCTGCTTGCGAATAAGGACTCGAGGCAGTTCTATCTGGCACATCTCCATCATGAAATTCCTGAGCTGCGTACAAGGGTAAGTGATACCCTGCGCAATATCCTGATCCCTTCAGTTTTTGTTTCTGCCTTTATGCTTGGATGTGCTGAAACCATAGCATCTGCCATGTATGGGACATCCGGATTTTTTTCTCCTATGGTTATAAGGCTAGGTGCATTAGGTGTGCCTTTTGCGGCGCTTCTTGGCGGGACAACATGCATTTTCCTGTATATGCGGAAAAATAATTATGTTTTGATTTCCGGCGTTGTCGCATTCTTCATTTCATTATGCGTTTCTTTTGCATGCAGGGATGGTGTAGGAGTAAAAGTATATATGCCTGTTGTTGCTGTTGTTCTGTTTTTTATCGTTTCATCAGCTGTTTCACTTATATTTTTAAATAATTATCTTTCGGCAAAGATTCCGGCAGTACATGTGTTAAAGTCTGTTTCTGCAATTCTGGTTCCGCTTATAATCTTTGTGGGGATGGATATGCTTTTTGTTTTTACTCCGGTTTCACCGTATATAATTATTCCGGCTGCATTTTTCATAGGCGGCTTCGTATTTTTCTATATGTTGTGTACCATGGCAGTTTTAAACAGGCAGAATATACGGGAAATGCCGTTTTCTGATTTTATGACGAATATGGCAAAGAGGATGAGGATTCTTAAAAATGAAGAATAGGACTGCTGTTATAGGCGGCGGTTACGGCGGAATGGCTGCTGCCATATTTGAAAAGAAAAACGGAAATGAAGTTACTCTTTTCGAAAGGCAGGACGGTCTGGGAAAGAAGCTGCTTCTGACAGGAAATGGCAGATGCAATATTTCGAACGAAAGCATAGATGTATCCGATTATCTTACGGATGACAATGAAAAACTGAAGGCTATACTGGATCGGTTCGGCCGTATGAAGGAAGATGAATTTTTTTCATCCCTGGGCCTTCTCATCCGTAATGACAGAGGCTGTATGTACCCCCGTACAGGAAAGGCGAAGACTGTGGGAAACTGCCTTAGGTATGCAATAAACGAGCTTGGGGTGGATGTGCGGACAGGTTGCTTTGTGACTTCTATGGTAAAAAAAAGTGATGGCACATTTGAAATAAGTATAGGTCCGGATGTTTATGGCGGCTTTGAAAAAGTTATACTGGCAAGCGGCGGAATGGCCGGCATATATGACGAGTCTTTAAAAAATGGAAATGGGCTTGCAGAGGCCTGTGGCCATAAGCTGATCAAAGGCCATCCCGGACTTGTGGCAGTTGTATGCTCAGATGATAAAAAGAAACTGAAAAAACTCGAAGGCATAAGAATTCGCGCAGCAGCTTCTGTCTTAAAGAATAATAAAGAGATTGCGTCAGAAGAAGGAGAGATACAGCATACAGCCGATGGAGTGTCCGGTATTCCTGTATTTGGTCTCAGCAGGTATCTTGATGATATGCGGGATACTGTGATACGTATGGATTACCTGCCGGGTGTTAGTTTTGATGAATTTAAGACAAGGTCGCTAAGTTTCAATAAAAGGTCAGTAGAGACTTTCTTAGAGGGAATGGTGCTTTCTCCGATAGCTGAAATGGCAGCTTCTGACTGTGGGATAAACTATCATGCAAGGCTTGCAGGACTTTCCGGAACTGATATAGAAAAGCTTTATCATTCGCTAAAGGCTGCTGATTTTCATCCGCAGCAGCTTAACGGATATAAAAAAGCCCAGATCAGTACCGGCGGCGTTCCTCTTTCAGAAGTTGATGACAATATGCAGTCAGTATACTGCGAGGGACTGTATCTTGTGGGTGAAGTGCTGAATGTTGCCGGCAGATGCGGCGGATACAATCTTCATTTTTCGGCCGCAAGCGCGTATTGTGCATGTAATGCACCGGAGTGATATATGAATGAATTATACAAGCTCGACAACATAAAGATAAAGCCTCCCATAAACAGGAAAAAAGAAAAAGACATAGTCGCTGCAGCTGTTTCAAAGAAGCTGAGGCTTAATGCCGGACAGCTGGATAATATTACCATCGTAAGAAGATCCCTTGATGCAAGAAAGAAAAATGATATTGTCTGGATCTATTCAGCTGCTTTTGGATTTAAATGCAGTAAAAATGAGACGGAAAAAATCCTGCGCAGGAATAAGGAAATTTCTGTCTATTCTCCGGTTAAGTATGAGATCTTAACTTCAAGGATTTCAGAGACCGGTATCACAGATGAAAGAAAAGGCTCTATGGATACGGCATCGTGCTGCGGAAAAGAAAGGCCCTTTGTGGTAGGGAGTGGCCCGGCAGGGCTTTTCTGCGCCTATAGTCTCAGTCTTGCAGGGTTTTGTCCTATAGTTGTTGAACGCGGTGACAGCATGGAGGAACGCATCCGTAAGGTGGATGTTTTTTTTGCTGGCGGTGAACTGGATACTGATTCAAATATACAGTTCGGAGAGGGCGGCGCGGGTACATTTTCGGACGGCAAGCTTTTTTCGCATCTTCATGATAAATCGGGACGGACGGAGTTTATCCTGAAAACATTTGTAGAATACGGGGCCAATCCGGATATTCTGTATGATAACAAGCCGCATATCGGCACTGATGTCCTCCGAAGAGTTATCGTGAATATGCGTACTGCGATGGAAGCAATGGGCGCTGAGTTCCGTTTCGGTACTACCTTTATAGAGCCTGTTGAAAAGGATGGTGTCCTGACGGGGGCAAGGTTTAAGGACAGGAACGGAAATGTAACCGAGCAGGAATGCGGTATTCTTGTCTTTGCACCGGGGCATAGTGCCAGGGATACGTTTCAGAATATACATGCTGCGGGTATTCCTATGGAAAGCAAGCCTTTTGCCGTAGGGTTCCGTATAATGCATTCCCAGGAAATGATAGATATTTCCCAGTACGGTCAGAAGCGGGATGCATATAAGCTTCCTCCGGCTGATTACAAACTGACCGGGCATACCGCATCGGGAAGAGCTGTTTATTCTTTTTGTATGTGCCCGGGAGGTTATGTGGTCAATGCGTCAAGTGAAAAGGGCCACCTGGCTGTGAACGGCATGAGCAACAGAGACAGGGCATCTGCTTTTTCAAATTCTGCCATAGTGGCCGGAGTAAGCCGTGAAGATTTTGGAGACGGACTGTTTGACGGAATGTACTTCCAGCAGATGCTGGAAAAGAAAGCCTATGAGCTGGCCGGGGGAAAGATTCCGGTGGAGCGCTACGGGGATTACCGTAATAATGTCGAAAACGGCTTTTCACCTTCGTCGTTAACGGGATATACAGAAAATGCTAATGAAATTCCGGGGGCTGCGGGCTCATCTGTTTGCAATATGCCGCTGATGGGAGGATTTGAATATGCCAGCCTTCGTGCAATACTTCCGGAGCGCCTTAATTCAGATATTATTGAGGCAATGTCATATTTCGGAACCAGGATAAAGGGTTTTGACGGTGATGATGCTCTTCTTGCGGGAGTGGAGACGAGGACTTCTTCGCCGGTGCGTGTTGTTCGCGGCGAAGACCTGCAGTGCAGCCTGAAAGGTTTTTATCCCTGCGGAGAAGGTGCCGGCTATGCGGGTGGCATCACATCGGCTGCGGCAGACGGCCTTAAGGTGGCTGAAATGATAATGGTGAATAAATAGATAACATTTTTGTATTATGCTATAATCTACAATGATTTTATATTAGATGAGGCTTTTTATGAATAAATACAGGGAACACATACAAGGCAAAAAACGCATAGTTGTAAAGATCGGTTCATCGTCCCTTAGACATAATGAAACCGGAGATTTTGATTATATCAAGATGGAGGCTCTCGTAAGGGAACTCTGCAATCTCCGGAATATGGGAAAAGATGTGGTCTTGGTCAGTTCCGGTGCCATAGCTGCCGGAAAGAAGGTCATCCGTATGGAGGCTGATGATAATGAGATGGCTTTCAAGCAGGCTTGTGCCGCAGTGGGTCAGGCCAGGCTTATGATGGTTTATGAAAAACTTTTTTCCGAATATGGACAGATATCGGCCCAGGTTCTTATGACTAAAAATACCATAGTCAATGACCTTAACAGGTTTAATGCCCACAATACCTTTATGGAACTTTTAAAGATGGGTGTAATTCCGGTGGTAAATGAAAATGATACAATTTCAACATATGAAATCAAATTTGGCGATAATGACACATTAAGTGCCATTGTTGCGGCGCTTGTGGGGGCAGACCTGCTGATACTGCTGTCGGATATAGACGGACTTTATACTGACAATCCGCGTTCAAATCCCGGTGCTAAGTTTCTGCCCATTATCCCTGAACTTACTGATGAGATAATGGCTATGGGAAAGGCTTCCACAGGCTCTGATGTGGGTACCGGAGGTATGGAAACAAAGCTTTCGGCGGCAAAGATAGCCACAAGGTCCGGAGCTGATATGATAATCGCAAATGCGAAGGATGTACATATCATCCATCGCATAATGGAAGGCAGGGATGCGGGAACTCTGTTCCTTGCCAACCGGGACGAAAATTTTTTCATAGGCGATTATCTGGCGGATGACTGAGAAACAGGTGAATAAATTATGACGATGGATGAGCGTATAGCACGCATAAATGAACTTTATCATAAATCCCAGAATGTGGGGCTTACGACCGAGGAAAAGGATGAGCAGCAGCGGCTCAGACGGGAGTATGTGGACAGTATAAAAAGAAATATGAAAGCTCAGCTTGACAATATTGATATAGTCGAAAAAGACGGCTCAATAACAAACCTGGGT
>JAEEGL010432841.1_pt1 | contig 13033 bp, 9 predicted proteins | sample 9134231 | NCBI WGS metagenome assembly JAEEGL01 (sample SAMN16246548, study PRJNA631951) | gut metagenome | biome: gut microbiome; feature: rumen; material: fiber-attached | host: Bos | place: Iran: Karaj | collected 2018-10 | reverse complement strand
TTTAGCGTTTTAACCCATCTCATTTCATTTTACAAATCAATTTTATATATCAATTTTTCATTATTGTTTTCATATCTCAATAAATCAACCATATAAATTGGATAATACTGAATATTATCAGTTTTATAAACATTACAATTCCCAAAAACATAACCAGTGTTAATTCCATATAACTTATCGCTAACAACATTGTTTAATGCTCTATGTCTATTGTATGTTTTTCCTGATTTAATCTCCATTATGTATATGCCATTATTATGCTCAATAACGAAATCTATCTCTCCCCTTTTCTTGTTGTTGTAATAATACAAGCTGAATCCATGAGCATTCAATAATTGTGACACAGCATTTTCATATATAGAACCAAAATTAATATCATTCTCATTGCTAATAATACTTTTTTGTAATTCTTTATTGTAAGTTGAAACAAGCAATCCTACATCAGACTGATATAGTTTAAATAAGTTTGTTGCTTTTGAAATTTTAAGCGGTACCTTCATTTCATCAACCACAAAACAAGCATTTGCAACTCCAGCATTAGTCAACCAGACAAAACTATTTTGCTCTCTGTCAAATCTAAAACCTTTACCCATGTTGCTATATATAAACCTTTTATTTGTTTTATTTAATTCTGATGGAATGTTATCGAAAATTGTTTTTATATATATTTTATCTTTATCAACATACTTTACTATGTCTTCTCTATACCTAAGCATGATATTTCTTTGTTCATTTAGTACTTCATTTAAATCATTGGTTTCAATGTATCTTAACACAACTGCTGGCATTCCACCAACTATACAATAAAGCCTGAATAATTCTAACATTTTATTATTTATTATTTCATCAACTTTTTTATTATTGTCAAAACATTCTTTTATAATTTCAATAGTATTAATCTTTACCCCAACCGCAGTGGCAAACTCAGTAAAGTCCATAGGATACATTTTAATTTCATCTAGATACCCTACTGGTTGCGATTTTATGTCTTGAAGCTCTACCCCTAACATAGAACCACTCAACACATACTTATAACTTCCTTCTTCCACTAAATACTTTATAGCCGTTACAATTTCTTTAACCTCTTGTACTTCATCAAAAAATATTACAGTCTTCCCTTTTTTTAATTCTTTGTTTGTTAAAATTGAAATTCTATTTATAATGTCCATGGAGTCGTTAAAATTAGAAAATAAGTCTTTTGCAACTTTGTTTTCGATAAAGTTTATCTCAATATAATCTATTCCCATTTCATTCAAAGTAGACCTAATGATAAATGTTTTACCAACCTGTCGTGCACCATCAATCAGAAGGGCTTTTTTCTTATTCCCTTCCAAATACTCTTTGATTTTCTTTGATATCTCTCGTTTTAACATACTGCTATTTTACGTCATATATATCAAAAAGTCAATGAGATTTTTGTCAAAAATGACAATTATCTAATATTTATCATATACTCTTGCATATAAAAAACAGGCGAATAATCGCCTGTCTATAAGAATGTCACTATTATTGCAATAATAAAGTCCATTCCTTTGGTACAATATTGGTCAAACTTTATTAGTTCACATTCATAGTCATATTTAAATTTGACCACTTTGCACAGTAACCCTTGGTGGTATCCCATGGTGCGATTCTTATCCATAAACTCTCATCTTTTTTCATCGGGACTGTAAGTTTTATTTTACCATCTGTAGTAGTATACCTATATCCATTAAGTGTAACAAGTGATTCACCTGTCGAATCAGGATTCACAAGTCCTTTATAACCTTGAACCCAATTAGTAGTTGAAGATAAGAAGTTCTCTTTTCTCATATCAATTTTCAAATCCTGATTTGAATGTTTGCCTCCTGATAAAATACCCTCCACCGAGCTGTCAAATGTAATTTGTAAGTATCCATTTGTTTGATTATCAACTCTCAGCGGCACACCGTCTCCAAACTTTAATTTCTTACCATTGTGTACAAATTTACCAGATGTAAGATCGCGAAGATTTTCAGTTGGCCAATGTGGAACAGATATAGTAACTGGCTTATTTAACGGAGTTGCTCTATTAGCGTCTGTGGTTCCTGAAGCATTTCCTAAACGATAACGAGTCAATGTATTTGCTTCAAATAAAGTTCCAGTTATTGTTCCTGATGATGAACTCTTTGAAAAATCATACTCTTGTCTTTCTCCACCTTCAACTGTACTATATCCTACATTTACTTGCTGAGTATTATTTTGTCCAAGCATCATATTTTGCAAAAAGGTGTTTTGAGCACTTAGCTGATCTAAATTGTGCCATGTGCAACCTGTATTAAAGTAATTAGTTGCAGTATATGATGTAGAAATTGGAGTAGAATTTGCTGTATCAAATTTATCAATCGTAGGACCACCACTATGCTCATCATCACACCATGCGGCAGGGAATGGAAAATTCGATGGATCTAAAGTATCTGTATATGTACCATCTGTCAAAAATGGTGAGCTTGAATTTGAATAATAGCCATTGGCATGTACTTTAAACTTCAAAATTTCACTACTTGCTTTACTAAGAAGTTCTACATCCGTAACTCTCATAGCTCCATTATTTCCCCATTGGTATGCTTGTATACCTGTTGAGCCACCAAACCTATGATCTGAACTAACACCATAAACACCCATTGAATATACATTAAATACTTTTACTATATTATAACTTCCTTCAGAATCCTTCCTTGCCCTTAAAATTAGTACGGGGCATGCGGAAAAGCTTTCTCTTGCCCAACCCGTTGTTGCAGCAACGGCAACCCCGTTGTTACCCGAAACAAAATTTATCCCAAGATATGTCACCACAAGAGACCAAGCTTGAGACAAAATTGAATACCACGAAAATCCAGTATTTCTAAAAGACATTCTTTTCTCATTGAGACTTGGAGTAAACCATTTGTTAGTCAAGTCAGAAGAAGAGTAGCCAGCAGCAGAAGTCCATTTCTTCCATCTACCATATACATTATAATCTCTTACCCATTTTATATCACTATAATTATCAACTAAAACCTTACTAGGTTCAGTTGAAGTTGTTTTAATTCCCGCAAGATACGATGCAATAGCACCATCAATCTTACTATCTATGCTTGTGTTGTATTGATCAATTTGAGACTGAAAGTTATTTTTAAGACTGTCAAACTCCGCCTTTGTTATAAATGCAGAACCGTCATTGTCACTTACCACCGCCGCAAAATTCTCTATACTTAAAAGGAGCACTAAAAAAAGTGCTGCTACTCTTTTAATTAAACTTATACTTTTTCTCATTTTTATTAGCTACGACCTTGCGCTCGTAAAGCTCGCGCCTACAGGGGCTCGCACAGCTCGCCCGTACGTCACCCCCTTTGGTTTAGAGGGTCTCCCCAGCACTAAAAGGGTATATATGAAAATCATAGGGGGTAAATGCCCTCTTAAAATTGCAAAAAAAATAAGGGCTCGCATAGCTCGCCCGTACGATGCCTTGCGCACCTCGCCCGCACAACCTTAAGGCACGAGCTCAGCGAGCGCACACAAAGGCTTGCATAAAGGGTGTCCCTAAATACCCCGTCCCCAAATTTAATTATTGTTAAAAAAAATAAGACTATTAAGTCTTATTTTTAATTAATATTATCAATTAATATATTCAAGCGCAGTTTTGATACGATTTATAGTTTCCTCTTTACCTATGATACTTGCAATCTCAGTTGCTCCAGCTGGTGTATTTTCAAGTCCAGAAAGAGCAATACGGATTGGCCACATTAGTTTTCCTACCTTTAATTCTTTTGATTTGCCAAATTCTTTTAAAGTAGCAAATAAATTATCATTACTAAAATCATCTAAACCATTTAGAATTGTTAAAACCTCTTTTAATATATTAATACTATCTTCTTTAGTGAGTTTATTTTTTTCATTTACATATAAGTTCTTATCATAATTAGGGTCAACTTCATTAAAGAATTTAATTTTATCAGGAATGTCAGGAAATACTTCAATACGTGTTTTGACACAAAGTGCAATTTTTTTCTTATCAATATTATTAGTAATTGTTTTATCTACATATGGCATTGCCATTTCTAAATATTTATCTTCAGGCATAGCCTCTATATATTTACCATTCATCCATTTCAATTTAATCATATCAAGTACTGCTGGGCTTTTTGAAATTCTTTTATAATCAAATAACTCCGTCATTCTTTGTAAATCAAATATCTCATCATTTGATGCAGGACTCCAACCAAGTAAAGCAACAAAATTTACAATGCATTCAGGAAGTAATCCAAGATTAATCATATCTTCAAAACTTGCTGCTCCGTGCCTTTTGGACAACTTATGATGTGTTTCATCTGTTATAGGTGGGCAGTGAATATATTTTGGTATGTCCCAACCAAATGCATCATATAATCGATTGTATTTTGGAGCTGATGACAAATACTCATTTCCACGAACTACATGAGTTATATTCATAAGATGGTCGTCAACAACATTTGCAAAATTATATGTAGGGTATCCATCTGATTTTATCAAAACCATATCATCAAGTTCAGAATTATCTACAGTTATGTCACCATATAAATCATCATTAAATGTTGTAATGCCAGTAATCGGATTATTTTGACGAATGACAAATGGCTTTCCTGCTTTAAGATTTGCCTCAACTTCCTCTTTTGAAAGAGACAAGCAGTGTTTATCATAAAATGAAATCTCTTCACCATTTACAGTTTTTTTAAGATTAGAAAGTCTTTCTTCATCGCAGAAACAATAATATGCTTCTCCTTTTTCTATAAGTTTTTTAGCATACTCCATATATATGCCAGACTTAACTCTTTCACTCTGAACATATGGCCCAACTGGTCCACCAATATCTGGTCCTTCGTCGTGTTTAAGACCAGCAAGTTTTAGTGAATTATAAATAATATCAATAGCACCTTCAACTTCTCTATTTTTATCAGTATCTTCTATACGAAGTAAAAAATCTCCATTATCATGTTTAGCAATTAGATATGCATATAAGGCAGTTCTTAAATTCCCTATATGCATATATCCTGTTGGTGATGGTGCAAAACGGGTTCTAACTTTCATTATAAATTATCCTTTACTTTCTTAATAATATTCTCTTTAGTAAGTCCATACTCTTCAAAAAGTTTATCTGGACTTCCAGAATGACCAAATTTATCTTCAACTCCAACCATAGCAAACTTAGATCCCTTTGTACCTGCTATAACTTCTGCTACTGCTGAACCAAGACCACCAATTACTGAGTGTTCTTCTGCTGTGACTATTACTTTACATTTAAAATTATATTTTAATATAGCTTCTTTATCAATTGGTTTAATTGTATGCATATTAACTACTGCAGTATCAATACCGTTTGCTTTTAATTCTTTTGCTGCCTCAAGTGCTCTACTAACCATAAGTCCACATGCAATTATACAAGCATCATTTCCATCTATAAGGACCTGTGCTTTCCCAATCTCAAATTTATCTTCTGGCTTTGTAATATCTTCTACTGCAGGTCTCGCAAGTCTAAGGTAAACTGGTCCTACATAAGCTGCTGCTGCGTTGACAGCTTTTTCTGTCTCTATTGGATCACATGGAACTATTACAGTCATATTGGGAAGCACTCTCATAAGTGCAATATCTTCTATAGACTGATGGCTTCCACCGTCTTCACCAACTGAAATACCGGCATGAGTTAAAGCAAGTTTAACATTTAGATTTACATATGCAATTTGATTTCTAACAATTTCAAATGCTCGCCCAGTTCCAAATACAGCAAATGTAGATGCAAATGGAATATAACCTTGATACGCAAGTCCTGCAGCTATACCCATAAGATTTTCTTCTGCAATACCAACATTATAAAATCTATCAGGAAATTCTTTTTTAAAAAACTTAGTTTGTGTAGCACCTGAAAGATCTGCATCAAGAACTAATACTTTATCATTTTTATGACCTAATTCTGTTACGGCTTCGCCATAAGCTAATCTTATTGCTTTTCCCATTATTTTTCCTTTCGGGCTCGTATAACACGCCCATGCATTTTATGCCAACTCTTTCATTGCGAGATTATATTCTTCATCGCTTGGTGCCTTGCCATGCCAACCTACATTATTTCCCATGAAACTAATACCTTTACCCTTTATGGTATGAGCTTGTATAAATTTGGGTTGTCCTGCAACTTTTCCTTTAAGCACTTTTACAATCTCTTCTACATTATGTCCATCAACTTCAAAAGTTTTGAATCCAAAAGCATCAAACTTCGCCTTTACATTTCCAAGTGACATAACTTCGTCGTTCTTTCCGTCAATTTGTAAACCATTATTATCAAGTATAAATGTTAAATTATCAAGTTTATAATGAGCTGCTGCCATGGCTGCTTCCCACACAAGTCCTTCTTGGCATTCACCATCGCCAAGCAAACAATACACTTTTTGCCCTAATCCTTTTCTCTTCGCACCAAGTGCAAGGCCAACTGCGACTGAAGCCCCTTGACCAAGTGATCCAGAATTTACATCTATACCTTTAGTCTTGTGACTATCTGGATGCCCTTGAAGTTTTGACTCAGCTTTTCTCAAAGTCCACAAATCTTCCTTTGGGAAGTATCCTTTATCTGCAAGCACAGCATAAAGACCTGGACAAGCATGCCCCTTACTTAATACAAATAAATCTCTGTCATCTTTACTAGGATTTTTTGGGTCAATATTCATTACTTCATAATAAAGAGCAATTAAAATCTCAAGTTCTGACATTGAACCACCTGGATGTCCAGATTTAGCATCATGAAGCATTTTTACAATATCACGTCTTAATTCTTTTGATTTTTGTGTATAGTCCATGTATTCTCCTTTTGGCTTATGTGTATCACTCCTTTTATATAGATAATATCCGCACTATGATGAGGTTCACAAATTTTGCCCTAATATATTATTTTAAATCAGATTGTTTCATTGAAAGCGCAATTTTTCCCATTTTGTCAATCTCTATAACTTTTACCTTAACTATGTCTCCAACTTTTACCACATCTTCAACCTTATTTACTCTTTCATCTTTAAGTTTTGAAATATGAACCATACCATCTTTATTTGGTGTAAGTTCTATAAATGCTCCAAATGCTGCTAAACGAGTAACTTTTCCTTCATAAATATCTCCAACAGCAACATCTTTTACAATATTTTGAATATATGTTACTGCTTTATCAATTAAATCTACATCTATGCCACTTACAGAAACAAATCCATCATCTTGAATATCAACAGCAACATTAAATCTTCCAATAATATCATTAATAGTCTTTCCACCTTTGCCAATAACATCTCCTATCTTTTCAGGGTCAATATTAATATTCTTAATCTTTGGAGCATATTTAGATAATTCTTTTCTTGGTTCACTTATAACAGGAGCCATTACATTATCCATAATATGAAGTCTTGCTTTAAGACATCTATTAATTGCTCCTTCAACTATTTCGCGAGTAAGTCCATGGATTTTTATGTCCATTTGTATTGCAGTTATTCCCTTATGTGTTCCAGCAACTTTAAAATCCATATCACCAAAGAAATCTTCAAGTCCTTGTATATCTGTAAGTAAAACATAATCTTTGTCAGTTTCACCTGTCACAAGTCCACAAGATATTCCAGCTACCATTGATTTTATAGGGACACCAGCAGCCATAAGTGAAAGACAAGAAGCACAAACTGATGCTTGTGAAGTTGAACCATTTGATTCTAATGTTTCTGATACACAACGAATTGCATATGGGAACTCATCTATTGATGGAATCATTGGTAAAAGTGCTCTTTCTGCAAGTGCACCATGACCAATTTCTCTTCTGCCTGGAGCGCGTTGAGGTTTAGCTTCTCCAACACTATAACCTGGGAAATTATATTGATGCATATATCTTTTTTCTGTTATACATTCATTAAGTCCATCAATTTTTTGAACTTCTGATAGTGGTGCAAGCGTGCAAATATCAAGTATTTGAGTCTGTCCTCTTGTAAACATACCTGAGCCATGAGCTCTTGGAACTATGTCAATTTCTGCAGCAAGTGGTCTTATCTCTTCCATTTTTCTACCATCAGGTCTCTTACCATCTTTTAATATCATCTTTCTGACAGTTTTCTTTTCATATTGATATATTGCTTCACCTATACCAGCAAGTTTTTCTTCATCTTCAGCAAATTTTTCTTCAAGTTTTTCTGTGAGTTTCTTAATATTTTCATCTCTTTGTTGTTTATTATCAGTAAATACTGCTTCCTCCATTTCACTTTGTGGTATTATGTCCATTATTTCATGCAAATAATCATCTGAAACCGCAAAATGTTCATACTCATGTTTTTCTTTACCACAAATAGATTTTATTTCTTCAAAAAATTTAATAACTTCTTGATTCGTTTCATGAGCTAAATAAATAGCTTCTAACATTTTATCTTCAGGAACTTCATTTGCACCTGCTTCAATCATTATAACTTTTTCTTTAGTTGAAGCAACTGTAAGTTTTAAATCTGATTTTTCAAATTCAACGAATGAAGGATTTATAATAAATCTACCACCAATAAGACCAATTTGAGTTGATGCACATGGGCCATCAAATGGAATATCAGATATAGTTGTAGCAAGACTTGATCCAAGCATAGCAAGAAGTTCTGGACTATTTTCTTGATCACATGACAATACTAAATTATCAAGTAAAACATCATTCCTATAATCTTTAGGAAAAAGTGGCCTCATAGGTCTATCTATTACTCTTGCAATTAAAATTGCATTTTCAGAAGCTTTTCCCTCTCTCTTGTTATATCCACCAGGAATCTTTCCAACAGAATACATTTTTTCTTCATACTCTACTGATAATGGGAAAAAATCAATTCCTTCTTTTGGTTTTTCAGATGCAGTAGCTGTTGATAAAACCATAGTATCACCATATTGTAAAAGTACTGCACCATTAGCTTGAGCACACACACGCCCAACATAGCAAGTCAAATCTCTACCAGCTAAATTCATTTTAAATGTCTTATACATTTTTTTCTCCTCTTTTAACTCTCTTGTTTTATTATTAACATACTCATATATTATAATATAAAAAGCAACAAAATACAATAAAAAAGGCAGATTTAAAGAATAATCCACCTTTTTTTGATAAAAATACATATAAACCAATAATGTTAAAAAATTTCAAATAATATAAAATCTTTGGTTTTATAAACTACAAATCATCATTATTATTTCTGATATTTGAAATCACAACCCCAACCAATATCAATGCAATAATCGCACATAGTATAATTATCGGATAATAATTTGAAATATCAAATTTATTTATTTTATTTATATCAAATTCAATTACTTCTTCGTCAACTTTATAAGTTTCTATAGCAGTTTCATCACTTTTTATAGTATTATTTTTATCTTCTATCTTAATATCTCTATAATCTGGTCTTAGCAAACCTTTAACTTCACTACTGGTGGATTTGTTATCTATTATAGTATTGCTTTTTGTTGATACAGTTCTTTCATTTGTATCATCAATGTATAGGTCATTTTCTTCGTCAACCACTTCACTTTTTGTCGATTTAACTTTTGGAATCAATCTATATACAGATGTTGTCTCTTCTTTTAAAATTGGCACATCATCAAATGTAGATTTATCTTTTGAATTACTATTTACGCGTTTTACAGAACTAACACTATAAAGAGAACTATCACTTGCAATATTTATATTAACAAAACTTTTTGATTTTTCTAAATCATTATCATTCAAATTTTTACTTGTATTTATATTTAATTCTGATGAAGTTAAACTTGACTTTAAATTATCAACTTTTAAAGTCTTATTATCTGTAATTAGTTCATCATAATCATAGTCATAATCTCTAAGAAGTCCTTCTCTATAATCAGATCCTGGCACAGTATACATTTTATATTTTTCTTCTTTAATATCTGTAGCTTTTAGATTTTTGTTGGTCCTTAATGACAAACAATTATAATACATTTTATCATAATTATTAACTTTATTTGTTTTAAAAATTGATGGGTTAATTATTATATTCTTAAGATTTTTACAATTATAAAATAGTGAATTAAAACTTTTTACACTTTTAGTATTTATCATAGAAAGATTAAGGTCTATTAGTGATTGACAATCAAAGAACATACCAATCATTTCATTTAACTTAATCTCTGTGTCATTATCCATATCTATAAAATTTAGATACTTACAATTCCCAAACATAAAATTAGCTTTTCTAATTTTATTGAAATTAAAAAAAGTCAAATCTACTCTTTTCAAGTTAATAAATTTATCAAACATATAACTTATATCAGAATTGAGAAATACATCCTCATCTGATACACAATAAATAATATTATTATCAATATATGCAAGAACAGATTCATCGCCATCTTCTGAAATATCTATTGCTTTTCCTTTAACATATGAAGCAAAACTAAAACCTGTTATTGAATATTCAGGAGTTGAAGAATTAAATTTCTCATTTATTGCCATTTTTATTCTTGTATTAAACTCTTTTCCATTGCACATTGTATATTTTGCTGCAAATGCAAAACTTACATTAGTAACTATCAATGTTAAAAATATAAATATTTTAATAATTCTCTTTTTCATATATTTATTATACACATTTTATATGTCCAAAATATGAACACATTAATATATTTTTAATATTATCCCTTAAAAAAATAAGAAATAATGTTCACTTATTTCTTATTTTAATATCTTTATTTTAATTGGACCCAGATTACAGGTCTAACACCATAACTAACATTTACAGCATCACCCCAAAGTACATATCCACCATTACTTGATACATAAATTGTAGATGTTCTATATGAACCTGGTGTCCTTAACCAATAGGGGCTAAAACCATTACACCACATATCTTCATTTGAATTGACATCCAAACCTCTCTTATATGCATATTGAGTACCTATTGTGTTTGCATTTCTATTTGCATATTCTGCATCATTGTCCCCAAAATATCTAATAAACTCATCAAGTGATAAAATAAAAGCATAATCATCAGTATCAGCACCAGCATCAATGTTAAACTTGACATTTGGTAGATTTTTATTTTTTATTTTTATAATTTTACTTTTTTCATTTCCATCAAATGCAGTATTATAAAATGTTCCATTTAAAAATTTTCTTACAGTTGAATTTGCATAAGTGATATTACCATATGTGACACTATATTGCATATTATCTAATATTTTATGGCTTATTAATAAATATAAATTGTCATTTTTATCTAATACTTTCCACTCAATATCTTCTTTTCCATTGCCTTCATTATTGTCTTGTTCATACTTTCCAAATTTAACAATATCACCGATTTCATATGAAACCGAACTGGTATTTGTAGCAAAACTTTGTATCGTCGCACATAATATTACTATTATACATATAATAGTTTTTAAAATATTCAATTTTAATTGCTTTTTTTTCATAATTAATTATTATTACTAGTAATGCTATTACTAATTTGTACTCCCTTTATCACTTTAAAGTTTCGTTTGTATAATAAATCTGAAACTTTTATATATGAAAATCCTTTTTCTTCAAAATATGAAAGAGTTTTATCAAATAAATCTTTTGAAAATCTATAACCATTATGTAGTAATATTATGTCACCACTTTGTATACGCTGAGACTTTATTTCATCTAATATTTTTTTTAAATTTTTAAGTTCCCAGTCTCTTGAATCAATTGACCAACCTATTGGATACATATTTAAATTCTTAGAAAAATTTATTGCTTCATCATCATAACTTCCTGTAGGGAACCTTAGCAAGCACATATTTGCACTTGTTAATTCATTAAACCAAGTATTAAGAGTTACTATTTCCCAAATTTTTCTTTGACTATGAAGATTTTTAAACGGAGCATGCGTAGTTGTATGATTCCCAATTTCGTGGCCTCTATCAAGTATATCATATATTCTGCTTGGATTTGTATTCATAAGTTTATATGTAATAAAAAAAGTGGCTTTACAATTGTGTTTATCTAAAACATCTAATATATCTTCTGTATATGTATCAACAAAACTATCATCAATTGTTATAGCAATTTTATTCATTCTAAATTTATCATCTTTATTCACTTTAACACAATTTATCGGCATTAAATCTTTAAATTTGCATGTGTCATCAAAATCTATAACATTTTGAGTTGCGATTTTTTTATTTGGAAAATTTTTAATCTTATCATATACGATATTCATAGCTTTCATATTAACACCTTGCATATAATCATTAGATGAAGAATATGCAATACTTGATAATAAAAAAACTATTATAACTATTAGTGATAATCTTTTGATACTCATAATATTTGTAATAACCTTATGCTTATATTACTATAAAAAAGAAATATTTGTATATCTCACGAGTGGTCTCGGACCTACGACCAACTGATTTCTAATCAGTTGAATTTATAATAAAAAAGTATTTACACAAGCTCCCGAGCGGACTCGGACCGTTGACCTACTGATTACTAATCAGTTGCTCTACCAACTGAGCTACGGGAGCGCTTGTGTAAATACTTTTTTTGCAACTGTGCTATGGGAGCAGCTTATGTAAATACTCCTTTGGCAACTGAGCTACAGAAGCACTCATACCACGAAAACTGAACACGAAGAATAAAGAACTTAAATCGAGAATAATATAAGACCTCGACCTATTAGTAAGCGTAAGCTTAGTACCTCACGATACTTACACCTTGCTCCTATCAACCTTGTAGTCTTCAAGGGGTCTTACATCCGAAGATTGGGATATCTCATCTTGAGGATGGTTTCACGCTTAGATGCCTTCAGCGTTTATCCAAACCCGACATAGCTACGCTGCCATGGAGTTGATCTCCAACAGCTGCACTAGAGGTCAGTCCATCCCGGTCCTCTCGTACTAAGGACAGATCCTCTCAATTATCCTCCGCCTGCGCCGGATAGGGACCGAACTGTCTCACGACGTTCTGAACCCAGCTCGCGTACCGCTTAAATGGGCGAACAGCCCAACCCTTGGGACCGACTACAGCCCCAGG
>JAEEGL016833042.1_pt1 | contig 13034 bp, 7 predicted proteins | sample 9134231 | NCBI WGS metagenome assembly JAEEGL01 (sample SAMN16246548, study PRJNA631951) | gut metagenome | biome: gut microbiome; feature: rumen; material: fiber-attached | host: Bos | place: Iran: Karaj | collected 2018-10 | reverse complement strand
TCAGGCCATGTTACGCCATCCGATTGCTGACATAGCCAAATTGAAGGAGATGACTGGCCTTGTCGACGCCACGATCGGCAGTGCATTAAGGCGATTGCTGGAATTGGATATTATTGAAGAAACAACAGGAAACAGGCGAAATCGTTTGTTCTGTTATAGTCATTACATGGATAAGCTGTCGCTGTCATGATCTTTACATGGTGATTAATGTTGCAATTTTTGTGATTTTGGGAAAAATTGCAACGTTAAACGCTACTTTTCGAGTTTTTCATGGATGCATAACTGTCTCCATATATGTGACATGCGTATTTTCGTCACCGTCTGCGAATGCCTTTGGCGGGGCGGCAGTTGTTCGGATACCGAACAATTGCATGTGACTCGAATTTGTCTTTTATACAAAGTTAAATTGGGAACGGTATTATGACTTGAAGATCATTATTAATTTCATATATTCCTATTTCATTGTATTTCTTCTAGTCTTTTAAAAGAATATGTTTGGTCATCATATGTAAGATGAAAGAATTTAGGATTTATATTACTTTTTTTGCATATATCTTTTATTTCATTTTGATTTTGTGGAGAAGTTTTAGCTCCAAAATAAATCTCATCAAAGATTGAGGCATCAATTGGTTTACGTAGATACATTTCTTTATCTTTTATTTTTATATAACTCAAATTTGATAATTTGTCAAAGATTCTCCATTCACTTTCATATTTCCAATCGTTTGATTTTGTAGTCAATACTTGAAGAATTGCCTGTTCGTATTCAGAAGGGGTAGTATCATAAGTCATACAATGAAGTGGAATAAGCGGACGTTGATCTTCATACTTTACTTTTTTTAAACCAGTAAATTTTTCTGTCTTAAGACCAATCACAATACCTTGATGTTTGTCTGCATAATGGGACCACATTAAAATATTATTATATGATTCAGATAAACATAAGATTCCATAGTTTTCTGATATTAACTTTTCAAAATGCGACCAATCATTTCGATGTATTAATTTTTTATATATTTCTTCCGTTAAATAATCAATTGTAGGTATATTTTGAGGAGATGTAATTGCTTGATGAAGTTCTTCAGGGGTATTAATGTTTATTCCTATTTCAGAAAAATAATCTTTGATTGTTTGCATTCTATCAGGATTTGTAATACAATAATTTTTAAATTTGCTCTTGTCTTCAGGAGATAGTGGTAAATACCCTCCTGGCATTGTTTCAAAAGGATCATTCAATTCATTTCGAACAGCAAATTTTAGACTTAGATTTTCAAGCATACTTTTTGCTGAACCAAAAGGAAGATATTTATACAAGACAGGTGGTGGAGGTGTTAGTTGATTGCACATAACTCTGCTTATTGATTTATTTGTTATTTGTTAAAGTATTACCATTATTCTTATCTTAATAGACCTTTCCCTACAGACCGGATTATCCATTCTTTTACATACTCAGCAAAATCTTCTTTTTCATGACCGATAACTTTGATATTTTTCCCTTTATCATCAGTTTCCCAGAGAATGATATTAAATTGCTTCAAGTCAAAGTGAACAAGATTTTCGTCAAAAGCTTTTTTATTACATGTTAAAATCACGGGCATCCCTAAGCCTTCAGCCAAACCGGCTTCATAATAAACACCGCCTCTCATTCCTTTTTGAGCATCGCATGTCAAGTCTGCAATAAGGAAACGTGATTCTTTTATTTGATTGATGATTTTGTTGACTATGGGACCATTGTATACATCGTTATCAACTCGGTAAGGTTCTGGATAACCTGCTGATTTTATTGCCTTTCTTAATTCCTTCCAAAATGTTTTTAGCATCATATCTTGATTGAACCACATGGCCACAAATGCTTGTTGCCTATTTGTTGTTTCTTGTAATTTTTGAATGCGTTCTAGCCCTTTAACAGTTAAATGTAATGAAATATTATCAAGTCGCTGATCCTTTTGATCTCTTTCGATAAGACCCATGTCTTCAATTGTTTTTATTGTTTTAAGAGTTTGAAGTTGAATATATTCTCTCTCATTATGTGGAATAACTGTATTTTTATAGAAATCAACCCTAGGATGAATATAAAACATGCCGAAATCATAGAAATTTATTTTATAACTTTCAATAGGGGAGAAATGTGTTTTGTGACCTATATTAAGAAGGATTCTATCAATCTTTTTTAGGAAATCTTCTGGATAACTACCTAAAAAATCATATCCATTCATTTCGATAATTTTATTAGTTAATTGTCCATTTTCTTCCTCTACCTGAAGAAGATATTTGTCTTGTCCATTATTCTTCCTTTCTTGAGCAATTCCAGCCGCCATTGCTCTGATTTTAGGGCCTTGGAGGGCATTGAAAATTATATCACATACCTCAGAACTTAAGCTGAAACGTCCACAAAATGGACAAGAATAATGAACTGTAAAATTACTCATTTCTCCCTGAACATTAGAGGAACAACGGCAGAATGGACATTCATTTGTTATATCTCTTTTAATCCAGTCTTCACTCATCTTTATCCTCCTTATAATTTTCCCCAACAAAACTCAATACCAATCAATGGCTGATCTGCGGATGCCTTTGGCGGGGCGGCAGTTGTTAGGAATTTCCGAACAGTTGCTGTTATGATGATTTTTTTATATGGACTTAAACTTTGATTTGTGTTTCCTTTGACTTATTTGACTCATAAAATATATGTTGATTTAATAGGGATTTTTTTAGAAATAATTATGCATTATTATATTTTAAGTAATCATAAATAATGATTAGTTGCTTATATTCAGTTGTATTTTTAGAATTTTTGTCATAATTCCTAAGATATTGTTCTAATTCATCAAGCGCAATAATATTATTAAGACAATTGTATATGATGGACTTTATTTTATTAGATACTACGATTGTATCATCGTGAATAATATCTGCCGGAGTGGTATGAGAAGATTTAAATCTTTCGGTTGCAATGCTTTTTAGACTAGTAATTTTTTCATTTTCTTGATCAATTAATTTTTGTGGGATTAAGTCAGATTTATGTTTTTTGTCACATATAATTTTAAATCCAAAACAAGGAAAATATTGTTTACTATTTATTGTTATCTTTTTTATTCCTTCAAGTAGTTGAATATTCTCTTCGTCAATAATTGAAAAATATTCATTAAGAAATGTTTTTTGATTTGCAAAAGTATAATTTAATGTCTTGCTTGAACCGATTGCTAGAATCATATCAGAATTTTTTAATGAATTAATATCTTCTGTTATGCTAACTTTTATATTTCCATTTGTGTATATTTCCTTAACAACATCCTGAACTTTTCTAATGTCCATTGCACTTATTGGTAATTGTAAATCAGATAAACATGAATAGATTTTTGAATATGCGTCAGTTTGTAATTTATTTATTTGAATATGATTGTGGTTTGGAAGTACAATTTCATAAGGTTGAACATCTTCATTAGTAGAATCTTTTAGATATTCAACAACAAGAAAATTATCTTTGACTCTTTGTGCTTCTTCTGAATTTACAGTAATATATGAAAATATAGTTGATAATAAATTTTGTATATTATTATCACCTAAACTATATCCAAGGAAAATGATAGGGTTATGAATGAATATCGAAAGTAATTGAGCTCTAATCAATTCATATTTTTGTGAAAAATTAGAATAGTCTTTATCTGTTATTATGATATCTTCTGGAGATTTGCAACAACCATGTATTTTATAAATTGATCCGTAGGGATTACTTAATAAAATTTTATTTCCAATTAAAGGAATAAAGCCAAAAATATCTTCAATAAAAGTATCATAATTAGTTGTTATAATTGAACCAATATTTTTCCTTGTCTTTTTAAATTCTGAAATTTCTTCAGTCATCTCTGGACGTATTTGATACTTTTCAAAAAGAATAGAAATGTATAATTTTAGGCGACTTATTTGTTTGTTTTGATGCATGTTTTCATAAAAAAGATCATTTAAATTAGGAGCATCTTGAATAGTCTTCCCTTTTGAGATTATATCATCAAATATATTTTCTATATCGGTAGCTATTTTGGAATAATCATATTTCCCATCATTATAGTACTTACTTTTTATATCGTAATAAAGTCTATCATTATCATTTATATCAATAATTATTTTTTTTAATAAACTCTCCCATGAATAAGAATTTTGTAAATATCTTAATGATAATCCCGTTCCAATAAAAAGAACAGGATGGTTTTTATACTTTGAAATAAAATCTGAAATATTCATTTAGTGCCCCTTATTTTTGCCAGAAAAACAATTATATTGAGTAAAATATCACTGTATGGAATACACCGCCAATGGCTGAATGGAATATGATGCCCCTTCCGGTATGACGTTTTCATATTCAATTTCACGCATCAGAATGTTTTTGGCTGGTTCAAGGTAAATCAAATAATGATGATGTTCCAATGAGTGATTTTGTGAAACCGGTTGGATATTTTTCAGATGTTCCAGTGAAACAGAGCGTTCGCCGGACGTATTGACACCAATTCGCAGAATATGGTATGAATTACGGCCGGAAGGCGTTTGGACATTGACTTTCCAGATGGTCAGCAAGCCTTTGTGCTGTTCATCCGGCGCTTCACATATCAATGCCCGCATTGAATCTGGCAGACAAACGGCATCCTGCATCATTTTCACAATGGCGGGATGCTCCATCCCAAATAATTGCAGATGTTCATGCGCTACAGCCACATCACGTTCTCTAGTGAAGAGAAGCGCGGGCTGGCCTTGGACAGACAATTCCACTAGACCGTTATCGTCCAGATGGTATTCAAAGCCAGAATATGGAGCCTGCGATGCCACAAATTCCACCAGACGGTTCATGTTGCTGCCGTCATCGACGCAATTCTTGTAGTCGCCCAGATTGAAGCCATCCAGATCCTGAAACAGTTCGAACACGACTTTGCGGGCCGTATCCGCATTATACAGAGCTACATCAAGTTCCTCTTTGGTCCTTTTCAGTGTCGGATCACTGACGGCATCTTTGTAGAGCTTGTCGTAACTCAACTGGCTGCCAAGCTGTCCAAGAATCTGCCCACGTAAATCTTCCGTCACTTGTCCAAGTTCATCAACTTTTCCCAGCGTTTTGGCGATGTCGGAAAGTTTGTTTTCGAGAAGCAGATAAATCTGTCCTTCCAGTGAATTTGCCGCAACAAGATTATAAACTTGTGCTGTAGCGTTCTGTCCATAGCGGTGGATTCGGCCAATCCGCTGTTCCAAATCCATTGGATTCCATGGCAAATCATAATTGAACAGCACTTGGGCGAATTGCAGATTGATCCCTTCTCGTCCAGCCGCCGTACAGACCAGCACCTGTGGTCCTTCTGGCCTTTTGAAACGTTTTTGGGCAGCGGTTTTGGAACCGTGGTCACCGCCTTTCAGGACTTCTATCCCCTTGTCTGGGAAATACATGTTGAGTTTTTCCCTAATCGTGTCAACGGTTCCCAAATACGTTGCGAAAATGACGATCTTTTCTTTTGGTGACGTATCCCAAATCTGTTTCAGGGCATGCAGAAGCATGGCGGTTTTGGCTTCCACGCGATTGGGATATTTTGCCAGAAGTGCATTCAGCCTTTCACGTTCCTGAGGCAAGGACATGGTTGTGATAAAGGCGACTGATTCTTCGTCATGGGCTGCCTGCAGTTCATCATCATAAAAGTCACCATTTTCGATGGCGTCCAATTGTTCCTGCCTTCTGCGGAGCAATTGAACACGTAATTTGCTCAATATCTGCTCTGCCTCCGCATCACCCAACATGTTGTCGGGCAGATGGTTCATCTCTTTGATATAGCCTTTGGCGACGGTAATGGCCGCATTTCGCTCATAAACGTTGTTCAAATCATCCTGCTCGATGATTTCCTGAACAGTCAACATCAATCGCCTGCGTTCCAACGTTGCACGGATAGCGGCAAAACTACTGGAAGCGATTTTTTGGAATACGGTCATCACGAAGCCCAATGCCCGGCCTTTGTTGCCTTGTTTGGCGGCGAGATCATAGCCTTCCTGAAGGTATTTGAGCAATTCCTGATAAAAATCCATCTCCTCTTCCGCCATGTTGAATGCTTCCGTATGTACGATACGGCGCACGAACAGGGTGTCGCCGTTGGCGGTGCAGGCATCGGCTTTTGTCCGGCGGATGACCACGGCGTTCAGGCGGTAGCGGTTCTCCACCATATCGCGTTCATCGGAAAACAAATCCGGATTCAACAGGCGGATAAGCATCCAAAAACGGAAATGGTCGCCTTGGTGGGGCGTGGCGGACAGCAACAGCATGTCGCGGCAATGGTCTCGCATGGCCTCCGCCAGTTTGTAGTTCTGTGTCTTGGTGATTTTGTTGCCTAGGCGGGAAGCCGTCAGGTGGTGCGCTTCGTCGAAGACGATCAGGTCCCATTTGGAAGCAGACAATATTTTCTTGATACGGCCGGGCCTTTTTAATGTATCGACAGAGGCGATGAGACGGTTGTGTTTTTCAAAGGCGTTGCTATGTCTGTCGCTGACATCGCCTTCGGCTCCGAATATTTCAAAATCCAGATGGAACACATCGTTCAATTCGTGATACCAGTTGTCAACCAAACCGGCAGGAACAATCATCATGGCCCGTCTTAATTCGCCGCGGGAGGCAAGCTCTCTCAGAATCAAAGCCGTTTCAATTGTCTTGCCAAGGCCGACTTCATCCGCTATCAGAAAGCGTCTTGGTTCCGCATTGGCAATGCGATGCACGAGAACAATTTGATGTGGCAACAAATCAATTTTGGCGGCAGTCAATTCAGAGGCATTGTCCATCAACGGCAGGGATTCTGCTTCGATGGCAAGATGCAGACGCTTGATATCCTCTTGCGTACTGTCATGAAGCAGGCTGAGCATTTGCTCAAAACGGTCACGGGTAGGTTCCAGATTGGCGATTTCAACCTGCCGTTCGCCATGATTGCGGAAAAATACCGACACAAAACCGTTTCTTGGAGAGGATGCGATAATGCCTTCGCCAAGTTCAGGATGGACAACTCGTTGTCCGATTGTGAATTCAAGAGAGTCTTGTGACATGATAGCCAATCAGTTGTCTGCCATTTGCCCCTACCAGTTCAAGCCGTAGCAGGCTTGTCGCCGAGATACCTTCCCATAGTCCGTTGGAAATATGGATGGTCTGCCCATCGCCGCGCTTGTATAGGACTTCCTCTTTGATGCCTTGCGTTTCAACGAAAGCTTTCCCATCCGTTGAAAAGCCGAATACCAGTCCAGTTTCCGTCCATCTGTTTTGTATCTTGCGGATGACCGGGCGGATTCTTTCTTCCAGAAATGTTTCCGCTTCATCCTCCGACAATGTATCGACAATCGTCTCCAGACCACAGATCAAGATAGTCTGTCCGGATACTGGCGGATTATCCGGCACTTCATCACGCCATGCCAAAAACTCTCGCAAGGAGACCATGGCGTTCGCCTTCAGAAGCTCCTGTATCTTTTCTGCATTGAAAAGGATGCTGGAACCGCTGCGCAACCACGATGAAGTCGATAAGGTATTCATGGTTAATTATCCTCTTCCTCAAACAAGTCAAAGTAAAGCTGGCGGTCTTCTTCCAGCTTCTTCGCCTTCTTCTGCTGTTCGAACTGGCGTAGAATGATCAAAGCGGAACTGGCGTATTGGCGCGTGTACATGTCATCGGAAGTTTTTGCGAACCAGTCCAGAATGTCGAAGACCGATGGTTTCAATTTAATTCCCAATGTGTTTTTCTCCAGTTCGTGGCCGAGATTCCGGCCTGCTTCGATCATGCCCATTAGATACATGCATTGATCCACGTCGTTTTTGATGGCTTTGCGGTTCAGACCGCGGCGGCTCAGAGTCTGGTAACGCTCCGATAACGGGACGACCGTCACATCGCGCCCGACCACCTTGATCCAACCACGCGATTCCAAGTCGTTTTGGGAGATGCCGCTGCCTTGTAGCGTCTTGTGCAATGTGTCACGGTTGGTCGACGTGATGTTTCGGAATACACGCAAGTAGAGGCGGCTGATCGGTTCCGCGCTTTCAGGCGGACGGATGCCGCCAGTCTTGGCGGCATCCTCCAACAAGTCGTCTAGAAGCTGATTGATGCCGAGCAAGGCGTCGCGAACATCCAGCATTTCACCCGTACCTGTTTGCACATGCCCATAATGCCGTGAATAGAATTCCAATGACTTGCCACGCAGAATGACACGCAAATCCGCTTCGGACAGATCCTTCCCGTGTGAATTTTCAAGCAAGGTCTTCAGGCGCTCTGTTTCCTCGCGGACGAATTTGCGCATTTTTGCATAGCTGACCGTCTCTGGCTCAGACAGGAGCTTGCGGCAGACATGGATGATGTCATATTCGATTTTCTTGCTTCCAAACGCTCCTTTGTCGCCTTTGGTTTCATCACTGCGGATAGGATAGGTGGCGACCAGATAGAACCCTGCTTCGAAGAGGGCTTTGAGTACGTCGATCCAGGCGCTGTCGTCGTTGTGATGGAATGTGAACGCCATGAGGCCGCCGTCTTTCAGATGGTTGGCTGCCTCGGACCAGCAGGCGGCCAGCGTCTGGCTGTAGAATTCGTTGGCGGGGCGGACACGATACAGCGGATTTTGCATCTTCACTTCCAACGTGTTGTCACCGGTCAATTGCCGAAGAACGGGCAGATTGGCGGCTGTGACATACAAGTCCTTTTCGTATGGCTCGCGGTCGTCCGGATGTTCGACTTCATTGTCGATGGCCTCCGTGCTGTGCGGCGTCCGTTCCGGCTTGAAGTATTCCGCTTCAGGCTGACCTTCATACCATTTCAGCATGGGAATGCGCAACCAGACATAGAAGAAATCCGCCATGTCCGCATAGTACAGATTATCGCCAAATGGTGGATCGGTGATGACCAAATCATAGTCCGATGATTCCAACATCGACATGTCTGTGCTCGAACCACAATAAACATTTGAAACGCTAATTAATGAATCGTTTATTTGGTGAGATTCACTTTTATGAAATGCTAAAAAACTTTCCCAGGGGGTATGATACCATTGAATTCCTTCAATACATTTATTTGCAGAAGAAAGCCAATTTCCTCTTCCTAAGGTTGAAAATATACCATTCTCAATTGTCGTTGTTTTGGGATTATAGTTTGCATTAGCCATCATAGGTTCAAGCTTATCAGCATTTATATTCCAAATGCAATACATATTTTGGTTACGTAAATATTGTTGAAATGCTCCTAAAGCTTGTTCGCAGACATCCAATGGTTGCCCTTTATCAAACGCATTCATGATGGTTTTCAGAAGTAGCGAATGGACAAGAAGCTGCCGTGAGTTGAACATGTGCCACCAATGCGTGTAGCCATGATCAGGCAGAGGATTTCTTATATGAGTCATATGTGAATAATAAATCTTATTTTGTGGCCAGAAATGTGCTAGATCATGTTTTTTATGTTTATTCCATTCGTGTTCTGCAATATTTAAGTTATTGATTTCATGAATTTCAGCAGCTTTAAAATATCTTCCATTGTAATTATATCCAGCGGCTTCACATGCAGGACAGTAACATTGAAATGCATAAATGGAAGTTGGAGCAATATGTTCTGATATTTTCTCCGTATCTACAACCCTTTCTTCCTTTCCGCAATGCTGGCAGACGAAAGTGCCATCTTTCGGCATCGTTCCGTTTGTCATATATGTCTGTCCTTTCCAAAAGAATGATTGCGGTTCATTTGCTGAACGGATTTCAATCAGTTCGAGATTTTCCAGCCGTTTGAGATTCCAGGCCGATGTCATCTCCGCCGTGGCTCCTGCATAACCACCGTATTCCTGTCCATTCTCGTCTTTGCCGTTTGTTCCTTTCGCCCACAATGGCGAAACAAGCAACCATAGTTTGACCTTTTTCTTCTGGATATTGAAGTCCTTTTTCTTGCATAATGGCAGGCGTAGCTTCTGATGCTTTTCCAGAATCTGCTGCATGATTTTTCCGGAAAATTCATGGCAATGCGGACAGGCCAGACCAACCTCCTCCGGCGTAAGTTTCTGTAGTTCCAGCCAGCGGCTGTTGCGTTCATCCGCCGTGCCACGTTCATAGTCCGTCAGGAGGTTGGCATAGTGCTGTGAGAGCGTGGAGAAAGGAATCGCATCATCATCCGTGCAGAGAAAGTCGGCGTCTGGCGCCATGCGGGCTTCCCCCAGTTCGGCATGGAAAACTTCTCCGCAATGGGGACATGTCAATTCGATATATTGGACCGTCATCTCCTTCTGGGCCATGATGAGGCTTTTGAACAACGGTGTGCGGTGATTACATCCCAAGGCATTGCATTGACCATGTTTGCCCCAAAATGTATAGATGATTTCAGGCCCTTCCCAACGATAGTTTTTACGCTCTACTGGTGCCATGGCGGCGGGCTCGACGTGGGCGATTTCATTTGTCCGCACATCGATCCAATGGCCTTGATGGCCACGTGGGCAGGTGGTTGTGTAGAACGGCTGAATCTGCGGTTTGACCTCCGCTTCGATTTCCTTGAAAAGTTCTTCCACCTGCTTGGGATCACTTCCCGCCAGTTCATTCTTGCAAACGAACCATGCCACGGGATTCAGATCGATGCCAGTCATCTGCATGCCGAGGCGTGCGCCTTCGACCAGTGTGGTGCCGCCCCCCATGAAAGGATCCAGAACCTTCAAATCTTTATAAGCACCCGCTTTCTGATGGTTGCAGTAGTAATGGTCCCAAATCACTTTGGCGGCTTCCGTCGTATCAGCTGGACATTCTGTCGCCGCCGATAGCAAAAGGGAGCGGAAGACGCTGGAACGTCGACGGGCAAACCATTTGGACATTTGATAGATGGGCTTTCCTGCATTCCCTTCCAATTGCGACAGAGCGTTGATCTGGGCAATGGGAAAATCAACTTCCAAACATGTTTGCGGACGGTTGGGATCGCTGAAATCCGGCACTTTGCAGTCCTTCCACGCCTTGCCAAGATTGTCAGGCAGACTTTCTATTTGCGTTTTGACGTCCTTTTTCTCCTTGCTGACAGGAACGGATTCAGGCCAGTTCTCAACGCCTGGAATGAGAGGAAGTTTGTCTTGGCTAAAGTTATTCATATAATCAGCGAATGAAAAGAAATGTGTGCGTCATTTACAACTTTTTTGATGTAAGCTGTTTCGGGGGAGATATTCGGAACGGGACGAATAGGGAGAATGCCTGTTTGCACTGTCGGAATATCTTTCGTGTGCAATACGGCGAAATGGCGTTTGTAATCCTGCCCTAATTTATTGCATTGACAGAAAGCGGAAAGAACGGAGTCCAAGTAATCGAACAGACAACTGCTGCTGCGAAGTTGGAGCACATAATCGGCATATTCATCATCAGAGTTTTTTAGAGGTGATTGATTTCGGGCATCCGCATTATCCACATTGGTTGATTTCATCTCAAGAAACAAAGCAACCTTTTGTCCATTGTTTTCATTCAAAATGATATAATCACATTGCTTGTTCCCATATCCTTTTGAAAAAATCTGTATTTTCGCTTTGTCTGTCTTTAAACAGATATAGTCATTTGACAAGCCGTCAATTGTCACCTTGCATAATTGTTCTGCTTGAGTATTTTGTGACTCTTGGACAAGCACACAACCATCCGCGATTGGGGCTTTCATTTTGCACAATACCTTGTCAAGAAATGATATTTCAGTATACGGCATAGTGCTTATTCTCCAAAAATGATGCGATTATTCAAGGCATTGGCTTCTCCAATGGCGGTATTGAAGCTTTTCGCATCCATGCCATACTTCTGATTGATATCCATTGGCAACGTTTGACCGTTTTCCAAAACATAACCGCGAACTTGCTGATAATCCAACAGACAATCCAATTGCCCTTTCTCCTTACCCAAGCCTGCTTCCTTCGCAATGGCAGTTCGATGATGATTCGATGAATCATTTAGCATCATCAACATATTGAATTCGCGGATGATATAATCGCTATGTGTGGTGATGAGAACTTTAATGCCAGCGTTGACCAGCATGGCGAGCAGTCTGGCAAGTTTCCTCTGGTTTTCTGGATGGAGGTTCATTTCAGGCTCGTCAATCATCAGAATCTGGTTTTCACGTGCGCAATGCCGCAGATAGAAGTTGAGCTCCACCAATGACTTGACACTGCTGGAGGATTCCGACAGAGAAATCGGTTTGCCTGTTTCCTGTGGGATAAATTGAATGCCAAGATATTTGTCAACTGTGAATTTCCCTCCTACAATCTCATCATAATAATGGATGATATCCGGATACTGTTCCACAAGGAAAGACGACTTTTGGGTAACGGTCAATCTTTTGATTTCTTTGACAAATTTTATTTCTTCCATTATGGGTTTTTGATATGGAAGCGGTTTTTTATCGTTTAGATCACCTTCATTCTCAGCTTCTTCAATAACGATATCTTGGGTTTTCTTTTTGCCTCGTTTTTCAAATATTGACTGCATTACAACGAAAAACTCCTCCGCAAAAAGAAACACGCCTGTCCTTTCACTGGAAATAGAAAAGACGTCCGGAATCATCTCGCCATGTTTAGTGATGAAATAAGAACTGATGGAACCAAAAACAGCTTTTAGAATTTTCTTGTTTGGCAATCGCTGACTAGTATTTTCCAATGTAAATTTGACGATTGAGCTTTCTGCTTCTTTTTCCTCTGTAATGAAGCATTTTTCCGTCAATTGGAATTTTTTCTTCAGCTTTTTATTCAAGAATCGCTCGTAGTCTTCCGTCTGGGCGATGGCATCAAAAGACATATCTGGTTTGATACTGGAAGAAGGCACTGCCAAAGCCCATGGCACAAAAGACTGAAAAGATTGACAGGCTTCATTTAATGATTGATTGACTTTTTCTGGCCAGATGGTTTTTATGTCAATTTGGCTGCTGCCTTCCTTGAACAATTTTTCAAAGCATCTGGCAAAAATATTGAGTTCAATAGTTTTCGCCAATTCATGCAGAAAAGAATACACAGAATAGGAAAGATATGATTTCCCTGTGTTATTTAGCCCGCATATGACGGTT
>JAEEGL014080980.1_pt1 | contig 13034 bp, 10 predicted proteins | sample 9134231 | NCBI WGS metagenome assembly JAEEGL01 (sample SAMN16246548, study PRJNA631951) | gut metagenome | biome: gut microbiome; feature: rumen; material: fiber-attached | host: Bos | place: Iran: Karaj | collected 2018-10 | reverse complement strand
GTAACTCCTCCGTCGGTCTCAACGAAATTATAAACACTGGTGCCCGGTACCGACTCATAGACAAGCATACCGTTCTTCTCAAGCTTGGTCATGGGCTTGTATGTCTTGACCTTCATCAGGTCTCCGCCATACTTAAAATCCTCAAGCTTTGCCTTCTCAGCAAGTTCATGATTGCCAAAGCTAAGTGATCCATCCTGTTCCTTGCGCAATAATTCTTTGACTGCCATCGTCGTAATCCTCCGTTAGATATTATTATACAGTAACTGATCGCGTGACACCACTACAATCTATGATACTGAAAAAGATATCGCATTATTTCTGTAGGTCACCTTGACCCTGTCACCGGGTTTGATATTCTTAAGCAGGATCTCTTCAGCCAGCTTATCTTCTATCTCTGTCTGAATGGCTCTCTTAAGGGGTCTCGCTCCCATCTTGACATTGGTGAACTTATCAACTATATACTTCTTGGCCGAAGCATTAAGGGTAAGCGTGATATCCATCTGTTCCTTACATCTGCTGCTTAAGTTTGCCGCCAACATGGAAACGATCTCATTCATGTCATCCTTGGTAAGCATATGGAACACCATGATCTCATCTATTCTGTTAATAAATTCGGGTTTGAACATACGCTTGACCTCTTCCATGACTCCGGTCTTCATACGTTCATAATCTCTGTTGGCATCCTTGGATGTCTCAAAGCCAAGGTTCTTGGGCTCTATTATCTTCATGGCTCCGGCATTGGACGTCATGATGATGACAGTATTTTTAAAACTCACCTTGCGTCCCTTGGCATCGGTGATATGACCGTCATCAAGGACCTGCAGCAGTATGTTGAATACATCGGGATGAGCCTTTTCGATCTCATCAAAGAGCACGACACTGTAAGGATTGCGTCTTACTTTCTCTGACAGCTGTCCGCCGTCATCAAACCCCACATATCCGGGAGGTGAACCTATCATCTTGGATACTGTGTGACTTTCCATATACTCGGACATATCCACTCTTATAAGTGCTTCTTCAGATCCGAACATCGCCTCAGCCAAAGCTTTACTCAGTTCAGTCTTACCTACACCGGTAGGACCAAGGAAAAGGAACGAGCCTATAGGTCTCTTGGGATCCTGAAGTCCCACTCTGCCCCTTCGCATAGCCTTGGCCAGAGCTTCAACCGCCTCATTCTGTCCTATCACACGCTTATGTAATATGCTCTCCAGCTTAAGAAGTCTTGCGGATTCTTTTTCATTGAGTTTGGATACCGGGATCTTTGTCCAGGAAGCGACCACTTCCGCTATCTCATTCTCTCCGACCGTGTAGGCCGAATTGCCCTTTGTTAAGCCCGCACGCTTCTTAAGTGATGCAAGCTTCTTAAGCAAAGCATCCTCTTTTTTCTTAAGATCACCCGCCTGTGTATAGGCTTCAATCTTAATGGATCTCTCTATCTGCAGATCGAGTTTTTTGATCTCTTCTTCGAGTTCTTTATATTTGGGTCTGTCACCCGCAGCATTTAACTTAACGGCACTGGCTGCCTCATCTATAAGATCTATCGCCTTATCCGGCAGATTACGGTCATTGATATACCTGTCGGAAAGTCTTACGGCTGCCTCAATCGCCTCATCAGTGATGACTACTTTATGATGCTCTTCATATTTGTGGACTATTCCCTTAAGTATACGGATGGATTCCTCTGCAGAGGGCTCCTCCACATCCACTGGTTGGAATCTGCGCTCAAGCGCCGCATCTTTTTCCACGTACTTACGGTATTCCGTTATGGTAGTGGCACCGATAAGCTGTATCTCACCCCTGGCAAGCGAAGGCTTAAGTATATTGGATGCGTCTATCGCTCCCTCGGCGCCTCCTGCACCGATAAGAGTATGTATCTCATCAAGGAAAAGGATCACGTTGCCATCCTCGATGACTTCCTTTATCACCTTCTTGATCCTCTCCTCGAATTCTCCTCTGTATTTGCTGCCTGCCACCATACCGGACAGATCAAGGGTAAGAAGCCTTTTATTCTTCACGGTATCGGGGACATCTCCGGCAACTATCCTCTCGGCAAGTCCCTCTACTATGGCAGTCTTACCGACTCCCGGCTCGCCTACAAGACAGGGATTGTTCTTGGTCCTTCTGCTAAGTATCTGAATGACACGTTTGATCTCGGTATCACGTCCTATCACCGGATCGAGCTTATCCTGTCCGGCCAAAGCCGTAAGATCCCTGCTGTACTGCTCGAGCATCGAATGCCCCGGTCCGCCCTTTTTTAAGCTTTTGGTCTTGAAATCACCAGCCGCGATCTTGCCGTCTTCACCCATGGCCACAAGTATATCCACATACAGTTTCTGTATATTGATTCCGAGTGTGGTAAGAAGGCGCACTCCTACATTGTCACCCTCTGTAATGAGGCCGAGCAGAATGTGCTCCGTTCCTATGGCTTCGCTGTGATAATTGATCGCCGCATTCTGCGCTTCCTTAAGCACAGCCTCTGCCCTTGGAGAATAACCTCCCCTCTCGGCAAGCATGGTGACCGAATCCACCGATACGAAATCATGGATGAGTTCTGTAATATTTATCTCTGTCGCGCCGTTATCCTGCAGCACCCTGGCTGCCACACCGGTATTCTCTCTGATAAGGCCAAGCAGTATATGCTCTGTACCTATCTGATTCTGGTGCATCTTCGTGGCACTCAGTCTGGCCAGATGCAACGCAGTCCTGGCCTTGTCCGTGTACTCTGGTTTCACTCTCTGTTAATCCTCAAGATCAAGGAATTCAAATTCCATATCGTCATCTATATCCTTAAGTCCCTTGGTAGACCATGCACCGTCTCCTGCAGGACGTGCAGCACTTATATCACTGTTACGGATCCTTCTGGAAGGACGGACGTATTCTTCTTCCTCTTCCTCCGCTTCATCCGCTTCATCATACTCTTCATCTTCGTAATCGTCGTACTGCTCTTTATTCTTCTTGCCAAAGCCGAAGCCTCTGCCCTTACGCTTGGGAGCTCTTCTGTCATCCTCTTCGTCTTCGTACATATCCTCTACTTCTTCTTCGCGATCATCATCGTAATAATCGTCTTCGTCTATATCATCGAATTCTTCATAACTGTCTCTTAATCTGAATAAGAGGATGGCAATTCCGATTATGAGTAAAAGCATGATGACCGCCATAACTATGATAACGATCTTCATGGTCTTGACTTCAGCACTGTCATCATCAGTAGTATTCATACTCTGTTCCATAACCGCATAAATATTGCTGATAGCCTGCTTGGTACCGCGTATGTGGTCATAGAGGAACCATTCCTGTGTACCTTCACCGTTTTCTTCATATCTTACTTCGTAATCATTGCTCACTACGGGCTCTGCGGGTTCTTCCTCCACAGGCTCCTCTTCTTCAACAGGCTCCTCGGGCGCAAGATCTGCCTTGGTGGATGTTACCTGTAAAAAGTCTGATCTGATAAATCCCTCGGTAGTCTTACCATCAGCCTCGAAGCTTATCTTGTACCATACTTTTCCATCGGAGTCTGTAGCCTCACCATTTACGCTTACTTCCTGGCCGTTCTTGGCTGATCCGCTCTTGCTTGCCTTGGTACCTGCCGCAGATCTTACCGTTACGGTATCAGCCGTAACTACTGCCGTAAGCACATCACTGTCCGACACATCCGAAGAAGCCTCGCTTCCAGCCGGTTCAGCCGGAGCGTCATTGGATGATGAATTCGATTCTGATGACGAATTCGATTCTGATGACGAATTATCGGATGCTACACTGCCATCCGGATCAGATACAAGGTCTGCTCTGATATATCCTGTCTCATCACCTTCAACCTTGACCTTATACCATGTATAGCCGTCAGATGCGGTGGTACTGCCAAGTACATCAAGCTTGGTTCCGTTATTAACACTTGATACGGGATCTGATGATGTGCTTGCCTCTTTTCTTATTCTGCAGGGGCCTCCCGTAACTTTAATCGTAGCCGCATACACATCCGAAGAATAAATACTTATTCCCGCCGTAATAGCAAAAAGTGCTAATATGATCTTAACTCTTCTTTTCATATTGATCTCCAATCTCCCTTTACTGTCTTTATATATAATATCATGCTTCGTCTATCGCTTTTCCAATATCATGTCGCATGTATTTACCGTCAAAATCTATAAGCTCGGTCGCTTCATAGGCTTTGGCCCTTGCAGCCTTAAGATTGGCACCCTTGGCTGTGATACCAAGCACTCTTCCTCCGTTGGTCAAGACCTTGCCTCCTTCAAGCTTTGTTCCAGCATGGAAACAGAACATATCGCTCTTACCCTTAAATGCCTCAAGGCCTTTTATCTCTTTGCCCTTTTCATACTTAACGGGGTAACCGTCTGATGCAAGTACCACGCAAACTGCCGCATTATCCTCGAATTCAAGTTCTACATCGTCCAGGTGACCGTCCACGCAGGCTTCCATAACATCAAGTATATCATTCTTCATACGCGGAAGAACCACCTGTGCCTCCGGGTCGCCGAATCTGGCATTGTACTCAAGTACTCTCGGTCCCTTGGGTGTAAGCATAAGTCCGAAAAATATAACGCCTTTGAATTCTCTTCCCTCGGATCTCATCGCATCCACCGTGGCCTGATATATGTGTTCCTTACAGAACTTGTCAACCTCCTCCGTATAGAAAGGACTCGGTGAAAATGTGCCCATTCCTCCGGTATTAAGGCCCGTATCTCCGTCTCCCGCTCTCTTATGATCCTGAGCAGACGTCATGATCCTTATGGTCTTACCGTCAGTAAACGAAAGAACTGATACTTCACGGCCTGTCATGAACTCCTCTATGACCATGCGGCTTCCGGCTTCGCCGAACTTCTTATCAAGCATGATCTGTCTTGCCCCAGCCTTGGCTTCCTCAAGATTATTGCATATAAGCACGCCTTTGCCAAGTGCGAGTCCGTCAGCTTTAAGCACTATGGGCATATCCGCTTTTTCAAGATAAGCCAGTGCCTTGTCATAATCATCAAAGTTCTCATATGAAGCGGTAGGTATACCGTATTTTTTCATAAGATCTTTGGAGAATGCCTTGCTACCCTCAAGTATGGCCGCATTCTTCCTCGGTCCGAATGTCCTTATGCCGACAGCCTCCATCTTATCAACAAGTCCGCCTACAAGCGGATCGTCCATTCCTACTATACAGAAATCAATCTTATTTGCTACAGCGAATTCAGTAAGCTTGTCAAATTCCATCGCACCTATTGCGACGCACTCAGCCACCTCTGATATTCCGGCATTACCCGGAGCACAATATATCTTATCCGCACGTGAACTCTTGGCTACGCTTAATGCAATGGCATGTTCTCTTCCGCCACCACCGACTATCAATACTCTCATACTTTTACTGCTCCTCACTAATGATCACTTTTCCATCGGCAATCTTTACTCTGCCTGCAGCTATCATATCTATGGCCTTGGGCAGGATAACCCACTCTGCCTGTTCCATTATCCTCTTCTGAAGGACCTCCGGAGTATCGCCCTGCAATACTTCAACAGCCTTCTGTAATATGATCGGTCCGGTATCCGTGCCCGCATCCACAAAATGCACCGTGGCACCGCTTACCTTAACTCCTCTTTTAAGTGCGGCCTCATGAACCTTAAGTCCGTAATATCCGACTCCGCAGAACGAAGGTATGAGCGAAGGGTGGATATTGATGATCCTGCCCTTATATCTGTCCACCATCGTCGCCGGAATATTGACAAGGAAGCCCGCCAAAACTATTAAATCAGGATTAAATTTATCTACAGTCTCCAAGAAAACTCTGTTAAAGCTCTCTCTGTCTTCAAAGTCCTTAGGACTTAAACATGCCGTCTCTATGCCGGCTTTGTGTGCTCTTTCAAGAGCATAGGCACCTTTGTTATTGCAAAAAACGCCTGTTATCTCGGTATTCCGTATCTCACCTTTATCTATCGCATCTATTATGGCCTGAAGATTGGTACCTCCACCGGATACACATACGACGATTCTCATACTAACTCAACCTCTTTATTGCCATCGATCACTTCGCCGACAAGATAAGCCTTTTCTCCGGCTGCTTCTATAGCCTTTATCGCCCCCTCTACGTCGGCCGGATCTACGGCGATCACCATTCCAAGGCCCATATTGTAGGTATTATACATCATCTTATCATCTATGTCGCCGGTTCTCTTAAGCAGTCCGAATATCGGAGGTATGGGATAAGAATCCCTATTAATCCTTACCGACACACCGTCCGGAAGCATACGCGGGATATTCTCATAAAAACCACCGCCGGTGATGTGACTGCATCCCTTTATCGTGATTCCTGCCTTCTTGACATCTGCAAGGGCTTTTACATATATCTTGGTGGGACGGATAAGCGCTTCTCCGAGAGTCTCTCCAAGTTCATCATAATATGTATCAAGGCTTTCTTTGGTCATCTCAAAGACCTTGCGTACCAAAGAGAATCCGTTGCTGTGCACTCCGCTTGAAGCTATACCGATGATCTTGTCTCCCTTTTTTATATTTTCGCCGGTGATCATATCCTTCTTATCCACAACGCCGACTGTGAATCCCGCAAGATCATATTCGTCCTCAGGCATAAGATCCGGATGTTCCGCCGTCTCGCCACCCACAAGTGCGGCCCCTGCCTGCTTGCAGCCTTCTGCAACGCCCTTGACTATGGCTGCGATCTTCTCGGGAATATTCTTACCGCAGGCTATATAGTCAAGGAAGAATAAAGGCTCTCCACCCGAGCATGCCACATCGTTAACACACATGGCAACCGCATCTATTCCTATCGTATCGTGCTTATCCATCAGAAATGCGAGCTTAACCTTGGTACCGCATCCGTCTGTTCCGGATAAAAGTATGGGATCTTCCATATCTTTGATCTTATTAAGAGAAAACGCTCCGGCGAATCCTCCCAGACCACCCAACACTTCTTCTCTTGCCGTACCCTTCACATAGTCCTTGATAAGTTCAACCGATCTGTATCCGGCTTCGATATCCACGCCTGATGACTTGTAATCCAATCCCATATGTCCTCCCTTTTTATCACTTGGTATATTCTTTGTATCCTACTTCTTTTAACTTCTTATCCTTGGCAACCACCTGCTCCTTTAAAGACTCCTTATAGTCCTTAAGTCTTGCAAGCAGGGCATCATCCGACATGGCCAGCATCCTTGCCGCAAGCAGTGCCGCATTGGCGCCTCCGCCTATTGCCACTGTCGCCACCGGTATTCCCGAAGGCATCTGCAAAATTGAATACAGAGCATCCTGACCCGAAAGCGCTCCTCCGCCCATGGGTACTCCTATTACCGGAAGTGGGAATATAGCTGCACACATGCCCGGAAGATGAGCTGCCATACCTGCACCGGCTATGATGACCTTAATGCCCCTGCCCTCCGCAGCCTTGGCATATTCAAAAAACTCATCGGGCTCTCTGTGCGCCGAAATGATATTCATCTCATACCCTATTCCAAGCTGTTCCAAAATATCGGCAGCCTTGCTCATGACACCCATATCCGAATCACTGCCCATTACTATGCTGACCGCTATATTCTTATCCATAATAAAACCTCCGATCAAATCTCTTTATCAAGGGGATCATTGAGACTCTCTGTTCCCTTCAGTACAAATCTTCCTTCACTTATGATATCCGTAGTCTCATCTCCCGATATAACGCTTAATTTATCAAGTTCATCATAAGGTATCGTGATATCCGTATGGCACCCGAAATATGCCTTGAGCGGATCCTCATTCCTCTTGGCCGATACCGAATTATATCTTGCCACGATCGCCTTACCGTCGGGGTTGTATGTCAGCACATCCTCTTCATGTGAATAGCACGTATCTCCCATCGCAAAATGCGGTCCCGTCTTCTCGGCTATAAGTATCGGCATCACACTGTGCAGTGAATACTTCTTGCACATCATATAGGCCGTGGTGTTCGTTCCGATGGCAAATTCTCCCATAGGGAGCGTGTCATGGGAAAAGAGCAGATATTTTTTGATATATTCTCTTCCGGCCTCTGTCGAATCGTAATTGCCACAGGAATAATCTTCTATCATGCCATCCTTGATCCACAGTTTCAGATCAGTATAGGGCATATCTTCAAGATATACGCTCTTAACATGAAGCAGACCGTTCGTGCCCTCAAGCACCGGTGAAGTAAACACCTCACCCACCGGGATATTGACATCCGCCACGCAATTCTCAAATGCGGTCTCCTTTTCGGGATCCTTCAGCGGCCATATTGCAACGGTAAGATTCGTTTCATTGCCGTTACGCCCTGTGATCCTCACGTACTGCGCCTTGTCAAGAGTGTCTATCATGATCTGCTGCATATCCTGATAGAGCTTATAGTCAAGCGTATTAAGACCTATCGTCTCATCAAATATCGCTTCAAAATCATCACCTATGGCGGGGGTCGGGAAGGCAATAACGGTAAAACTTCTCTCTTCTCCCTTAACATAGGTATTAAGTATATTGGAAGCCCTCACCGAATACTCTGAAACCAGGGCATTCATAGCCTCATCCGGCTTAAGTGCACTTTCTTTTTGCTCAAGGAATACGGGCTTTTCCCCGAAACATTCCATCACTGCAGGGCCGCCGTAGCCTCCCGTTTCAATCTTATACTCCTCATGTGCGTTCTTATAGCACATAAGTCTGTGCTCCATATAACGCCTGTCGTAATATAAGACTCTGTCATTCTCATGATCGGCTTCAAACTGTCTGTTCGCTATTGCGGAAGAATATCCGTTACGAATAAGCTGCCTGCCGCCTGCAAAACTCGGTTCATACCTTCTGTATGTAACATTCAATCCCGCTTCGGCAAAAAGACCTGCCGCTTCTCTTACTACCCGTTCAAATCCTACCGGGTATCTTAACTGCACAAGATTCTTGATGCTTATATCCTTGCCGGTCGCGGCAAAACCTCTGATATAACCGTCCGTGAAGACATCCGCCATAAGCTTTATCTTGTCTTCAGGAAGGGTCGCCATATATTTCACGAGTTTAACTTCATTATCCGTTATGTACTCGCCGTAATCATAAAGATAATCGGGCACGGTAAGATCAGCCGATTCTATTATCCTGCCCGCCACGCCATTATCCGTTGAATATGATTCCTTCACCATGTATCGCATCATATCCATCGTGTAGTCAAAGGCGTAATCACTGTATATTGTCTTAAACGCGGCTGCACTTAATTCAGTGCCTTCATCAATGCCCGCGCGATATGCGCCGTAACATTCCAAAAAAAGTCCAAGTCTGATACAAAGAGCCTCTATATCTTCCTCATATGCATAAATAACAGCCGATATTAATTCTGCGTATACAGCAGAAAGAATCTGCCCGAGTTCCTTGCCAAGCTTATCCGCAGCCACATCGGGATTAAGAAAACTCTCTCCATAATTCAGGGTCTGTTCCGCATAAGCTTTATCCAAAAGTGTTTTTTTGTCCTCGACGCTTAAGCGATAAAAACTTCCGTCCGCATGCATATCATATATATGCACAGTCAGGCGCATAAGATCACAGACTGCCCTAAAATAATCCTCCAAGGCACTGTCATCCTTAAGTTCCGAGGTTACGCAGTCAATCCTTTCTTTATACAGTTCATATATATCAATATATTCTTCAGTCATATCAATGTATATCCCCGACAGGTCATGTATATAGCCACAGCCTATATCCCAACTTCAAAATACGCGCCGGCATACAATATCCCGCTTATGGCTATAAGCGCCAGCACATTAAGTACGAGTCCCACATATGCAAATATGTAAAATCTCTCCGATTCCTTGCGTCCTATAAGTCCCAGTATGATGCCTATGAACGCAAATACCGTTACAAGAGCACATGCCGAAGCATAACGAAGCGGAGCCTCTCCTCCTCTGTCAAAGGTATTATATACCGCATACGCAATGGACGAAAGTTCAATTATGCCCAAAATTGTGGACATTATTCCAGTATATGTATGCTGCTTGTTGGTATAGATGTATTTACGTCCGGCCATCAGGCTCCATACTCCGCATAATATGAATCGATACGCGCTTTAAGTTCATCGTCAATAATGACTCTGCCCTTATACTCTCTGTTGTAAAGATAGTCAACGACATCCGACATGCTCACTATGGCACCGGTCTTAAATCCATATAGTTCGCTCACCTCTTTTAAGGCGCTGCAACTTCCTTTTCCTCTCTCCTGTCTGTCAAGAGATACCATAAGGCCTTTTATATCCACATCACCCACAGCCTTAACTATGGGCACTGTCTCTTCCATGGATTTACCCGAGGTAGTCACATCTTCTATCATGATCACTCTGTCACCCGGCTTTATGGTAGTGCCAAGGAATATGCCTACATCGCCGTGGTCTTTTATCTCTTTACGATTGGAACTGTATCTCACCTCTTTGCCATAGAGCTTATGATAAGCCATGGCTGTGGCAACGCTTATGGGTATACCCTTATAAGCAGGTCCGAAGAGGATATCAAAATCATCGCCATACGCTTCATGAATAGCCTGTGCATAGAACTCACCAAGCCCGGTAAGCTGCGAACCCGTCACATATGCCCCCGCATTCATGAAAAACGGTGACTTTCGACCGCTCTTTAGGGTAAAATCTCCGAATTTAAGTACATCGGAATCTATCATAAATTCAATAAAACGCTTCTGATATTCTGTCATCATCTCTCTCCCAAAGCCTGTGCTATATCTTCCTTCATATCCTTAACTGCCGCAAGTGCCGCATCCGCATAACCCTCTTCACCGTATGATGCATATTTCTCATTCTGATATGCTCCTATTATGCCGCGTGAAGAATTGATGATAGCGCCGAGTCCATCCTCATTGAAGAAATGAACCAGATCCTTGCCTTTACCGCCCTGTGCACCATATCCCGGCACAAGTATATAGCTCTTTGGCATGATCTGCCTGAGTATCCTGCCCTGTTCGGGATAAGTCGCTCCGACAACTGCGCCTATATAGCTGTATTCATCCCCCATAAAGCCTTCGGCCATGGCAGCTATGTTCTCACCCACAAGTTCATACAGAGGACGTCCGTCTATGAGCTTGTCCTGATACTCTCCGCTGCTGGGATTGGATGTCTTGACCAGAATAAATATACCCTTTTTCTCTTCCCTGCATACGTCTATAAAAGGATTGATGCCATCAGATCCGAGATATGGATTGACCGTGGCAAAATCTTCATCAAAGCACTTAACGGTCTTGGTTCCTATCTTAACGCTACCCAAGTGTGCCGTGGCATAAGCTGCAGATGTAGAGCCTATATCTCCTCTCTTGACATCTCCTATGACCACAAGTCCCTTTTCCTTGGCATATCTTACAGTACGCTCAAAGGCGGACAATCCCGGGATGCCATATCTCTCGTACATTGCTATCTGCGGCTTGATTGCGGGTACATACTCATATACGGCATCTATTATATTCTTATTGTACTCGCATATAGCCTCTTCCATGGCTTTAAGCGTCTCACCATATTCCTTTATGCACTTATCAATGATAAAGTCCGGTATCAGTTTCTCGGTTGGATCAAGCCCGACTACTATGGGCGCATTCTTTTTCTTAATCTGCTCTGTCAATCTGTTGATCATTTGTTTTGATATTCTCCGTTTCGAATAATGTACAGACACAACAAACGGGCTAAAGGTATATCGCCCTCAGCCCTGATTGTCTACGTTATGAACAATGATGTATCAGCAAGATCCTCATACTATCTGACCATCATACTGCGCTCTGTGGCAAACTTCTTGATATTGCCGGCGCCAACAATCTTGGTATAATCATCTCCATCCACAACAACGAGCGTAGGTGCCTGCATCACTCCGTATCTGGTCGCAAGCTCCATATTCTCCTCTGCATCTATCATGATATACTTCTCATTCTTCAGATATTCCTTGGCCAACTTGCAGTTGGGACATGTCTTGGTGGTGAAGAGATAGATCACATCCTTGGGAGAATCCACATCCACCTTTACATCCTCCGAATAGTCGGAAAGCGTGACCACCGTGCTGATCGGTCTCTTTAATGTGGAATTCGCTATATCATATTCCGTCCTGTTGGCATATTCCTGAAGCTTTCCGTCATTCCAGTTCTGCACCGGTCTGTAATATCCTGTGATACGGCTGTAGACTTCTGTAGGAGCTCCGCACTCGGGACAGTTGGATTTTTCTCCTGCGATGTATCCGTGTTCCTTACATATTGAATATGTGGGTGACAGTGTAAAATACGGAAGCTTATAATTCTCGGCTATCGTACGTACAAGCCCTGCCGCTGCTTTCCAGTCGGGAAGCTTCTCACCAAGGAACGCGTGGAACACCGTACCCGAGGTATATAATGTCTGAAGCTCATCCTGTATATCAAGCGCATCAAATATATCAGTGGTATAATCCACGGGAAGATGCGATGAATTCGTATAATAAGGTGTATCTCCCGGCTTGCCTGCAGTCTTGATGGACGGCCACTGTGCACGGTCATGCTTGGCCAGTCTGTATGAAGTACTCTCGGCAGGAGTAGCCTCTAAGTTGTATAAGTCACCGTACTGTTCCTGATAATCAGACAGGCGATTCCTCATATGATTAAGGACTTCCTTAGTGAATTCCTGTGTACGGCGATCAGTCATATCGGCTCTGAGCCAGTTGGCATTGAGTCCCACTTCATTCATACCTACCAGACCTATGGTAGAGAAGTGATTGTCAAAGGTTCCGAGATATCTCCTTGTATAAGGATACAGGCCTTCATTGAGAAGCTTGGTGATGACGCCTCTCTTGATCTTAAGTGATCTGGCGGCGATATCCATCATCTTGTCAAGCCTCTTGAAGAAATCGCCTCTGTCGGATGAAAGATAAGCTATACGAGGCATATTGATGGTCACAACGCCTACGCTTCCCGTGCTCTCGCCAGATCCGAAGAATCCGCCTGACTTCTTGCGAAGTTCACGAAGATCAAGTCTTAAACGGCAGCACATCGAACGAACATCAGAAGGCTCCATATCGGAGTTAATGTAGTTCGAAAAGTAAGGTGTACCATACTT